>ERZ724509.769-NODE-769-length-13006-cov-6.190719_pt1 | contig 13006 bp, 13 predicted proteins | sample MGYA00376042_ERZ724509 | MGnify/ENA primary metagenome ERZ724509 (study PRJEB28724, sample SAMN07190887) | wastewater metagenome | isolation source: effluent of sewage treatment plant in Hong Hong | place: USA: Christiansburg, Virginia | collected 2016-03-01 ...
AATACTATAAAGGATACAATGAATGCATTAGGGTTAAATGGTAAAAAAAGTTATGACAAATTTATACCTACCGAATATCTAAATGCATCTTTAGACCAAAGATTAGAGCTATTAAAGGGGTTATTGGATACTGATGGTTATATTGGTAAAACTGGTGATGTAAGCTATTGTACTACTTCATTAATTATGGCTAATCAAGTACGTGAGCTGATATGGTCGTTAGGTGGTGTATGTAAAATTAAGTCTAATGTTCCGTCTTATACATATAAGGGCGAGAAGAAAAATGGCAGAATTGCATATAACCTATGCATAAGAATAAAGGATCGTCATAATTTAGTTTCTTTACCTAGAAAATTAGAACGTCTTTCTGAACATTATCAATATAATGACTCATTACGGCTTCGCATTAAAACTATAGAAAAGGTTAGAATTGAAGAATGTCAATGTATTATGGTTAATTCTAAATCACATTTGTATGTAACTGATAATTATGTGGTCACTCACAATACATTTATTACTACTACTTATGCAGCGCAGGAATTTGTTAAAGGCAATTTTGATAAAATTGTTATTACTAGACCTACAGTTGCTATTGAAACCTCAATTGGATTTTTTCCTGGAACATTAGAAGAAAAAATGTCAGTTTGGTTGGCAGAAACAATTAATGTTCTCAAACAAACTATGAGTGCAGAAGGGTATGCTATCGCATTGAAAAATGGCGATATTGAAATTGTACCGTTTGAAGTTATTCGTGGTAGATCACTAAATCGTTCTATTATTTTATTAACAGAAGCACAAAATACTACTGTTAAAGAAATGGCCGCATTTGTTACTAGAACTGGTGAAGGCTCTAAAGTGATTATTGACGGTGATATTAGACAGTCTGATATAGGCGATAATAATGGATTAGTATGGGCGTTGAATACAATTCAACATAATCCAGGGTTAGCAGAATTATCAGGTATGGTTGAATTTAATTCAGATGATATTGTACGTTCAGGACTATGTGGTGCATGGGTTAAAGCTATCGAAAAACAATTTAAGCCTAAGGCCGAAGTTATTGTAAGTAAATAAGTTATTAAATATGGTGGGTCAAACCCACCATTACATATATACACTATAAGGGGATTTATATGAGCGCAACGTTTGAAATTATCTGTGTCAATTGTGAATCTGAATTTAAACTAAAAGAAATTTATTCAGACCATGTACCACACTATTGCCCGTATTGCGGTGAAGAAATAGAAATAGAGGCGGATGAATAATGCAATACAGCAACTATGCTCGCTATATTGCACAAGGACTTGATGAAAGTTTTGAGCATATTGTAAGAGCACAAAATGCAAGAGTTGATATGGAAAAGGAACCTACTGGTTCTTCAAAATATTACCTCGCAGCCGCAAAAATGCATAATATGTTAAGACATCATAATATTAGTTTAGCTAATTTTCATGATAAACAAGGTATTCCTGGGAAAGCCGAAGAACATATGGCATTAGCTAACGACTTACATAAGAAAGCTACTGATGCTTTAGCACAATTTCATTTTGCTAAAGCTAAAGAATTAGCAAATGATGATATTAAACAGTCTGTTAATCATCAAATGAAAGGTGAAGAAGAGTTAGTGAATTTAAAAAAATTAGGATAAGGTGATTTTATGATTTTAGCAGGTGTAGACTATTCAATGTCTTGCCCCGCAATTGTGGTAGGAAAACAAGGGTCATCATTTAATGACCTTTCTTTCTATTCGTTTGCGAAGAAAAAGAAACACATGTCAATTAATAAACAAATAACTTTATACGATTATCCAGAATACCTTAATGAACAAGAAAGATACGACCTAGTATCAGATGTATTCATTCAAGTATTATTAGATAATAAAGTTGACAAAGTATTAATGGAAGGGTATTCATACGGAAGTAATGCGGGATTAGTATTCCAAATTGCAGAGAATACCGAAGTGTTTAAATTTAAAATGTATAAAGCAGGTATACCATTTGAAGTTATACCACCTACGCAAATAAAAAAGGATTTTACTGGTAGAGGTAATGCTAATAAAGGTATGATGTATATGACATTTAGAGACAAGTATTGTCCATATGATATACATAATGCAATCGGGGAATTAACTGAACCTGCAGAGATCGGAAACCCAATCTCTGATATAGTTGATGCTTTTGCAATATGGGCAGTTGTTAATGGATTACAAAAATCTATTACTGAAAAAATCATTGCACCAAAAGTAAAAGCTAAAAGAATGCCTAAATCACCTAAACCAAAGACTCAAACAGATGATATTGTTAGGTCTAAACGTACTATCAAAATTACCACTTGAGTGTTTCGAGAAATGGAAAGCTATACATATCTTTCCATTTCCATTCTCCATCTAATAATTTTTTAAGATCGTCAGTCAATTCCAATACGCAATAAATTCTTGTATAATCTTCTAACATGTATATGCAATTATAATAATGCCATTTACCATTGTACATGATTTTACCAGCCAAATATCCATCAAAATAGTTATTATACCCACCTTCTTCAGGATCAGATAGTTCAAAGTCTGTTAATACTCTTAAATTGCTAATGTCCATTTTTATCTCTTTCTATAATCTCAAAAATAGTATCAACACTATTAAAATTAGCTGATATGGTTGTATATTCAATACAATTAGCATCTAAAAATTCTTTAATATTATCAGATAATTCTACAGACTCTAATTCTGTTTTATTTCTACCTTTGTTGACGTACTCAAAATTACGTTCTAAAAAGAAGTTTATATTTTGGTATGAATCATGTACTTCTAATAACAACGGTAAAAAATGTGAATAATAATTTTTAGGAGTATACATTGCTGACATAAGTACCGGACTATCAGTAATACAATATTCTACACCATGTGCTACTAAATTTAACTGTTTGTTATTTTGTGTTGATGATATAAAAATTTGATTTGTAAATCTGTCAGGATGTTGCCTTTCCCAAACCATATCTTTAGCATATTCAGTTATCATTTCAACATCATAACCATGTACTTTCATTTTATGAAATAAACCTGCGGCTGTGGTAGATTTACCACAACCTGGTCCTCCAAAAAGATTGATGACTTTTAATCTATATTCTTTCATGTATAATACCTTATATTTTTTAATGCTCTTTCATAATCATTAGGCACGAATTTAAGTGTCCCTAATGAAACTAATGTTACTAATTTCTCTTTATTGACCATCAAAGGGAAATCGTATTCTGTATATACCTTATACTGGTCACCATAACTTTTATATCCTGCATTTATTTTTAATAAATGATACGGTATAAGATTATTTGGCTTTATCTCAACTATCACATCGTCTAATATAAAATCTGGGTGGTATGTTCTACTATTGTTATTAACATCTTTATACTCTATTAGATGTTCATTACTTTCAGCACTTTTAATTTTTATTTGATTAATACAACAATAATGAATAAATTGCATTTCTAATAAACTACGAAAAAATAATTCATTATACCAACCTTTTATTCCCCTACCTGATTTAGCATGTGCTGGTTTACCATATGCTGGATTTAATTCACCAGATAGTCCTAGTTTTGATTTCCAGTCAGTGTATTTTTGATTTGCAATATCAATACCATATTTTTCTGTCCAAATATCTATAACCCGTTTATTATACATACCATTATCTATTCCTATATGTTTAGATTTCTCGGCATGTGATTTACATAATTCTATAAAAGTTTCTTCATCATATTTTATCCTCCAAATATCTATTATGTTTTTACCATACATATGGTTATTCTTCCCAATATATTTTTCGTTGTAATATCCTTTTGTATTTTGTGGTAAATTTTTATTAGTTTGTTGTCTACTGCATTTTAGACATATAGAATTAACCCTACATGCCTTTACAAAAGCTGTTTTTGATTTATATATTTGATCATTTTTACATATTGGGCATATTTTTATAAACATTTGTAATACTCCTTTCCTTTATAGAGTATTTATCAAACCACAACCTGGCCCACCCCATAAATTTATAACTTTTAATTTGTATTCTATCATGTGTAATCTCTATGTTGTTAAAATGCGGAAACCAGCAGATTCTAAATTAAGATTATCTGGGAATGTTAAAGTTTCTGAAGGAGATCCTTCGTTTGCCCAATACTCCTCTTCTAGTAGAAGTTTTTCTACTAACTTTTTGTCAGTATACCAATCTATGCAAGAAGAGCCATCACCGCAATCGCGAATAAGACCAAATACAATTTGAGACATATGATTACCGTTTGTTCATATAAAGTGGAAAATTGATATGTTCTCCCATATCAATTTGGGTGCGTTTGTAATATTTTGTAATAGGATGAGTATCGCTATTGAAATCTATTTCCAACCTAGAAATGCCACTAAACGAATTAAATAAAACTGTTACATGGCGATCATTAGCTAAAATACATGATGGTTTGTATTTTATATCATCAATTGAAATACCAACATTTACGCTTTGGTCTACACTAGCCCATGATAATTCATCTAAAGTCATATCGTTACCTTTTTGGATATCTGTTGTTTAATAAACTTTCTGAAGAGAGAGTTTTTAAAATATCTCTTTCAGTTTCATTTAAGGCAAAAATAATACTACCCACTTTAGGCAGCTTTTCGTTTGTTAAAAGCTTTTTTTCTAAAGCCTTTATTACTAAACGGTCTAGTAATTCTTCGGGTAGCATTTTTAATTACCACCATTTTCAAATTTACGCCATTCAATAGCGTCACGTATAACCCAATTTCTATTATGAATTGTTTTCATAATAGAATCTAAAAAGTCTATCTTAATACTTTGAACACTTAATTTTGTTTTAAGTTCAATAATATCAGGTTGATTAGCAATAACTCTAGGTATTTCACCAGTTAAAATCTTTTTATCCTGTATAAGCGGCAACTTATGTTCGTTTAGTTCTTCAACAGTCAACGTCTTTTTGTAAAACTGTTCAAGCACATATTCCCTTTCTTCTAACTTCTTTTTTATTTTGACATGTACTAATTTTTCATTAATTAGATAACTGTAATACTTAGAATGTAATTTTGGTATTTTTAAGCTTTCGTTATCTAACTTCAAATTGGATATGACCGAATCTATCGCCCATTCCTTTTCAATATCTTCTAGTAACATTAGAGGTTCCTTTTCTATTAAGTTGCCACAGGATACATAAATTACATCAAAAAGTCAACATCATAACGCTGATACTTCAACACCACAGAACAACTCATTTCCTCAGTTTCTGACGTTGTTTCCATGAAATACATATCACCTAACGAGGTAGGAACACAGTCAACAAAAGTTACCTTCAGAATAGGAGTATGGTGGCTGCTATTTATTATCATTGTAGCAGTAACATAAGTCAAGTCAAGCTCTATTGGCTTTTCGACAGGGTTACCAATAAAGTACATCCATTTGAATATTTCATACCAGTTCTTCATATCTTCACTTACTTGGAATTCTAGATATAAATCGTTGTATTGGAGTTTGTCACCGTAAACTGGTTTATCAAAAAATGGTGAACTTTGATTAGCTGCTCCTAAATTAATACCAGGAAGTGGAAAATGTTGTAATGTAAATGATACATTTGGAAACGACGAGAATGATAATGTCGCACTATTGGCGGTTAATTTGTTTAAATTGTGATGTAAATCGGTCATATAATATCCTATAAATATGAGAAACATGTATAATTGAGACGTAAATGCAAACAATATTCGATAATACCGTAAACATAATATCAATGAGTAATAATGGGCTTCTTGTACATTCAACATGTCTATACCCATTTTATTCACCGGACAACACTATGGTTGGATTCTGGGTTCAAGATTATGATTATACAAATGATATATATCTTTCAACATATCATTTATATATAAAGGACTTATATACCAACTCTTTAACAAAGGTTGATATAGGTAATGGATCTAACCCATTAATTGAAAATACATCTTCTAACAGATTTATTTATGGAGCTCACTTCTCACCAGATAGCTACCAAATACTATTTTTGACTACATCTACTAATTTAATTTTTAGTGATACTGATTTATATTCTAAACCCGTAAGTAACGATCATAGATGGTATTATTACGATATATTTCGTAATACCTATAATAGAGTTATGTATAACGGAGCATCATACGGTAATTTACCAGATTATCACGAAGCTCTTTGGATAGACAATAGAAATATTGCAGTAGTATCGTATTCCAATAATTTAAACGATAATGGTACACTTTATGCTATACCTTCTCATTTAGAAGTGTTTAGTAGTAATTTAGATTCAAATGAAATATTTTGTTTAAGTGCAGATCCGATTAACGATATATTCTTTACAACTAGCTCTATGAATATTTCAGTATCAGCAGATAGAGTTTCATTTTATAATATCTCTTTAGGATATTGTATAAAAGAATTATCGACGGAAATACTAACAAGAGTGCAAGACTTACCAGGCATTAGCAGTTTAGGTATAGTAACCGCAGATGTATTTTCGTGGGACTCTACTGGCGATAAATTTTTATTTAGAATTGCAACTGGTAATTCAATATTAACGGATACTAATAATGCAGTAGATGACTTTGTATATAAATTATCAACAGATACAATTTATGCTATTAATGAAAGTACCTATGGATTTGTTTATGGTAGTGGATATTCAACAAATGCTTTGTTCTCACCATCTGGTAATAGTGTTGCGTTTTTATCTAATTCAAATAATATTGATCCTTCAGGTACTAATAATGTTGTTAATTTGTATGTTAAGGATTTATTTACTGGTATTTTAACTAAAGTTTCTGGTGTAAATTCTACAGACGCTACAGACGTTTTGGGATATAATTGGTTAACTGAAAATATATTAGTGTATACTTCTTATAGTCAGGATTTACAATACGAGAATAATAATAATTTAGATTGGTTCACTCGTGATATTAATGATTCATATAGCAAAAGAATAAATTATGGTAAGTATAACGATAGTTTATCAACATACGAGTTGATGTTTTCAATCAATAACGAATCAGTAAAAAATATTAGACGTGAAACTTTTAATATAGACGGCAATACTATATTATTTTCAGCAATATTAAACTCTTTTGATAATACAAGTTTCATTACTCCTTCATATGATATGTATAATATATTTTCTAAAGTATTTAAGAATAAAGAAGTACAATATCCTGATTCTGAACTTTTAAAACCAAATGATTCTATCAAATCTACTATTAAAAATCCAACAACTGCGGATATAGCTAGAATTGATGATATATATCATAACTCGGAAGGGGAGGGATTTCCACCTGATTACTTAACTTCACCAGAATTTAGTATTATTGGTTCAAATTATGTTGAAAGAGTTAATTCAATAAGATATAGAAACGACATATCTTCCGATATTAAATGGATGAGTATAAAATATCCAAACTTACCTTATGACGCACCTAGTAGTATAAAAATTGGAGCAGGTATATTTAAAGCCACTCCCACCTTGTTGGACGATGTTTATGATATTAAGATGAATAATGCAACCACAACCATTAACCCCGTTATTGGTATTTTAACAACTTATACCGTCAGACCTCAAAACGATATCGTATTAGTTACCGCAGGCACAGATCAACAAAGAGTATGTGAGCCAATGATATTTTTAGAGGCAACAGTACAAGGCAATTCTACATTTGGTCATACCGCACAATGGGAATTAATATCAGGAGATCCAATTGATATTATTGTTTTATCATTTACAACTGCATATTATGATACTGATGGTAGTGATCGTGATAGGGTATTCAGATATTGGATTGATAAGGATAAATTTAATCAACAGTATCAAGATATAACAGTATATGCAACACCTACATCTATTTATAAAAGCCCCCCTAAAGTAAGTGCTGATATAAACTTACCCAATTATAGTGAATTAACTATTGATACATATTCACCATTTACTAATTTTGATTTCACAATACCGTTTAATAGTAAGGGTGGGGATTCATACTCACTTGATATTAATTGGGATTTACCTAAAATATATAAATTAAATGATGAAACTGCTAACCATTATAAATCTTTATTTAAAAGCTCAGGTGTAGAAGTTCATAACGGAAGTAACTGGCAATCAATAGGTCCAGAAGCTTTGTTTAACGAGGTTAGGGAAGCGGTAGAACTTTCAAGCTATGATTTAATTCGATTTAGTTCAACATATTATAATTTTGGACAAGATACCACTGTAACTTATTATAGCTTACCCGAGTATATATTACCATCATTATTGGCTAATACAGTATTTTCGCCAATATTACCATCAAGTAGTAGTAATGCTGATTATACATTATTGCCTATTATATATGACGTAAATAATAACGATTACGAAGATACATTAAATAATATATCAATGCTACCAACAGTTAATATTGCAGATGCAACTATTATACCAGTAGTATATGATGTTACAAGTAAAGATGTAGACGATACATTATATAATACATATACAGCAAGCGCAACAAATTCTTTCACATTAACACTTTTCAATGGAGATATAATAGGTGGATAAATTAGGAATAAAAGGTGAAGTTTTAATCGAAAAGCTTCATCTAGATACATATGAAGTTTACGAAACTATGGATCCAACATGTAATGATATCAATTGGCAAACATTTGCATTACTTCTGATTAATACTAATACTAATGCTGTAGGTATTCCTATTAAGACACCAAGCTCTGGAACTATATATAGCCCTTGGCAAATTGTATGGTCTCAGCATAATATTAATCAAAATATGACTAATATTTCCGTGCCAGTAGGCTCAACATCAAATGGTGTATTTGGTGCGGCAGTTAATGTTAATATTGGCTCGCCTTATTTTACCCCTAAGGTATTAATAACTGATAAAGACTATGTGACATTTGTTGCTGATATTTTACCAGGAGCGGCTACTAGAGAAATTAAATCGTTAGGTTTGACTAATGCTTCTGATAATAATTTATCATTCCAAAATGCATATAGAACTATCACCAACTTAAATTTAACAACTTCGTGTGTTCAAGGAACTTCTACAGTTATTAGAATAACTTATAGATTATATTTAGACGATTTTATACCATCTGCAACTATATCAAATGTAAGTGATGGGTATTACTATGTTTTAAGAAATATGCTTAAAGAAATGTCTGATGGAACATATACAGGTACTACTCCAATTATGGTTAAATATTTCAATGGAATACTATTGAGTAGTTTTTACGATCATGATAATATCATTAATTTAAAACCTGCATTTACAACACCTGGATATACTTCACAGAACGTTAAATTTAATGATAATGGCATATCAATACAGGATATGGGTATTTCAGGACTTGTGGGATATACAAATGCGTATATTTATAACGGTTCATTTGCATTATCACATCTTAATAGTATGGGTACATTTTTCAGAACATTAAATTTAATAGGATACCCAAGGTATCCTAATACAACTGATGGCGGTGGCGGTGATTCTACATTATGCGCTGATACACCGTTTTTATATCAACGTGCAATACCTACAACAGTTAGCCCAATAAAAAATGTATTCAAACAAATTAGTACAGCACCTGGACCATTTCAAGATATTAGTTATATTAGTTCAATGTCCGGTACTATAACTTTAGACTCTAGTTCTTGGGTAACTAAACCGTTCCCTAAATTAGTAAGGTTAATATTAACTTCTGATGGTGATTCTTCAACATCTACTTATAAATTTGAAACTTTAGATTTTACAGGTGGGTTTATAGAAAATACATTTTGTCCTAGAGACGCAACTATACCACAGGATGGATTACACACTACACCTGATACATATCATCGTAAAGCCCCTAATGAGAAAGTTATTACCGAATATGTAGCTATGGGTGGTACTACTGTTAGATCATTAGATGATAATACTAAATTTGTAGCAGTAAGTTGTCAACGTACAAAAGATGCTATTTCAATATATGATATTGCAACTGGCGACAAAATAACTTTGAGCCCTACATCTACACCTTCATTACCAGTTGCTAATACTTCAGATGTAGCAGTATCTAATGGTTATATATTTGTTACTTGTTCGACTACAGGTTTATGGCAAATTGATCCAACATTATCAACAGTTATAAATTTAAACTCAATTGGTGGTAGTATTGATGCAACTAAAGCATATCAAATAGACGTAAAGGATAATGGCGATTTATGGGTACTATTTGAAGGTGGGTTAGCTCAAGGGGTTACTTCAGATTTAGGTGCTACTTGGACATGGACTGTATACGATACGTTATCAAGTCCTGCATTTAATGCAACTGATATAACTAATAGTAATTGGGCAAATGTGTCAAGCATGGTTATTGATAAAGATCACGCCAATGATCGTATTATGTTTGTTACTGGTTCTACGACTACTGCAAATACTAATGCTTCATCATTTATTTGGTGGGAAGGAAGCACCGGAACAACAACTATACAAACTACTGGTTTAGCATATCCTACCTTTTCATTAGCAAGTAATTTGAAAAAATCTGATTTAATGAAATGTTCAAATGGATATTGGTTTACTAACATTGCGGATGAGACTGGTGGCACTACCACTATAAATAAAGCTACCTTTGGTTCATTGAGTTGGACTAATAATGAATTAAGTACCGGAATATCATCAAGTGGTAGAATAACACCTGCAACAGTAGCAGGTATACCCGGAATCTTTATTGGGTCTTCTTGTCCTCAATATTCATTATTCGTTGGCCGTACTCCTGCATTTTTTGTGAAAAATACTAATATTTCAGCATTACCTGCCACTATTGTATCAACAACACCGCAAATAGAGTTTTTTACAAAATTTGGAGCTTTAGACACAACGACTACTAACATAAGTACATATTCGTCAGGATCGTTAATGAATAATGGTTCAATACCAATTGTGTATTTACCAAATAGTAATATGATGGTGTATCATAGTCCTAACAACAACACGTTTAGTATTTGTCCATTAATTATTAATCCAGCGGCTACTAACTATAATGATTTTAAAGATGCATGTTGGAAAACTTACGGTTGGGATGGTGAAGATTGGGTTCTTGGTGACCCCAACTCCAAAACATGTCATTCTACACCAGATGCATTAGTGGACGGCATAACTATTAGGTTTAATGATGGGGGTTCTGCTCCACACTTTACAAATACTAATCAATTTGTATTTGTGATAGGTGATGGTATTATGAAGGATAATGCAACTTTGTATAACTTCAAATATACATATTACCCGTCAGCTACTGAAAGAGTTTCTGAATTTTATACTCAAACAGTCGGGCAAGTTACTACAGTCCCAAATTATAGATATGGTTACATGACTGATGAATTTGTAAATTTTTCATGTACTACTCCTGATGCAGGTACACATATAGGGGTATTGCAATCTAGAGGTAGAATCACAGGAAAAGAAGATGTCAATGCTAAAAGGGTATCTGACCAATTAATACCAGCAAATACACCATTTACTTTCAAGTACAAATTAATTACCAATGCACCTGGTTCATCTGGCGATAATGGTAAAAGAATTGTTATATATTTTTATAATGGTTATTATAACATCCAATATCAATTATATAGAGATACTGTGGGTAATTATAATATATTAGATGCTTCAAATACCGTATTGGCAACTATTCCATTAGCATCATTAACTACAACTACCGATGTAATTATTGAACGTGGTAACGATAATAAAATTTATTTTTATTATGGTACGAAATTAATTTACACTTCACCTGCACAATTGTCAGCTGAATTAGAAATTGGTGTTGATATGGTGTTGAATAATGCAACGTCGTTATCTACTATGGGATTCTATGATATGAGAATATCATATCACGAATTAAGAAGAATGGTAAAAATTGGAAATGTCTCTACATTTACTGGACATTTTAATCCTAAATTTACTGGTACTACAACAACTACATTAGCAAACGATGCGTCGATTACTGCTAATAGCATAACTAGAACTATTGTTAATAAAACATCAGCTGAAAGTATCAGTGGATTGGAAGTTAAAATTGGGTCTGGTTGTGGTTATTTGGTATTTGGTAATATGCCAGTAATAACATTTACTGATACAGGATCTCCTATTACTGGACCGTCTTTAGCACCAGTAATAAGTGGTGGCATAGTAACAGGTGTAGATATAATTTCAACAGGTTCTGGCTTTGCTACAACCCCAACTATTACTTTTGAAGAACCATTATCAGGTGTAACTGCAACTGCAACTATTTCATTAACTGCAATGAAATCTTTAAACGATTTTGTTACTATTACAACTGCTGGTACTGGTTATACTGATGGTACTTATAGTTTAATAGTATCTGGTGGCGGAGGTATTGGTGCAGCTGGTACGGTTGTAATAACTGACGGTAAGGTAAAAAGAGTCAATATTTCAGATGGTGGTTGGGGGTATACATCAACACCTGCATTATCGTTTATTGGTGCTGGTTCACCGACGGTGGCTGCGGTATTAACAGGTGATATTGGATATAGAATTAACACAGTAACCGTAACTGACGGCGGAACAGGATATATTACTGATAGTAACACATCATTAGTAGGTTACGCAACGGCACATTACTTACCTTAAATATTACGATATAGGGGTATATAATGACTAATGCAATTTTAGTAAATGATTTTACAGGGACAAATATTAACTTTAAAGAGTATAATATTAATTGGGATGAGCCTTATAATTTAATACCAGGTGATCAAATACTGATAGGGTACGATTATAATACTGAAATTGTTTATTTATATGTAAACAGTTCGGTACTTAATTTAGTACCCATTGGCACAATGCCGACTAGCGAATTTGATATAAATGACCCATACAGATTAATAGTAACATTTGAAAGTTCACATTCAAACCGTTCTATAATACCATATGAGATACAGTTTAATTTTTCTGAA
>ERZ724509.770-NODE-770-length-13003-cov-5.842987_pt1 | contig 13003 bp, 9 predicted proteins | sample MGYA00376042_ERZ724509 | MGnify/ENA primary metagenome ERZ724509 (study PRJEB28724, sample SAMN07190887) | wastewater metagenome | isolation source: effluent of sewage treatment plant in Hong Hong | place: USA: Christiansburg, Virginia | collected 2016-03-01 ...
GCTTATATTATCCCTAATAATATTATTAATAATGTTTCAGAGAAGATTTTTTGGTGTTAAGGAAGACATGGTCTAGGAAGAGGAACCAGTGCAACTGCGTTCTTACTCTAAGAAAAAGGAAGCGCCTCCACATCAGTCTCAGCATCAACATAATGCTATCGTCACGTCAACTATCCAAGGTATTAATTCAGTCATATCATCAATGAGTCTATGTGAAGCTGGTAATGGCGATCATTTGGCTACTATAAACCTTTCTGCGCAGCCAGGGGAGAAAAAAAGGCTGCTTAGTATCACAGGAGCTCAAACATTTTTGGTCAACTATGCTGAGACTTAGTATCCAAGCAGAATTTGTATCGGAGTTGACTAACTGAGTGGCATGTCTGATAAACAAGGTAATTCGCTGAAGATACTCGCTGTATTAGTTCCATCAGGGGCTGCTGTACCTGTGTATAATTCAGGTGGAGTGATTGGATATAACGTTGGTTATAAAATGCTCGGATAGCCTATTGCGTGGGATATATCTAATCTACCAGTTTTAACATGGAAAGTGTGGGTTGGTGAAGCTTTAGAGCCAGCAGTTTACCCAATCGCATAACCCATCACATTTAACCTACAAATCACTCGTGTGATGTTTTGATCAAATATCTTAAATATGTAGCATCTATTTAAAAAAATTCCCCATTAACTCATCACATAGTAATTCACTGATGCCCTTGCTATTGAAATACTCAAATGTTTAGCTTGCTTAGAAGACGATGATGATGATGATGTTTGCTAGTTACAGCCTTTCAAAAGACTTCGTTAGCCCTCTTCTTTAGATAAAGGAATTCAGCCCAAAAAAAGACCTAAATGATCATATATCCATATATGAGTAATAACAAATACTTATTGAAAAATAAGCACGATAAATAGATGAAACGAAATAAAAGTTTGAGGACTATCCAGCTTTAAAACGAGCAAATGCAAGCCGCTGATAAGATGATTAACATGTTTAAAACAAATGGCCCCAAGACTCAATAAGAGCGATAATAATAAGTCAGAATAACTAAATAAAGGTTAGCTCAGATGAAAGAATAGTAACGCAAACAAAAAAGACAGTAATAATAGCAATAGGCAATTGGAGGGTAACTCGATCAGTCATTCGTTTAAAGACTCAATTAGCCTACCAAAATATCAACTTAAGCCATTGCCCGCACAATGCAAGCTCTTTAGTAGGGAAAAAACTTTAAATAAAAGTTAGCCGCTGTTCGAACCAGAGAGGATAAGTAGTAAGCACTGAGATTGTTTGAAAGACAAGATAAAGCTGGTAAGGAGATGTATAAAGCCGTACAGAATTTGATGACTGAAATCGGAAAAGACGTCGCTGCTAAAAAAGTAGCAAATGTTCGGGATAAGTTTGTAAATTCAGCCTAGTTGTTCGCAACAATACTTGGAATCCCAAAAACTGATGAACAATACTTGTCTTCTATGGTAACACTGGGAGATATGTTCATTAATCGAAATCGAACTATACTTCAGACAACAACGAAAAAAAAACAGTATATTCAGAAACTTATTAGATCATTGCTCAATGATGACTCAATATAGATGCCTAAAAATGTAGGCGTTGAGCTAAGAACGATATTAAATGCGATGCTTACTTAAAAAATGGCTATAACAAAGCTGGCTGCTTCGAATCCTTTGAATATTGCAGGCATATAATATGTGCCATTGTAAAAAAAATTATCAAAAGCAGTTGATGGTTTACCTGGCTTTGGCTTAGATAGTCGAGATTACATTTTTTTTGATAAATATCGGTATAATCAATAGACTAAACCCACTGAACAGCAGTTAAAATAATTCGCTGCAGCTAAGTCAACTCTTTAATTGCCTGCTAGTCATCTATAAGCATATCCTCAATGGCTGATTACCCGATCCGCTCAAATATAGCAATCGAAGAAGCTATCTAAAGAGTCGATGAAAGCTGTTTTATAAAATGAAAAAAATTAGGCTATGAACAGTTTGGCTAGTATAGATCCAAAATTAGCTTATTTCAATACAACAAAGCAATAATGGTAAGGATCAGCTTCTAATATCTTAAAAAGTAAGCTAAAAAATCCTCAGCAATTTGCTAAAAAATATGGTCAATCTAACTATCTTTTGCAGCAAAAACTCACGGCTGATCAGGTTACTATGCAAATTCCTCCTGTTATAAAAGATATTGTTCAAGCAAATGATTCACTATCGAAATATGGTTTTGGTCCCGTAAAGCCTGATGGCGTTGCTTTATATGCAGGAAGATGGTTAGACACTGTTACAGGAAATCTACGTGTCCTTCCCAATGCTTCTTCAAAATTTTTAAATCCACTTGATGTTAACCAAAAATTAGGCTATCTCCAGGCACGTATACTAAATCATTGGAATAATTTGATTAGTACAGCATAGCAATATAACAACCTTGTGATAAACAAAGATAAATACGGATAAAAAGTTAAAAATCAACTACAGAATTCTCTGAATCCTGCAAAAGTTAAATAGCTTAATGCTAAGACAATAGATCGAACAATTGATCAATATATGATCTATAAAATATTTGACTAAAATTAAATATAAGGAGGGTCAAATATGAACAAGTATAAGGCAATTATCATGAATCGAGTTTAGCCTTCTCAGCTTTCAGCTGTTCGGAAATAGAATGTATAAAAAACTAAAGTTTCATTGTGGATACGTTTGATCTCACGGGCTTATGATACCCTTCAAAACGATGTTAATAGGGTAGCTGGAAAAAATATAAATGCACAGGTATCGCTTCAGTCTAAACTTTCAGCGGCTTATCTTAGCTTAGTTGATACTAGCATCAGGAAGATTAAAGGAGCATTAAAAAAAATTATGATGATAAAAACTATTCCTGGAACAATTACGCAGTAGAATGCTTTACAAACAGTAGAAGCTGTGAATTAAGGTAATCAATTTTTAAACCAAAAACTTGATCCTTTAACTCTAGACCCTAGTGGCGTAAGATCTTTTATGGATTCTATAAGAAGTACATTCCTAGGAAAAACCTAAAAATAAATTTCTTAGTCACTGACTGTACCAGCAGCACTCAACAGATCAACTATAGGTCAGTTTTAATCATGGGGCCCGTAGAGTTAGCTATTTAAGGGAGCTGATATAAATCCATGGTATGGTCAGATCCAAACAGCTAAATTATCTCGAAATCAAACTAAAGGCATATAAAGTGAGTTATTTGATCTTTCAACACAGCCAATGGAGAAAATATAAGATGAAGAAAGATGGCAGCCACGAATTAGCGGCTTTCAGATGCAAAAACCTTTTCAACCATTATCAAAACAATTGGATTAATCCAGAAGTGCTTTGCTATAAGTCCTGGCCAGTTAGAGAGCTTGATTATTAGATCATAATTTCTATAAAATATCACTGAATCTATTAAATTAGTCCCATGTAACGTTGAATCCATAGCGCGTAGGAAATGGCTCATCACGATAGTATTAGATATGTCTAATACCTATGTATCGTTTTTACTTGTAAAAATCAGTAATTAAACAGATTTTACCTGGATAAAGCTAGTATACCTTTTTGTATTGAAAATCTCTCATCATTCTACGTGCGTCTTTTATTATTTAAAATGGTAACGACTTATCATTAAAATTGATGGCTTTATGTGTGTAATATTGATGTCCATTTTCATTTATTACACTAATCCCCCACCAATAGCCTTATTTGTACCTTTTTATTACAAGTATTTGATTGCCAAGCATCATTCTAATCTGTTGACTCTATGTAATATTCAACTAAGGGTATGACTATTATCCTGCTGTTTTTTAAGATTAAGATGCTTCTTAGCGCTAACTAGGTTATGATTATTATTATTAAGCCTATGACTCGCCTACAGCTATTTATTCATTATCTATAGGAACTGTTTAAGTTTATCTATCAGTTTTATTAGCCTTAATTGAGATAAATGGTGATTCATCTAATCTCAATTTTTATTTGTATTTTTTTTTTATCTATGATATTTAGCTCTTATGGGACTATATTATGTGCAATTACTTTACTTTTAGTCTTTTTAAAGATTAGTTTTCTTAAGTTAATTAGCCTATTTTGGTCATGCTCTGTTTTTTCTAAACCTGAAGCATTCTATTAACATATCTTTCTTATTTTAAGGCTTGATTGGCTCGATTAATGTGTTAGTGATACCATTACTAGACGTCTTTTCTGATTTTTTAACGGTATTCGTCGAAAATGTTGGAGTAGATATTAATGGGAATAATAGTTGGCTTTATTGATGCACGAGGAAGCTGTACAATCTACAATCTGGCTATTTTTGCTCTTTGTATATCTTGGACTGATTTTTGTTGCATATGCCTCTACTTTTCTATCTTTCTTTGAGAAATGCGAAGTTATTATCTAGTTCGATTCAACTAACTCATTAAACTCTATGATTACGCCTATTTTTTACTGTAAAGATCGCGTGAGCGATTCAAAACCTATAATCGTCGTTCTGATTGTTAAATGTACAGTTATTTTTATGTTATTTGCTTGAGAAGTTATTGGCGAGTAAGCGTAATCTAATAATTTTGATTATTTATCAAACCTTTTAATTAATTTAGAGACCTTATTTCATTATGTAACATGTCCATGTTTCTTTTATACTCGTTTTGGAGTGAAATATTTGTCATCTATAGGTTTACACCATATTGACTTTAAAGCTCTGCTATCTTCTGTGCAAATCGAAGGGTGAGTTCTTATGTATACCTGTCTTTAACTTTTCTCTCATTATCAATGATTATCTTTAATTATTCAGCTTATTACAAGCTTTTATTCCATTTTTCATTCAGGGATTGTATTAGATCCTAATATTCTTCAATTTTTTTATAGCTCATGTCGAGTTCATCTTGAATCTTATGTTTAAGTTCATATATATGTTTTAGCTAACTTTATAGTGATTCATTGTTATTATAACTCTTCTCAAGCTATTTCATTATTTTTTCAATCTTTTATTCAGCTCTATGAAGTTCAGTTTACTTACTTTTAACTTTTTATTACTACTTTCGGTGCAATTGGTAGTGTATTTATCTTTATTAGGCATATAGTGCTTATTTCTATCTTAAATAGCTATATTAGACTTACTTTTGGGCTTGTTCCATACTAATTCGCATGTTAGCAGATTATAAAGCTTTGTGAGCCTATTAAAGTTATTTTAAAGATTATTCACGGCTTATTGCGGCAAACTTGTAGAGTTAAGCTATCTTTTTTTCGTACTATTTTGCCACGAATACTCGTTTTCTATTTCTCTGTTCAGCTATGCTCATATTAATTCTTCTAATGATTTTTTTTTTCTCTTTTTGGGGCTTAGACGTGGATCGTATTATTTCAATGACTTATTAATGTTGTGTGCCTTAATTAATCAAATCAGGCTTTTTGGCTGGAATATGAACTGAATCAGTCATATTCATGGTATTACGGTTGAACAGAGTTTGTGTGGCTCCTTGTTATACGTTACGCTTAAAATTAACAAGTACATCTAGTTATTTTGAGATAGCACGAGGACGCACAACCTTAAACTATATCTATTTTCTTATCTCATCAAGTTCTATTTGTTAGTCCGGTTAGTCCTATTAGTCCTATTAGTCCTCTTATTTTCTTCGTTTCTATTTATGCTTATTGATTTTTTCTGCTTTCTTAGCCTCTAGAATCTTTTTTTTTTTATGGGAAGACCTTTATCTTCCTAGACTTTTGCTGTCAGGTCGGCGATAAATAAATTTTTTTTATGGATTCTGACGCATAAATTATATAGAATCACGCTTTCTTGGGTATGCGAGGAGTATTAAGGAGCTATCTGATGTTTATAAGTAGGATAATTAGAGTAATGAGGGTATGAAGATAATCAATGTAGTGAGGCTAACTTCTCAGATCGAACTCCATTGTGAGTTAAATAACTTGTTTAATTAAATATTACAGTATAAGTATTCATGCTTTTTCAAATTATTGAGTAAACTTAGAAAGGTTTTACGGGTCAGATTTAATGAAACATCTTACATTACAGCCCCCAATTGTTTTGGAGCAATTGGGAATAGAAACAACATGTTTGGCATTGTCCTTAACCATGGTGGCAACATATTCCACTTTTGCGTTGTTACAATCAATGAGATAGTTCCAGATTTAAGTAAATGTCTGCGATTAAAAAATAGGGATATGAGATCTTTTTCGGCTCCCAATTCTTTTATTCCAGCTATAATATCATCAAAGACTATGAGTAAATTCTAAGCCTTCCATTCATTGCATTTTTTTATGTGTTGATAGACCCATTTAATGTCTAAATTTTATGATGTATTATACTCATCCTGTATTAAATTTTTATATCTAGTGGGTCCGATGAATAACACACGATTGAATAGCTTATTATATAGTTTAGGGTTGATCAGCAATTATTATATAAGGCTAGTTTTTCCTGCACCCGGGTTACCGACTACGACGGCAACAAATGATGACAGTAATATTCCATCTACTTCTGCATTTAATGGAACTCCCTATTCGTTATTATTATGGATCACTTTCTTCTCAATGGGTTATCTTTCCTTTTTTTATATTATGTGTTCGATTGTAAATTGTGGTAACATTAAGATTATATAAATCACTTCTTTTTTTTTTGTAGGTACTGAGCTAACCTTTTTTATACAACATATCTGCATAAAGCCATTATATTTTATGTTAAATCAGGTGAAGAAAAGCATATCTGGGTTCGCCAATAGTCAGAATGAAGTGGGTTGTTTTTTTATTTCATACTTTTCAGCTCTGAGAGTCTATATTATCTATCATGTGAAAACACATAGTCTTTGGGCGTTCCAAAGTAAAATGTCTTCTAAAAACTCTTGTTTGTTTTGTTGTCTTTGAATATGGCTTTTGTTTTGAGAAGCCGCTTGATTGATGGCGATTATGCTGGTGTTGGTAATGACCAATCTATTAGCTAGTAATGTTACTGCCACTGTTTCTTATCCAAATCATCTTTTGGTTTGTTTGATGGTATTAAAAATTAGCCAGGTGGTAGAATCGAGTCAGATATTATATGGTCCATATTCACTTTAGGTAAGTCACTCATTAAATATATATATATAATCAAGCGAATTTAACCCTTTTCCGCCCTTTTTTAAAGATGGGCTTCCTTTTTGGAATGTAAACGTCTTAATAATCTCCTTGTTATTATTATTATGGCCTTTGAGTCATGTTTAGAACAGGAGGTTGTGCATATTTCTCTTCTATTTGCTCTCCTTTTTTTACAGCAGCTTGGGAGAGCATATCTCCTATTCCCGTCATTAACGGTGCTGGTATGTACCTTTGTCCAATTGTTGTATTCATAAGTTTTTTAAGTCCCCAATTGATGGCAGATGGTACTAATTTCTTTACAAGTGACCCTCCTAATCCAGCTAATATGCTAAACATTTATTATAATGCTACATTTTTTAAACACAATAAGAGCAGCCAATGAACAACGACGTGGATAGTCCTTAAAAACTACCTAACCTTGCAAATCCATTAAAACGCTAACCATTAACCGAGGATAAGGCTTAATAAATACGAAATCGTCCCCGATCAGACACTCCTCTAACTAGGCAGTAGGCATGGCTAAAAGCAGTTACCCCATATACGAAAGTGACTCCGGCGATGTAGAATCGCCTGTGGGCATGTAAGTCATGGACGGAAGTAGTAGAGCTTCATAAGTAACTTCATCCATCATACGCCACTACCCTCATTAACGCCTTCCTTTACAGCTACCATAATTAGGCACTTAAATTGCACGATAAGGGTCAATTAAAACCTAACCTTGATTTTATGCTTTAAATGCCTTGATAATAATTTAACAAAAATGGAAATATCATACCTTGGTCCCCGCATTCAGGGTGCATCATCGACATTTCAATAATGGAATATAACTCCTTTATCATCAAATCAGTATTGGAATGCGAATGATGTAATAAAAATTATGGGAAATGTTAATGAAGGTCTTGTAGACTTTTATCGATCACATATTTAATATACTGTTTAAGTTAATCAATAGATGCAACCTTTGGGATTAATTCAAATCGATAGTTCAGCTCAGTCAATAATTAATCAAATGGTGCTTCAATCTGGGCAACAATAAATATAAAGAATACAATAATATGATACATTAGCAGCTATGCTAACCGATGTAGGATTTTCTTAGTCAGTAGCAATGTATAGATAGGGATAGGGACTTGGATACACAAGCATACCTACTAATTTAGGCCCTGTCACTGCTACTAATCGAGGTAATGCAGTTGTCAATTCATTTTTTAATGGAACTTCTACATATGGTTTATATCAATCTGGTTAGAACAGTTATACACCTACATCTACGCCCGGTGCCCCCCCTCTGCATCACATAATTGAATACGACCCGAATAATAAGCCTTAGTAGTCTATTTATAATAGTAATGGAGCTGGAGGACTACTGACAACCAACAATTTTGTGACATTTCCCTACATGAAGTCCACAAATATACCCCCCAGTCCTACTGATACATATGTTAATTAATGGGGAAGAGGTCCTAATATGCGATCATAATATGCTAACAAACTATTATCTCTTGGATATCCAGATGGTCCTTAGACATGTACACTCAGTGGGGCTCATATTCCGAATCCCAATGGAAGGCTTCAGTATAATAATATGAAAACAGTAGGTTATGATCCGAAGAATCCTTATACACCTCAATTCAAAAGATCTGGGTAAGGTGATTGTGGGATTGTTGGCTATAACAAACCTTATGTCGGATAGTTTTGTACAGGAACCAATTAGCCTTTTATATCTGCAACTATTCCTCAAACTCAAATGAAAAATGGCATACTACTTGATACACCTGTTCCTGTAATGAAAAGAACATTTAGAGTACCTTTAATATCAGCTGTATGTGGGATATTAATTCCTCCAGATCAATTTCAGCTTATTCCTACGTAATCTGTTAAAAATATTCTATTGCAATTGACTCTTAATCCTTTTGCATTCTTTACATCGGGATACTCAGATGTACATTAATTTGATTCATATGGAATGTCGATCATGCAAAAAAGAAACTGGTTAATATCTTCTTTTCAATGGGTTTGGCATTTATATACATTTAATGATTCAGCAATCAGATAAAGTATTCAAGCAAAACTTTACCAAGGCATCAAGATATCAAGTACAATGTGGTAACTTTGTGCACAGTACCAACTCCCCAACGGCTCATATGTAAGAAATAACTATCAAATACCATCAAATGTCGCATCATTAGGATAAATATGTTTTCTCTTTTATTCAAACTAATTTCAAACAAAAACCTTTTGTAGAAAGCATTTTAGATTGTCCAATAACATTACAAGCTTTCAGCTCAAGGCAAATGGAAATTACTACCCATTGCAGCCAATAAATGGAAATGCAGGAAATCCTTAGGCCTTAGATGTAACGGGTGATAATTGGAATTTCTATTAATTATTGTTATTGTCAAATAATTACCTTTTTAATACAAACTTTCCAGTATCTCGAATTAATCAAAAGAATTTTGCTATCAATGGAAGATGTTATGACACAACTAGAGTATAAACTCTGTTATCTGCTTCAGATTTTTACAAGACTGATACTTCTAGTGTTGCTCAAATCAAATTGACAACTTTTAAAGCCAGTAATAAAACAGTCAATGCCCACACTGCTATGGGTCAGAGCCACTTTCATTAAAATAGATATGTTGGTAGAGGATTCTTTTGTTACTCGTTCTAACCTTATGGACACTCAAAAGGGATGACAACCGGACTAGATACGCGAGGATATAGACAATTTGATGTAATCTTCAATAATCACCCCAATGACATTTATCCGAGTGATCAGACTTTATTTATTTTCACAAAAGCCAATGCCACGGTTACATACACTCCTAATGGCATTATGGTGGATGTGTGATTGTTTAAAATATCTAAGTTTTAAGAATTTAGCTGATGACTTTGTATAAAAATCAAAATAAGGGTGGAATTGATTAGCTTTAATATGATTACTCTTGGGGTAATCCCAACCCCAACCCCAACCCCGTTGATTAATAATTATATTTATCAGATAATCAAATACTGTCAGATTGGGGTTAAAATAAATCATTATTCACTTTAATCTGATTCCTCGGGAATTGCATCTATCTCCATTGAATGTAAATCTTATGATTGCAATTATTTAATTGCGTGCTCGAGCAGCCACTCTTACCGCAAAAAGTCTTTTTTGTCATCTTTCTGGCCGCATTGAGCATTTTTTTTCCTCAAATTTAGGATCTTTCTTTCAGACTTTCTTCTCAAATCATCAGTCCTCTCCTAAAAAGTTTTTTTTATTCTTTTCTTTTTTTGAGGAACTTCTTAAGATTTAATCCGATTGCGAAGCTCAGTGTCAAATGGAAGGATTCTTCTGTGCTGTCCTGGTAGTGCTCGTGGTCCATGTCTTGGAATAGAAGCTGAGCAGGTGAAGCAATAATGAGCAGCGCATTCTGCGCAATACTCTCCTCCCAGAATCTCGAAAACTATTGAGCATACTGAACATTACCAAAGGACTTTTTATGGGTGATTGCGGGACTAAAGTGGCTTAGCGGTCACCTCAAATCTCCTCCCGTTTCTTTCACTGCACTAAAAAGGAGTTTAAGTGAAGAAAGTGGCTCCTGGGGCACAACGAATTGTCCTTTGATAATATAAAGCCAGTTACAGCCATTTTTACATTGGTATAACGGTTTATTTTTAGCGAAGGCAGTGCCAGTACGGATTAGGATGATTTCGTGATGTTAGGTATTTAACTCGGTCGTATTGCCATTGTTATACAGTCTTGTTGAGGATATATCGAGTTGGGGATGTTGCTTGTTGAAAGTCTAGTTCCTTAATTTGGTGGTATAATGATAAATCATATTCTATCATGCGATGTGTAGCCAAATAGTTTGCTATATTAGTTTTAAACTATCCCCATCTATGTTATGGATGTTCTTCAGGGAATAATATGTCATTATTTAACTTAGTATGCCTCGTATATCGCCACTCCTCATCTAAAAGATACCTCAATGGATATTCCCCTTATTTTGCAACTCTCTTAGGGAATAAACTCTATCTGATCTATTAATCACATTTCTAGTCATACCATCTCCGTTGAAAGGACAATTAGTGAGACTACTCCTTGAATATTTTTTAATTTTTAAGGTATATCTCCTTGTCATACAATTCCATAGAGTTATACTAGTTGGGATAGTGTTAAATCATTTTTTAAAATTCATATGGACCAACACGTTCAATCCCCCATGACCATTTTTTGCAAATATCTGATGTCAGCTACTTTATGTTTTTGTTGTGGAAAGTTTCAATCTTTTAAATAGTTTAAGGTGTTTGCCTTTACTTCAATCCTCGGAGCAATCTTTCCTCAGTTGGCAAGTGAAACCATGGTACTTCTTTTTCTTATTTTGGCTGCTGGGCCTGTTGGGCCTGCTCATGAATAACATTTTATTCAATGTATTCTGCCTTGATCACATTAATTTGTTCTTCAATTTATAAGACCCTTTCTTCTGCTTGTGTGAGGGGTTTTTTAGGCATTCTACACCTCTTTATATGCTTTTTGTAGCTCTCCTTATTTTTTCCAAAGGTTTGGCGGCAGCTTTAGCATTAATATTGTTTTGGCATTTTCAACAAGATTTAAAAAGAATTTATTTTATAGAGATCATATTCCCCAAGTGGGGTTAACTTGAGGTTCAACAAAGGACAATAGTCGCTTGAAGTGGCCGTTGTAATCATTGGGGTCATTGCGGAGAGGGTCAAGGTCAATGCGAAGCTGGGCACGGTCTTCCGGGGTTTCCAGGAAATTCTTCTCCATAAACAGGGCGAGAGAATGACGATTGGCTTCTGTATAAGGAGGCTTAGCGAAATAGAGTATCTTCAGCGTTTTTCTGATCTCATCATAGCGGGGCAGATAGAGAAGGTAGGTCATATGGAGGGCGCAATTCTTCTGTTTTTCCTCAAACTAGGCCAAGTTTTTCTCAAAGAGATCATCTTTTCTTTTCTTCTCTCTTTTCTTCTCTCTTTTTTCCCTTCTGGCAAGCAGCCTTTGCTTTCGGCGCTTCAATAATGAGCGTTTACCTCTGCGCGAGCATCGCGCCTCTGCGCTCGCAGATTTGATTGATAAGTAGCCTCAATCCTGGCCCATTCTTTGGCCTCTAAGGCCATTTCCTTTTGATTTTGGGCCTCTGTGAGGGGGCCAATCCACTCATAATATCTTCTTCTCTCCATTTATTATTATAAGACCATAACTTCAACTCGATAAATAGGAAATTTATGTGAATTGGCCCAGGGAGATTCAAGCATTTATTTACATGTCATTGTGATATCTTGTACCTGGGAGAGTTACAGCCTAATAGTGAATGACATGTAAAACCTGATTTCGTGTTTTTTCAAAAGTAAAATGTAAAAATTTTAAATATAATAAATACTATTCAATTAAAAATCTGTGCCTAGTCTTCGTCAGATCTCAGTCTTTGCTTGAAAGCCATTATTAGATGTTTTTGTTTTGTTTTGGCGAAGAAAATTTTTTAAAAAAATTTGAAAAATCGGGGGTTCATACCCATACACACCAAAGTTGATGTTTTGATATAAGTGTTAAATAATTCTCATTTTTGTGGCACCATGGGAAAGCATCAACAAGCAGAATGCGAGCATTGCCATCGATAGATGAGGGCAGATACGCTCTCACGACACCTCAAGGCATGTAAATTTTTAAAGTCTCTGCCATAGCCATCCCAAATGTCATGCCCCATCTGTGCTGGTCACTACAGCAAAAAGCACATCCGAGCCCATATAAAGAAGGCTCACCCTTAGTCGAGTGGCCTTTCCCTGAAGGAACTCTCAGGAGTATAATGGAGACCGACAAGAATATCAAAAACACCTGATGATCGTGCATGAATTATTCTCCAAGTCTATTTAACTTCCGGGTTGGGATGGGGTT
>ERZ724509.771-NODE-771-length-13001-cov-5.151321_pt1 | contig 13001 bp, 16 predicted proteins | sample MGYA00376042_ERZ724509 | MGnify/ENA primary metagenome ERZ724509 (study PRJEB28724, sample SAMN07190887) | wastewater metagenome | isolation source: effluent of sewage treatment plant in Hong Hong | place: USA: Christiansburg, Virginia | collected 2016-03-01 ...
TTGGATTACTGTATTCCCAAGCCCCAGAATCATGATCAGGTCAGTTCGCACATTGCAGGCGTACGCCAGAGAGCATCAGATCGCCATGCCGGATTACGTCCCGATGAGCATGCGGCCGATGCTGGTTTTCATGCAGCGTGGCGATTTCTTCGAGCTGATCGGTGAGGACGTGGGGATAGAGGCGGCCGCAAAAGTGCTTAATGTTGCCGTGCAAACTGACAAAACGCATGGTCCGACATTTAACATCCCGGTTCACGGAATGGATGCGGCGCGCAAGGCGCTCAAAGCGGCGTGGTTCAGGGTTCGGCTGGTGAAGCAAAAGAAGGGTCGCAAAAATGGCTAATTCAGTGACTATCAAGGACGTGCTTTTCGCCATGGAAAACCTCGGTGAACGCCTATGCCGGAAGCCGTCTGACAAGGCTGGTGGAAGCCCTGCATGGCATTTGAGCATTAGCGGACGCAAGGTACCTGAGAGCGTGGCAAACAGCATCCGCACCAGCGGCAAGGTATCCGGCGTGCCAGGTGATCACTACGGCGCAATGGACTATGTGTGGAAGGCGACGGCATGAGCCCGGAAGCATTTGTTTTGGCGTTGGCGGCAGAAATACTGGGGATGCTAATTGGCGTTTCAGTGTCGCGAGGTAATTGGGCTGCGGCTTATGTCCTTAGTTTCGCTGGCTGGGGTTTGATCTGGTATGTGATGAAAATCTCAGGGGTGACGGTATGACCACAACAGCATGGATTATCTGTTACATCATTTTCGCCGCATTTCTGATATGGATATGGGCGATAGCAGCAAGGGAGGATGGGGAATGACGCATTTGTTTGGGGAGGGTGGAATTTTGGGCCCCGGCGCAAAAGCGGCGGATTACGTTGCAAACGCAGAACGTGAAGGGAAAGCAGGCATGAGCAAGTTCAAGGTTGGCGACAAGGTGCGGCGAGTGAAGCACACAACAGGGCTATTTCCAAAATGTCCAATAGGATTTGAGACGGTGGTTTTGGTGAAGTATTCGCCCGAAGCCGATGGGTTTTGGTACGAAGACAATTGTGGTTGTATAGCGCGAACCGGGGCGCTTGATGATTGGGAACTCATCGAACCCGCCCATCAAGGCCCTGTCCGCACCGTGACCACTTCGAGCAAGGTAATCGAGCCGGGGGTGTATGGGCGGGTGAAGGTTGGGATTGTCTATGGCCGCGGCCAGCGGGTGGCTATTGGCATCAATTTTGTAGGGCGCGGGGACGTAGCAGAAACGGACAACGCAGCTCTCTCGCCTGCCGAACTTCGCGCCGCTGCTGAAACCTTCACCCAGCTAGCCGATGCACTGGAGAACAGTGAATGAGCGTGGCCAAGCCGAACATATGGCTACCCGTCATCGGAACAGCGCTCCCGATTTGCATCGGTTTATCGCTGGTGGTCATTGGCGGTAGCTCTCCACCAGTTAACTTTGCAATTGCCAGCTTAGCCATCGGCTGGGCTTCGGCTGCATGGCTAGCCTATACATGTCATCGGCTGGCATACGCGCAAGACCGGCTGGTCGAAGCGCAACGGGAATTGATCAACAGCCTATCCGAGCAAAACCATGTTGACGCCGGGCTATAGTGTGCTACGGTGTTACGTGAATACAGCAGTTTTGCCCGATGGGCATCCGATGAGCGGTTGGGACCTGAACCGTCCGCTGTGGGGCGAAAGCTGACCAAAACGGCGCAGGTGACAAGCGGGGAGAGACCCGCACAAAATTCGCCCGATGGGCAACAAGTTTGAGGCGACGGTTCGCAGGGCTGCCATGGGAATGGCACTCATTAAAGGGACCGGGTTCCTAACGGCCTCAATCAAATCGAAGCGGTGGATTAAGCGGAAATCACCACCCCCGAGGTGAGGGGCAATACCCTTACCTCGGCACGGTGGAGTCGCCGGTACCAACCCCGGCCCGCTTCGATACTCTCAATACACCCAAGAGGGACTAGACGATGAGAATTGTTAACCTTGAAGCTTTTCGCGCCTTGCCGCCGTGGACCGTCTTTCGTAAATACCAGCCGTGCTATTGCGGCGATATCGAATTCAAACTTGAAACTCTGCCCGTAGATTTCATTTCCATGCAAGTCGATATGCCGGAAAGCCATAGTTCGGAACAGCTGTTTGACCGGCTCGATGAAATGGAGCGCACTGGCTGTAGCTATCCTCTCTATGCCGATAGCTTCGGGCGCGATGGGATGTTTGATGACTTGCAGCTGTTCATGATCTACGAAAAGGACGATCTTATCGCCTTGCGCGGATTGCTGGATAAAGCCGTGGAAGCGTACATCTGAGGATTACGCCATACACCCAAGAGGATGCAATGGGACATTCAGCAGAACGTCGAAAGCACATAGCCAGAATGAAGCGTAAGGCAATAGAGATTTACCCTCACATGCCAAACGCCAAATGGGCTAACCACCTCAAGGGCTGTTCGTGCTATATGTGCTGCAATCCGAGGCGGTTGAAGTTGTTCTCCGGCGTCAGACTGTTGACCATGCAAGAACGCAAGGCGAGTGAAATGGATATAGGCGGTTAGACAAACCAAATACCAATCAACCAAAGGAGAGTGCCAAATGCGCACGATCAACGAACACAAGGTAAACCCGGCCAACGATAAGCTGACTATCATGGTCACCGATGCGCCCGGCGCGGGTGGTGCAAATCACCGCTATGAGATCAGCGGGTTCAACCTAGCCAACAACCCAAGCGCGGTTGACCCTGAGCATGGGCAGTACGCTGCAACCCGCGTCGAACTGTTTTTCCAGAACGGCCCGATCAATGAAGCCGGGCTGAATGGCATTACGCAGGAAGTCTTGCTGGCTATTGTCGCTGATCGGCTGCGCTCATTCCAGGCTGGGCAGTACGCATGCCGCGAAAACGCCCTTGCCCTGACTAAAATCGAGGAAGCGCAGCACTGGCTGCACAGCCGGACCATCGCCCGAATGCAGCGAGGTGTTGAAGGCACCCATTCGGCCTAACAAATACCAACTGGGCAAGTCCTTCGAGCCGGATCACTAGCTGGCGAAATCGAATGCTACCATGCGCAAATGCGTTAAACCCGCGCCCGGATTGGAATGTGCTCGTATAGCGGGCAATGGTGGCTTACTGGTGACGGGGGAGGGTAGGACAAGCTACGCCTCCCCACTTTCATTCCGCACCAAACATGGCTATATTGCGCACAGCCTCAAACGCGAACAAAGTGTGATTATGACTAATGGCTGCTAGAGGACGTGTCACCGGGTTTCGTATGTCAAACGAGCACCGGGTTAAAATCCAAAACAGTAACATCCTGAACGCGCTTATTGAGCACGTAGAAGGAAGGCGTGACATGAGCGCTTCGCAGGTATCAGCTGGGCTTGGGTTGCTAAGGAAGATCATGCCGGATTTGCAGGCATCTGCGGACGCTGGTGACACGGGCGAACTGAAGCAAGTTAACAGGATGTCGGATGAAGAGCTTGAAGCCATCGCAGCAGGCGGCAGCTCAGGAGCTATTGAGACGCCGCAAAGCCCGGCAAAGCTTAATTAGCTATGCCCGTTACATCGAAGTGCCCGGCGCGCCAACAACAGGCGACGAAGATGCTGAGACATTCTCCCCAGTCGAGACGGTAATAGCGCCCCACCACGAGATCATCCTTGCAGCCACACAGCGGTGCATTGAACGGCATAGCGGGAGAACCATGCTGTTCTTGCCCCCAGGTAGCGCCAAATCAACATATGCCAGCGTAGTTGCCCCCACATGGGCAATGGGGTCACGCCCCGGCTTCAAGGTCATTGGCGTCAGTTACGGCTCTGACCTGTCCCGTAAGTTCGGGCGGCGTATGCGGTCTATTGCCAAGCAGCCTGCTTTCAAGACCCTGTGGGGTGCGCAGCTATCAACCGAAAGCAGCGCGGCTGATGAATGGGCCTTGGACAACGGGTCTGAATACATGGGTGGCGGCATCCTGTCGGGCATTACCGGCAACCGTGCCGACTTCATTCCGATTGATGACCCGATCAAGGGGCGGCAAGAAGCTGACTCCGAAGTGGTTCGCAAGAGCACAATTGAGGCGTACGAGGATGATATCCTGACTCGCCTTAAGCCGGGCGGCTCTCTAATGATCACTCAAACGCGGTGGAACGAGGCTGATCTAGCCGGGTCGTTGTTGCCTGATGGGTATGCAGGCGAAACGGGCATGATTGTGTGCAAGGACGGCAAGGAGTGGGAGGTCATTTGCATTCCAGCCCAAGCCGAACGCGCCGATGACCCCCTAGGCCGCAAGATTGGTGAGTACATCTGGCCAGAGTGGTTCCCTGCCGATCATTGGGATGTGTTCAAGCGCATGCCCCGCACATGGTCTGCTCTTTACCAACAGCGCCCATCACCAGAGAGCGGCGATTACTTCAAGGCCGAATGGGTCAAGTCCTTTGATGATGCCCCGGCTCGCCATACCATGAGCATCTACGGTGCTAGCGATTATGCGGTGACATCTGACGGTGGCGATTACACGGTTCATGTTGTTGTCGGCATCGATCCTGATGGCAGAATGTATTTGCTCGACATGTGGCGCGGCCAAACATCGTCGGATATGTGGGTAGAGGCATTCTGCGATCTGGTGCTCAAGTGGAGGCCAATCGGTTGGGCAGAGGAAACCGGGCAGATCAAGTCCGGTGTCGGGCCGTTTCTTGTGAAGCGCATGATTGAACGCAAGGCATATGTCTATCGTGAGGCATTCCCCACACGCGGCGATAAGGCTGTTAGGGCGCAATCCATCCGGGGGCGCATGGCAATGAATGGTCTTTACGTGCCGCGCGATGCCGAATGGAAGTCAGACCTTGTATCGGAAATGATGAGCTTTCCAGTTGGCGTGCATGATGACCAGGTCGATGCGCTAGGACTTGTTGGGCAACTGATGGATCGCATGCAGAGCGGTGAACGGCCTGCCGTCAAGGTGCGCAAGCCAGAGCCGCCGCCCGGCTATGCTTCCATTCCAATGCCGGAAGACAGGTCGAACATGGGCAAGCGCATCAAGCTATAGCGCTTAACTGAAAAATGGCTTATTATGGCCTCAAATCATAGGAGCCGCCGCCATGGGCCTTGCAGTTACGCTTGTAGACAATTCGGCCCCTAGCGGCCTTCCTATCAGTTCAGCCAATCCCCTGCCGATGAGCAGCGCAGCCTATCCAAGCGGCGCAACGCCATTGTCTGCGGGTTCTGGCAACGTCGCCAATGCCAGCGCTGTTGCGACACTCACGCCAGCATCGGGCAAGACAGCGTACATCACTGGCTTCCAGATCTCAGGAGCCGGGGCAACCGTGGCCCTGCCGGTATCGGTCACTGTGGTTGGCTTGCTCGGTGGAACACGGACGTTCACTCACACTGCGAGTGCAGGCGCGCTGTTGGCCAATACGCCGCTGTTGGTGAATTTCCCCTACCCCATCCCCGCATCGGCTGTTGACACAAACATCGTGGTCACGTGCCCGGCTCTTGGCGCTGGCAACACCAACAACACCGTCAACGCACAGGGCTTTTACCTGTGATGGATGATGATAACGAAGAGATCGACACCGGAAACGGTCCAGAGCCGATCATTGCGCCCGATGATGTGAAGTCAGCCACCGGCTGGCTTTCGCTGATCAAGGTGGCAGAGAAGGCATTCGACACTTGGCAGTCCAAGTGCGATAGCATTGACCGGCAGTACGCCAACCTAGAAAAGTTGGCCAGCCACGTCCGCGACCGTGAATTCCAGATGTTCTGGGCCAACGTGCAAATCCTTGGTCCGTCGATTTATGCGCGCCCGCCTATTCCGGTTGTCACACCGAAATTCAAGAACAGCGTATCCATGCAGGCGCTGCCGCCGATGCTGCAAGAGCTACAGAGCCGTACGCATAAGGTATCGCAGATTGCATCGGAACTGCTTGAACGGTCATTGATCGTCACATTCGACAATCAGGACCTCGACGGCACTATGCGCGCCATTCGGGATGACCTGAACGTTGTTGGTCGTGGTGTGCCGTGGATTACCTACGAAACCAAATCTGACGCGCCCGGTTCGCTTGGCCAGCGTACGTGCATTGAGCACGTGCACCGCCGCGACTTCCTGCACGATCCTGCCCGGCAATGGCCAGATGTGGATTGGGTCGCAAAGCGGTCATGGCTGACACGTGGTGAGGCCCGCAAGCGGTTCCTCAAGTACTCCGGCAATGTCTACAAGGATGCCGCCTACGAGGTCCGCAAGGATGAAATCACAGGCGAAACCGATAACCGGCTAAAGGCTGGCTTCTGGGAACTGTGGTCGCGCTCAAAGAACCGCGTCGTGTGGGTTTCTGAGGGCTGCGACAAGCTGCTGGATGAAGGCAAGCCACATCTTGAGCTTGAAGGCTTCTTCCCCTGCCCACGCCCCGCGTTTGGCACTACACAGCGGTCCACGCTCGTTCCCGTGCCGGATTATGTGTTCTACAAAGACCAGCTTGAGGAAATCAACGAGTATACGGCACGCATTTCCGCGCTAGCCGAGGGGCTGCGGCTCAAGGGCTTCTATCCAGGCGGCGCGTCCGAACTGTCTGACGCTATTGAAGCCGCGTTCAAGAAGAGCAGCGACAACGCCATCCTGATCCCGGTCAGCAATTGGAACATGGCCGGGGCGAATGCGAAAGATATGGTCCTTTGGCTGCCGCTGGATGAAGTCGCATCAACTATTGTGCGGCTGATTGAGCTTCGCAAGCAGACCATTGATGACATTTACCAGATCATGGGCCTCAGCGACATCATGCGGGGCTCTACTGAGGCCAGCGAAACGCTTGGTGCACAGGAACTCAAGTCGCAGTACGGCTCTATCCGCATTCGTGACAAGCGTGATGAACTGGTGCGTATCGCCCGCGATGTGACCCGCATTTGTGCCGAGATCATGTCGGAGAACTTCACAGCAAAATCATTGCTGGATATGTCGCAGATGCAAATCCCGACAAAGGATGACATTTCCAAGCAGGTTGCTGAATTCAAGGCGCAGTACACGGCTCAACTGACTGAGGCGCAGAATGATCCTGAGCTTATGGCGCAAGCCGAGGCCGAACCCGAAAAAGCACAGCAGGTTATCGCGCAAGCCAAACAGCAGGTTACGCAGCAAATCGCCGAAGCCAAGGACACCATTACCATTGATGAGGTAATGAAGTTCCTACGCGACAATCGCACCCGCGCCTTTGCCCTCGACATTGAGACGGACAGCACCGTAGCGCCCGACGAAAACGCACAGAAACAGCGTGCGACTGAATATATCAGCGGCATGTCGGGCCTGTTGCGTGATGGCGTCAGCGCTGTTCAGTCCGTTCCGCAGATTGCCCCGATTATCTCGCAGATCATCCGGTACGCTAATAGCCAGTTCCGGGTTGGCCGCGAATTCGAGGGCGTGATTGAGGAATTCACCGATCAGATGAAGGCCATGGCGGCGGCCCCCAAGAATGAAGGCCCGTCACCGGAACAGATCAAGGCGCAGAGCGATGCGCAGCGGGCGCAATTGGACGCGCAGAAAATGCAGGCCGACGCTCAGCTTGCACAGGCTGGATTGCAGCTAGAGACGGAACGGGCCAAAGCCGAAGCCACGCTGGAGCAGGCGAAAATGCAGGCTGACCAGCAGGCCGAGCAGACTCGTATGCAGCTTGACCAGATGCAAATGCAGATGGAAGCACAGGCCACAACCGACAAGATTGAGGCTGACAAGTGGAAAGCCCAGCTTGACGCGGTGACCAAGATCAAAGTGGCCATGATCAGCGCCAAGACCGACATGGAACGGGTATCGCTTGAAGCTGAATTAGAGGCTATGCTTGGCATCCAGAGCCATGAATACGACATGGAACTAAAGGCAATCGACCAGCAACACCAATCGAGCATGAGGGAAATGGACCATGAGCAGGATCGGGAACGAGCTTCTGAAGAAACAGGCTCTTGAGGCAGCGCAACGTATGTTTGATATGCGTGACCATGACATGAGCATTGCACACTCCGGTGGCTACGGCCCCGGCAAGCGCATTGAGGCCGTGGACGATACCCGCGCCCTTGCCGAGTACGTTCTGAGGGCTAACGGGCTTGGCGGCCCGTTTCTGGCGTCATGACCTACAAAGTCACCGTCATTGGCAGCGTACGGCTTGTGATGTGCCCCGATTGTGGGGAAATGCACGATAAGAACGCATGGCCGGATAACCACCGCAAGCCCGATGAGGTGCTGTGTGTGCCTATGGTGATCCGTGACGAAATGGAGCCGGTGCAGAACCAGCATGACGGCAAGTTCTACACGTCCAAGCGTGCCATTCGTGCCAGCTACATGCCCAGCGGGAACAAGGACGGCGTTCGGCTTGTGGAGATTGGCGACCAGAAGCAAAAGCGGGAACGGATCAAGCCAGACCGCAAGGGTATCAAGGACGCGGTTCAGCGGGCAAGCGCCAGGCTGGCCAATGGAGAGGTCACGAGGGAGACGTACGAGAAAAAGGTACTCACGAGGCCGGGTAAGATTTAGCCGGTAACCACTGCACTCCCTCAAACGGAAACCAAACATGCCAGAAGCCATCGCCTCAGAAGCCCCGATCAGTGCCGAACCCGCCCCGGAAGCCGTTGCGGAAGCTACAGCCCCGCTAACCGAACCGGTAGTAGAGCCTGCTGCCAAACCGGAAGAAAAGCCCAGTCTGCGCGATAGTCTCGCCAAGGCCGCTGCCGAAGTGGAAAAGAAGGCCGCTGAGACTGACAAGCCCAAGCCGGTGGAAGCCAAAGCTCCGGTCAAGGATGACGCCAAACCAGCCGATCCCAAGCCCATTGACGCGGCAAAGGAAGGCGAGAAAGAGGCTGACCCGAAACAGGTGCAGGCCGATGCTGACAAGGCAAAGCCAACGGCTGATGCTGAGGGCGACAAAGCCCCGCCGAAGCGCTTCCTCAATGAGGCCAAGAGCGAATGGGAAGCCGTTCCTGACAAGGTGAAGGCTGAAACGCACCGGGCGTTCCGTGAGTTGGAAGCGGGCATTGAAAAGCACCGCCCTGCCTCGCAGCGCTATAGCGAAGTGTTCAAGGAATTCGATGAGCTGGCCAAAACCAGCAACGTTGATGCCAAGGCCACGCTGAAGGGCTATGTCGAAATCGACAAGATGCTGCACAGCAATGACAGCGCGCAGAAAGTGCAGGGCATTGAGAGCGTGCTAAAGGCCGCTGGCGTCACCCCACAGCAGTATGCAGAGTTCGTGCTTGGCAGTGGGGCCCAACAGGCGGAGGGCCAGCCACAACAGTCCGCACAGCCCTCACGTGAGGTTCTGGAATTGCGTGAACAGGTGGCGCAACTGACCAAGATGGTTGGCGGCGTCACGCAGCACGTGCAGACACAGGTGCAGGAACGCCACAACAGCGTTTTGCAGGAATGGGCCGCTGATAAGCCGCACCTGCCCGATGTGATTGATCGGGTGACCGAACTGGTGCGCGATGACGGATTGCTTCCCGACGATGCTTATGTTAAGGCATTGGGTGAGGCGCAAGATCGTGCGCGTGCTCTACTCGGTGAAAGCAGCTTCAGAAGCTCATCCCCGAAAGCCGCCGATCTAAACCCCGCAGAGCTTGAGGATCAAACCCTCAAAGGCTCGAAATCCATCAAAGGCGCTCCAAGCGCTGGCTCAGCCCCAGCAGCCCGAAAGCCCGGTTCCTCAATTCGGGACTCGCTCCGCAAGGCTATCCAAGCTGCGGGGTAAAGCCCCCAAATCTTGGAGGGCCAAATGGCTCTTACCTCAGTCGAAAAAAATCAGGAAATTCTCTCCCTGGCGCTTGAAGATCGTGCGCCGGGGTATCAGGACCTTGTTTCCAACTCCAATGCCCTGCTTGCCGTTCTGAAACGCAAGGGGCTGTGGAAGGAATATTCGGGCCCGACCATTCGTGAACGCCTCCTGTATGCCGAGGGCGGCAATATCACGTGGTACAACGGCTTTGACTACCTGCCGAACTCCCCCGCCGAACTGTTCAATGACGCTGAATTCCGGCCCAAAATGCTGGCAAACGGCGTCTCGCTGGCGAACGAAGATATCCTGAACAATATGGGCGCTGCTCAGTTGATGGATATCATGGAGTCGCACATCATGGCGGCTGAACAGGAATTGCAGGACGAAGTTGATACTTCGCTGCATTCCGATGGCACCCGTTATGGCGGCAAGGAACTTGGTGGCCTTAAACTGGCTGTCCCGACCGTGACCAACTCCGGCACCTACGGCGGTATCAGCCGCGTCAACAACGCGATCTGGCGCACGTCCACCTTTGACGTGAACAGCTATGACGCGACTATTGGCACCGGCATCACCTCCACTACCGTCCGCCCGTTCCTGAACAAGATCATGACGGCCCGTTCGCGCGGCAAGCGTGGCGCAGACCTCCTGCTCATGTCGGCTGAACACTACGCGGCTTATGACGCTGCCACCGTGCTCATCCAGCGCATCAATGACGAAACGTCGCTTGGCAAGCTCGGCTTCCAGTCGCTCAAGTACTTCGGTGCAGGGCGCTCGGCTGAAATCGTGCAGGACGGCGGTATCGGCTCCAATATGCCCGCCAACACCACCTACGGCCTCGAAACTGCCTCACTGCGCATGCGCTACCATCCGGAGCGTAACTTCAACAAGATTGGCAAGTCTATGATGCCCATCAACCAGGACGCGCAGGTCCAGTATATCGGGTTTGTGGGTGAGCTTACGCAGGTGAACCCGTTGTTCCAGTGGAAGATGTATGACTCTTCCCCGTGATGATGATGGGGCGGCTTATGTCGCCCCTCTCGCCTTTCTGATCGTTCTCATCGTCCGCTTGGACACAGCATAGGAGGCCGCAAATGGCTTTCACTCCGATGACCCCGAACCTTGGCTTCGCGCCCATTGCGTCCACCAAGGTTGCACAGTCCACAATGAACCCCGGCGGGCGCGCCCCGGGTCCTGAACTTGGTGACATTATCCGCGCCACCGACCCGACCTATGGGGCTGGTGAATTCATCTACCTTGCAGGCCTCGATACGACTGAGGTGGGCACGTGGGTGACATACAATGCCGACGACTTCTCCACTACGCTTTTGGCCGCCAATGCCATCGGCCCCGTCGCGATTGCCATGTCGGCAAACGTGACTGGCTACTATGGTTGGTACCAAATCCAGGGCAAGGCCGTGGGCAAGGTCCTCGCCGGCTTCGCTGACAATGCCAATGTCTACGCCACCGCAACCGCCGGTTCTGTTGATGACGCTGTTGTCGCTGGCGACCGCGTCAAGGGTGCCAAGGGCGCATCCGCTATCGGCACTCCTTCTGCGGGTCTGGCTGAATTCGAAATCAGCTATCCGTTCATGGATGACGGTCTGGCTGCCTAAGCCGGTGCTGGCAAATAATGCAAGGGGCTGGCATATCGCTGGCCCCTTTTGCATATCAGCATGAAATGCTATGTTGAATGCGGCTCAAACCCGACAAGGAATTAACCCATGGCTAAACTGCAAGTCCCCGAAGCTGCAACGCACGTTGTGTTCCGCGTGCATCCGTCCCCCAATGAGGGTGAGACGAAAAAGCAGGGGCGACCGATCTACGACGAAATGGAAGTTTGCGACATCAAGATGGCGGGGAATACCCTGTCATGGGGCACATTCCCAGCGCATGAATTCGCGGATTGGGACGGCCTGGATGACTTCGGCAACCGCGCCCAGCGCACCTACGCACAGAAGTACAACGCTGAATATCTGGCGTTCAAGAACGGCACCGCAGAAGCCCTTGGCGGCACTCCGCTGGAAGAACTGCCATTCCTGACGCAGGGCAAACGCCTTGAGCTTAAGGCCCTGCATATCCATACCGCAGAAGCATTGGCAGGCCTTGACGGCTCAAATCTGAAACGTCTCGGAATGGGCGGGCGTGAACTCAAAGACAAAGCGCAGGCATACATTGATATTGCTGCGCAGGGTGCCGATACGTCCTACCTCAAGGCCGAACTTGCAGCCCGTGATGAGACGCTTGCCCATATGCAGGCGCAGATTGACGCCCTCACGGCAGGCGGGAAAGTCCAGAACACCGAAAAGAACGAAGCGCCAGAGGATGACCGTTGGGCTACGTTTGAAGATGAGGACATCAAGGCCTATCTGACCGACGCTGGCATTGAAGTGGATGGGCGATGGAAGCGCGCCCGCCTGATTACTGAGGCCAATGAATTCCTTGCCAAGAACGGCAAGAAGGCCGCAGCAGACGCCTAACAAGCCCTAAGGAGGCCGTTATGACCATTCTTGAAGTAGTGCAAGCGGCCTCCCCTAAACTCGGCATCGCGCGCCCCTCGCAGATTATCGCTGATACGAGCGCGACCTCCCTCGAATTGCAGGCGACGATTGCGGAAGTTGCGGCCGCCATCCGTGACCGATACGATTGGCAGGCGTTCACCTCGCTTGGCACGTTGACCGGTGACGGTGTAGCGCTGGCATTCGACAAGCCTGCCAATTACGTCCGCATGCTCAAGGTTGCATCGCTGTGGCCGTCCGGTTCGCCTAACCGCCCCCTGACGCATATCCAGGACCTGAATTTGTGGCTTGGCATGATCGTGCAGGACTTCACCGCCGTTGTTGGCGCGTGGACGATGCTGGGAGATCAGTTCAACATTCGCATGGGCGGGCAGTCCGACCCCATGGCGCTGGCTGACACAGTGCAGTTCTATTTCATCAACAATCTGCAATTCAAAGACAACGCCAACGCCTCAAAAACCGCGTTCACAGCCGATACGGATAGCTTCCGGTTGGATGAGCGCCTGTTGCGGCTCGGGCTAATTGCCAAGTGGAAGCAAGACAAGGGCCGCCCCTACGCTCAGGACATGAGCGATTTTGAGGACGCTCTTGCCATGTCCATCGGGAACGATAAGGGCTCAAAGCAGATCGTTGTTGGCAACGTCCGATATCCGTCAAATGCGACCATTGCGCTCCCATGGGGCGTGACGCCATAATCTGTGGAGTGTGATCAATGCCGTATGTAGCAGGGCGCAAGGTCCCGGTTC
>ERZ724509.773-NODE-773-length-12954-cov-4.446546_pt1 | contig 12954 bp, 13 predicted proteins | sample MGYA00376042_ERZ724509 | MGnify/ENA primary metagenome ERZ724509 (study PRJEB28724, sample SAMN07190887) | wastewater metagenome | isolation source: effluent of sewage treatment plant in Hong Hong | place: USA: Christiansburg, Virginia | collected 2016-03-01 ...
ACTTATAGAAGCATTTGGAGATATAGAATTCAAAGTAAGAAAGTTTGAAGGAAGATACTTTGTACGTTTTCCAGGATTAGATGATGGCCATTGTAACGATTATGAATTTTGGCTTCACTCGCTAGAAGAGATATTTGCATTATTATGGCTAGAACTTAATGAGAAATAACTTAATACATGGAGTAAAAGGAAGGAAATATTGCATAGCTAATGATTATTATATTGGATCAGTATGGCTTGTAAAACCTAAAGACATTGTGCTATTATAAATCGACTGTATATCAGTCACAGGAGATAATATACCACCCAACGACTATATATGATCTCCTGAAATTGGTACTCAGTCTCGATACCAAATAAAAAAACCACCTCGCGGATGGTTTTTTTAGTCTTCGTCTTCTTCAAGATCAACAGTCTTAACCTTTGAGCTTACTATATGATAACCCAGGAACCCATCACCAGAGTGGATAGGATAGATCCGGTAATTAAATCCATTCTCTTCAGGTAACAGATAGAAATTCTCCCTATGATTATTCATTAAGATATTGTGAAATGAATCGATAGTATGGTTGTACTGCTTGATCCATGGAAGTACATCAGCAAAGTAATCAAAGAGTTGTTCCAGTGTATAGAGTTTAGTGTCCATAAGCATTAGATAAATAAGATAATAATAGATTTAGTGATCATACCAATGAAGAATCCATCGGCTGGTATTTGGCCTGAGAACGCCCAGAACCAGAATCCAATAAAGTCTATAATGATAATAGCGTACACGAACCAAAGAATATTCTTAAACATAAAAGTAATAGTATTATATTCCCAACGACTAAGTAAGGGATAATATAATTTTACCATGCGAGCAAAATAGAGCGCAAGCAAATATGAAATTTAACTGTGGATAACTTGACAAGAGAATCATTATAGCCACATAATAGAAATATGAAAAAGCAATCAAAGCCAAAAACTACATCAGAAGCTACTAAACTACGACATAGAATCGTATTAAAAGAGATAGTCGTAAATGGTAGTACAGCAAAGGCTGCAATGAAAAAGGCAGGATATTCAAAATCGATACAAGAAGTACCTAGTAAGGTGCTTAATACTAAATCGTTTAGAGAGCTTATGGATGAAGAAATGCCAGATAAATATTTAACAAAGAAACATAAAGACTTGTTAGACGCAAAAGTGTTATTACAAATGCACTTCCCAGAAGATACAGAACGTAAAGAGATAAAAGAAGTGATAGAACTTGCTGGAGGTAAATTGATACGAGTGATCACTTCAGAAGTAACCTATCCAGGTAAAGCAGGGAAAGATGATATTACCGTTATTAAACAAATAGCGTATTACACAGTGAGCAATACAATGGCACAGGATAAGGCATTGGATAAGGCATATAAGTTACGTGGTGAATATGCAGCAGAAAAGAAAGATATCAAGGTAACAGGTTTCTCTTTAGCAGAACTATTCACTGGCGACTATGATGAAGAAGAATAAGGAACAATTTGAAAAGGAACGATCAGCATACAAGGTATTATCAGAAGATATCCTTGTTTTTGTTGAGAAAATGTACAAATTAACGCCACAAAGGCCAAAACCAGAGTATAAGATCAAGTGGGAAATGATTATGAAGATGGAATGGGATGATTGGGAGATAGGAAAAGAGTTAGTAAATGCAGAATGGTTTGGTGATTATGACCCGGAAACACATAGTTATACATGGTATGACTTTCAAAAGGGTAAACATATCACCTGGCAACAGACATTGTTTCTCTTATCAGCCTGTAAAGGTGCCACAGGAAAGGCAAAACCACGTGTCTCAGTGGCTTCAGGACATGGATGTCACGCAAAAGGGCAAGGAATTATGATGTATGATGGAACTATAAAGAACGTAGAGGACATTGTAGTTGGTGATAAGATCATGGGAAATGATGGTACAGAACGTATAGTACTTCAATTAGTAAGAGGAAGAGAGCAGATGTATAGAATTAAATATCACTCAGGAGAGTATTATGATGTAAACGAAAATCATATATTAGCGCTTACTGCTTCACAAACACATGCAAAACAAAAATTTGGTGATTTTACAGAAATATCAGTGAAAGATTATTTAAAATGGTCAAAACGTAAACAAAGAACAAATGTAGGATATAAAGCACATTTCGATTTTGAGCATAAAGAATTACCGATTGATCCATATCTATTAGGTGTTTGGTTAGGTGATGGATCAACAGATAATGGTATTATTTCAAATCCTGATAAAGAAATACATGATGATCTTTTAAATAGATTTCCAGGAAAAATTATCTCAAAAGATGGAGATTGTGATCGAATAAGAATTGATGGACTTACAAAACTTTTGAGAGAAAACAATATATTGGGACATAAACATATTCCTCATATATATAAAACAGCTTCTCGTGAACAGAGACTTGAATTATTGGCTGGGTTACTTGATTCTGATGGAACATATACAAAAAAAAGTGGTTATGAAATAATTCAAAAACAAAAAGAACTGGCTGATGATATTGTTTTTATTGCTCGATCATTAGGATTTAATGCAACGATTCACCCCAAAATAGGTGAAATTAAAAGTATTAACTTTAAAGGTAATTACTATCGTGTTCACATTGGAATAAATTTATTAGGTATACCTTGTCGTGTATTAAGAAAACAAGCACAACACATAGAAAATGCTAAACGAAAACGTGTAGCATTAGGATTCAATATAGAAAAGCTTGGGGTGGATGATTATTACGGGTTCACTATATCTGGGAATAGTCTGTATTGTTTAGAAGATTTTACCGTCACACATAATTGCGGTAAGAGTAGTGGAGTAGCAATACTATTGATCTGGTTCCTTTTTGGACGCATGAACGCACAAATAGCTGCAACAGCTCCTACAGCAGTACAAATGAATGACGTACTATGGAAAGAGTTATCGCTATGGATTGGTAAACTACCTGAAGCAGTGAGAACAAAGTTTGAATGGGCAAAGAATTATATTCGTGTAACAGAAAGGCCTAACTCTTGGTTTGCACGTGCTGCAACATCAACAAAAGAGAACCCGGAAGCACTCGCAGGAGTACACTCGGATCACGTTATGGCTATTGCAGATGAAGCAAGTGGTATAGACGATCAGATCTATCACACAATGGAAGGAGCGCTTACATCAGGTAATATCTTGGTAGTATTGATCTCAAACCCAACTAGAAACATTGGATATTTCTATGATACGCATCATAAGCATAAGAATAAATGGCAGACACTTCAATTTTCAAGTATAGAATCGCCTATTGTAGATCCAACCTATGAAGAAGACCAGGCAGATCTACATGGACGAGATAGTGAACAGTATGGGATTCGTGTACTAGGGCAGTTCCCTAAAGAGGACGCTATGGACTTGGAAGGATTCTTGCCATTGCTATCAGATAGAAACATACAAACTATTCCGGATGAAGTTGATATGTTCTTCCCTCCTAATTCAATTTTAGGGGTAGACCCATCAGGAGAAGGAGATGATAAGGCTGTTATTTACATACGAGACACGCTTAAAGCCAAAAAGCTATATTCACAGGCCATATCAAACGATTCTATTCTAACTGAAAAGATAATCACACTTATTGATCATTACAATCTAGATCCTGCAAACGTTGTTATTGATGCCTTTGGTATTGGTACCAACCTAGCAGGTAAGATTGCAGAAGCTACTAAAGGCAAGTACATAGTCACTTCAGTGAACGTTGGTGAACAATGTGACTATGAAACAGAGAAAGAACTGTATGAAAACAAGCGAGCCTACATGTTTTATGAAGGGTTGCGCAAGTGGATGATCGCTGGAGGGTGCATTGTAGAAGATAAAGAATCAGTGGATGAAACAAAAACAATCAAATATAAGCGTAATCTGCGCGGTAAGATACAGATCATGGGCAAGGTGGCTATGAAAAAGAAGTATGGCCACTCTTCACCTAACGCAGCAGATGCGCTTGCATTAACTTTTTTGCGTGATATACACACTATCAACATGGCAGAGAAGTTATTGCAACAGCAAATGGAAGACAAACTTGACTTCAATCCATTTGAAGCATTATAATAAGTTGTCGAACTTATTATCACCTAATTCTATTGTATGTATGAATGATTATCACGAAGGATCCGTTGTATTTAAAAGCACAAAAGGATATGGGTTTATCACCAGTGAAAAACTGGAAGCAAACGCATACTTTCACGCTATAAATCTCAAAGGTATTCCTTTCGCAAGCTTGAATATCGGTCAAAAAGTTACCTTTAAGATAACGAATAATGATCGAGGTATCGAACTTGTAGACGTTAAGCCTATTTAAACTATGGAAAATGAAAAAGAAATGGAGGGCAAAGAAAAGCTACTCCAGTATCTAACACCTGAAGAGATACATGAGCGAGGTGAAGATACAACAGAGTTATGGCGTTTATCACGCATCCGTGAGCAACCGTACATACAATTTGATGGGATGACTTATTTACAATGGGATGAAACGAATGAAAAGGCTGATATGGCCTATATTCCTCCTAAAGTAAACAGAACTGATGTAAGAACCAACTCAGGGATCATACATGAGAAAGATAACTCAATCTTATCAATGCTTACTGGATTCAACTTTGAAGGTAAGTTGCGCGTGTTCTATAAAGAGCGTGAAATGACTGACATTGGTACAGCATTAACCGGATGGGTACGAAAATCACGTGAGCTTGAAGCTTATGATGAGAAAAGACGCATCATTTATCGTAATGCGCTAGTACAGGGAACCGTATTTGTACGTGAGAAATTCCTTGTGCAAAGCATACCGGACAAGATCATCACTGATGAAATTGACTATGCTAAGCTTGAAAAGATTATCTGGCGCAATGCAGGAAGCAGAAAGATTGTTGAAGGATGCGTTGCATACCATGTTGATGGTAAAAAGGTATATCTAGGTGATATATCTCAGCAAAACATTAAGGAACAACCTAGTGTATGGGTAGTGGATTATGTTGATAAAAAGATATTGAAAAGTATCTTTGGTAAGTCTAAACGTTGGGATTGTGTACCTGATACCTACTTTGGTGGAGTACTAGGAGGACAATTTGCACGTGGAACTCAATATTCAGATTCAACATTGAATAACTCAGTAGATTCAAACAAGTATGAGATTGCTGAAAAGTTTGATCGTTTGAAGAATGAATACCAGATCTATATCAACAGTATTCCAATGCTTCCTTATGGATTCCCACTAACTGCAGTATCTCCTAGTGGATATATTCCACTGGCTAAAGGTGATATCGAGCCAATGAATGGTTTTGCATACTCAAAAGGTATTCCTGCTAAGACTAAATTTGATCAAGCGCTCTATGATGCGTTTATCAAGATTCTTATCATGAAGGCTCAACAGTCTGCACGCGTTCCTATGGTAAACAACACTGGTAAGATCATATCTTCACGTATCTATGACGCAGGTGTAATTTCAGAAGGATTTGATCCAAACAAATTGCACAAACTGATGGAAGATCCAGGAATTACAACAGCAGACTTCCAGTTGATGACGTTTATTCAAGAACAGATCAACAGTAAATCTATCAATGCTATTCTGGAAGGATCATCATCAGGCCAACAGACACTTGGTGAATATATGGATCAGCAAAAGAAAGCAGCAGTAAAGATTGGAGGAGTATTTGATGGTATTATTAACCTTGAAAAACAACTCCTACAGTTACGTGTTGCTAACTTGCTTACCAATGGTGCAGTGAAAATTGATAAAGGTGCTGCTAAGTACAAGGAAGTACAATACACAGATACCTTTGAAGATGGTTCACAAGGTACACACGTTCTCCGGTTTACAGAAGAGAACTATGCAACACCTGATGATGTATTTGCTGAAGAACTAGGATATGAGAAAGAGACAGGACAAACCATCCGAATCACTTATCTTGATCCAGCTCAACTCAAAAAGATTCTTAACAACCCTGATTGGTATATCTCTTATGAGGTCGTACCAGTAGACAAAAACAATGACAAACTTACACAGGCTATGTTTATCGCTATGGTTACACAGGCTGCAAATATCTTTGGAATTGATAGTCTCGCATTAGGTAAGTTAAAGAAACGATACGCATCAGTTATGGGTGAAGACTTTGAAACAATCTTTATTTCTGAAGAAGAAGTACAGATGAAACAAATGCAAGCTCAACAGTCTGCAATGAATGGTCAGGACGCATTGCCAGGCGGTGCGCCACCTAGTGCAAAAGCGCTGGCTATGGATAATGTTTATAAATAATAGATAAATGTATGTTCAAATTCCTATACAAAGAAAAAGACAAGAGGATTGATGAGCTAACGGAGCTTAACGCAAATCTCCGTTCTCTTAATCAGTCAATGAGAAGCCAAATAAAGCTTCTCGAATCCGAAAAGAAGAAAGGACTATCTTATATCGAAATTTGTAAGCAAGTAGGGGAAGACAATCTCCCCGAAAGTTATCTACCTACAAGTAAAGATGAAAGAAAGGCGTTTCTTGGTGAATTATCTAGGCTTAATAGTAACAAACACCTTAAACAAGTAATTGATTACACGATCAACCTAGTGGCTAGTTATGCTTTACGTGGAGATATTGATTACTCGATACCGCGCGCTAAGTACGTGATCGAAGGTATAGAATCAGTAAAAGAACAAATAAATGAAGCAGAACAGCAACTTCAGAAGATGATAGAAGAAGAAAAACCTATCACTGATGAAGAAAATGAAGAGCTTATTAAAACTTCCATCGAGGAAGTACTTAACAATAATTAAATGTTATGCCTATTACACATGTAATTGATGGTGAAGAAGTAACCCTGTATACACCGGAAGAAATGGAAGCAGCCAATGCTGAAAAAGCACGCCTTGAAGCAGAATATGCTGAATTGCAAAAAGTATCACGAGAAAAAACTGAGAATTTCAAACAGCTTAATCAAATGACTGAGCAAGAAAAAGAACAGTTTACAGCACGAGAATTGGAGAATCGAGCAATGCTTGAAAAATTGATGGAAGAGAAAGAAACGTTAGAACACAAACTTACTGAAAAAGAAAAGAATGAGATTGAATCTACACGAAACAAGATCATCAATGAAATTGTAGGTAACAATGAAGAACTTAAAACAAAATTCCTTGAAAAGTATTCTATTGTGAACATTGAAGAAAAGGATATTGATTCTATGCGTATGCGTGCAGAAGCTGCAGCGAAACTAGCAGGAATCGAAATGCCTGATCATGGATTCAATCCAACACAACAAATGTGGAATGGAGATGCTCCACGACCATTGAAAGGTGATACACAAGCGTTTCTAGCATCAGATCGGGCAAAACAAGCATTAGAAGCTATGGGAGATGTTGCTGAATAGCACACTCCCAATTAACCTAACTATTTTATGATGAAAACTGAAGACTTAAAAAACGCTCTAGTTGATCTAGGCGTGGAATTAACTGGTGAAGAATCTTACAAGGATCTACAAGCTCTTTACAAAGAAGCTAAAGTATCTGATGCAGGTGATAATGATGATGATCTATCTGATGCTGAAATTGAAAAACAAGCAGCAGAACTTGCTAAACAAATGGAATCTAAGAAGTCTACAAAGGCTCCTGTATCGTCTGAAGGTGATATACAAATGGTTCCTATGTCACAAGTGGAAGACATGATGCGCAAATATGCAGCAGAATTGGAACGAAAACTAAATAAAAAGATTGATGAAACTCCGGATCAGATCGAGCCTGAGAAAATGGATCAGTATCTAGTACGTATTCCACGTATTGATATTACCAATGAAGATGGAACTGTTACTAAAAAATTCGTTGTTGGCCTTAAAAACATGAATGGTGATGATGAATATGACACTTCTGAGAAAGTAGTAGTTGAATTAGTAAAGAAAGATGGTGACGTGGTGACTAAAGCTCCCTGGGTTACTCTTATTCTTGATGATGGCACAGAAAAAATGTACCCACTATTGCCGTTCATGGATCGCGCAACAGGTGTATCATTTGAATTGCTTGATACCAAATTGAAAGATGAATCATATTCTATTGGTAAAACAGAGAAAATGGAGCTTGGTGATGATGGTTATAGTTTCAAAGGTACTGGAATGTATGTAGATATGAAGGTTACTAAAAAAGATCCAACCTTTATTGTTAAACATCCACAAACTGGACTTGAATTAACTATCAATAAGAATGTTATTAACCTAGTTGCTGACAAAACCGGCAGTAAAACATACTAATTATGGAAAATAAAAATACAGAAATAGCTATTCGTCTTGCGATGGAGATGCTAGGGCATGTAGCAGTGGAAGAACCTACTGATGAGCAGATTCTGGAAGTAAACAAGCTATCTAAAGAGATCTTGGCTGCAGATCCTGAATCAGAACTAGGGAAAAAGTATGCAGAAGAGGTAGCAAAAGGTGAAAACAGTGAATATGTTGATCGTTATGACTACTATGGACACTATGCGATTACCGTATCACCTGCAGTAGCTGATATATTAACTATATTTGCAAAACATGCAGAAGAATTACGACCTCGCTATGCTGCAAAGGATAGTAAAGAACGAGCAGAAATTTCACTAAAGGTAAAAGAGATTGAAGAAAAGGTATACCTTGAAATTCATGAAGCTCTTAATCAAAGAAATGTTCCTGTTGCATACTACAGTGAAGTGTTCAACTTCATTTCAAGTATGGTTACACGATTTGATGATAAGGTTAAAGATACGATCACTGTAGAAAAAGACATGCTATTATCTATTATTGTTGGTGCTAAACACCCTGAATATGGAAACTACGCAGTAGATTTTGCTACAGAACGTGAAATTAACACTGCTTCAAAAGCGTTGCTCGCTGAAAAAGGCATTGATAGAAAAGAATATTTTGGAGAATAGCAATAAGAACCCTTTACAGGGTTTTTATTTTATTGCGTATAATAAAACACATTTGCTAATAATAACAACATGATTGTATAATGTTGTTATCAAATGTATGTATGTATGTATTTTCGTGTCCGGTATGACTCGGTAAACGGCGAACCTTGTTCAGAAAAGAACATAAACTGCCAAACATACAGACCTCCAATCGTTGGGTAGCTCCCACCTATATATCCATGTTTTTACGTGGTACGGTAATTATAGGAAACAGTGAGGACAGGATAATCTCTTGTCTTTTTTTGCGTATTTTATTAACCCTTTTAATATAACCTTATTTATATGGCTAAACGTTCTCAATTAACTGAAACAAATGATCCAAAACGAAAAGTTGCTGAAACCGACTACGAAATTGGATTCTGGCTTCAGGACGCAGGATCAGGGACAGTAGAACCCCTAGAACCTGGAAACCCAGTGCAAGGATTGTGCTTAGAAAAAATTTCAGCTTTGGACAGTAACTACAATTCAAATGACCGAATTGCAGTAGACGTTCAATGGAATACAGAAGACCGAGCAGAAATGGCGGTAGCAACTGGTACAGCAACTGTAAGCATGGAAGGACAATCTTTCGATGTAGACGCTGCTGACGCTAGTGCGCTTGACGTATCAGCTCCTGGAACTCAATTCAAAATCACTAAATTCATCAATGCTGATTTAGTGGAAGTACAAGTAATGCTCTTCAAAGAAGATTTACTCGCATAATTTATTAACCTTTAATAATTAACTTTATATATGGCTACAGATTACTACGGATACGAACCGAATCCAGGAAATGCTACAGTAGCTATCTCTACTTTCTCAGAAAAGGAACTATACAACCTTATCGAGAAAAAAGTGATGGACTTCAAAAAAGCTCTTCCATTGGATGCTCAACAACTCTTTGTTACTAAAAATATTGGTTACAACGAGGGGGTAATGAAACGATTTACCGAAAAAGACTTTACACGATTTGCTCGACGTAAAGCAGAATATGGTGCTTCTAAACGAGCGCAATTTGCATTAGGATTCCACAAGGATCTTCACATGTACACATTGGCTCTTGAATCTGTTCTTTCTGATGAAAGTATCAAATTCTCTAAATGGGATGATGTTACTAAAGTTGCAAAAGAATTGGCTCAGACTGTACCTAACCGTATCAACCTTGATTTAACTCATCACGCAATTACTTTTGCTGACGGATTTGGTTATGTAGATATGGACGGTGAATATGTTGATACAACTACTGGAGATGAACTACCGATTGCATACAATGCACACCGATTGGCTCAATCTGCAAAAACTTATACAAACATTGCTCCAGCTATGCAATTCTCTAAATCAGCTCTACGAATCGTGGAACGAATTGGACGAAACAACACTATGGACAACTTTGGTAAGCCTACAATCTACAAATATACTCACATTTGGTCTACAAATGATCCGTATAACAAATTTGAGATTCAGCAATACATCAAATCAACTTCTGACAATACACAAGCAAACGGTAATGTTATGAACGTTGATAAAGACCGATACCAATTATTGACATTGGAATCTATTGATACTGATATTCTAGGTGATCGTGACGCTTCTAAATCTAACTACTGGGGTATTATTGCTCTAGGAGATACATTAGAATCTAACAACCGATTCTCAGGAATCTTTGGAGTATGGGAAAAACCTCATATGAAACCATTCCCATCAGCAAGTAACAATGCTTCTGACTTCTCACGCGATACACAACGATATGGCGCACGAGGACGACAAGGTAAATGTGTACTTAACGGATTTGGTATTATTTACGTTCTTGCTCCAAGTAACTAATAATTATTAACTTAATCCTACGTTACTTATATGTTTAAAAATTACCATGTACGCCCTTTCTGGGATATGACACTTGCCCAAGTTGGTACAGTTGAAATCCTAGTAAACGGTGTATTAACTGAATTAGTATCATCTGGAGTAAAAGATACTACAGGAGCGCCAGTCGCTACTGCAGGTAAATTCATCCGAGGTGCTATTATTCAAAACGCAGTGACTGGTATTAACTACCAGAACACTGGTACAACTGCTTCTCCGGTATGGTCAGTAATTGACGTATCATCAGGTGGTTTACCAGCTCTTACAGACGGACGAATTTGGGTAGGTAATGCTTCAAACGTTGCAACTGCTCGAACATTGAGTGGTGACACTACTGTTTCTACAACAGGTGTTGTAACAATCAGTGCAGATGCTGTTACTAAATCTAAACTTGCTCCAGGAGTTCGAGCTTCTGATATTGTTGTTTACTCAGGTAAATATTCATATGCAGGAGGAGGAACAATAATAACTATCAGTGTGCCAGGATTACTTTCAACTGACGTTGTGTTTTCACAAATTCAATCATCAGCAAACCTTGCTAATGTAGAAAAAGTAACACCTTCAGCTGATACTATTACTGTAGAACTTGATGGAAACCCTGGTGTTTCTGTATTTTCATATCAAGCATTGCGTGCGACTACTTAATCTTCCCTCTGAACCTTACCCTTTAAAAGTAGGGTTTGGGCTTGAGGATTATAAACCTAATTAAAAAACACATTATGTCTATTACAAATTACGCTCCGCAACGTTATACAGTACTTGAAAACGTTTCAGCAGCAGACAATTATGGATCAGAAGTACAGGCAGGTGATTTTAAAACAAGAATTGTAGAACTAGTTGCAGGTACAGGCCTAGATGGCGAACTTGTAGTCTATGAATCTAATCAAGAATTACCACCGGATATTACATTGGCAGCTTCAGCAGATAATAGTTATTACCCAGTTGGGTATACTAAAACTGATGATCAGTCATATTTGGATGTAGATAATCCATTTACTCCAGGAGGAACAGCAGGAACATATGTATTCAATGTAGAAACAACAGGTTCTGTATGGATTTTTGCAGCTATTCTAAACCGTACTGCAGGAATGGTCGAGAAAGTTACTATAAATCTATTCGATAACCAATAATATGAAAAATATACTAAAAAGTATTGGAATTACATTCTTACTTTCAGTAATACTTTCGTTGTCAGCTATATTTATAGCAAGCGCAGATGTTACCAATTCATTTTGGATCAAAGGTTCTAACGGTGAGTTATATACTAACTCCGGTAATGGACAAGGAAATGCTATCATCAACGTAGCAGGTTGTAATGGCTGCGGAGGAGGTGGTGGAGTAACTTCACTCAACTCTCTCACAGGAGCATTGAATGTTCTTGGAGGTACTGGAATCAGTGTAAACTCTTCAGGATCTGACATAACAGTATCTTGGACAGGTGCAGCAGTTCCTACATCTTCAGATCTAGCGGTTCGAATGGCAACTACTGCAGCCCTTGCAGGTGCACCTGTATATAACAACGGATCATCTGGAGTAGGTGCTACACTCACTCGCGGAACTAATGGAGCATTGGCATCTCAGGACGGTATTGCTCCGCAAGTAGGAGATTACCTATTGGTAAAAAACCAATCTGCACAATTGCAGAATGGTGTTTATGTTGTAACTACTCTAGGTTCAGCATCTGTTAAATACGTGCTTACACGTGTTACAGAAGCAGATACAACAGCAGAATTGGATGACTTGGTGGTAACTGCAGCTCTTGGAACAACAAATAAAGGAGTTCCATATGGACAACAAACAAATAATCCTACGATTGGTACGAGTAATATCGTATTTACTGCCACAGGTATCTACATGCGACAACAGACTTCTGGTACACAAGCAGTAAATCAGATTCCAGTTTATACAGGTACTGCTCTTACACTTACAAAAGGAACAGCAAACTTTAAATATAATCCTATAAATGATTTATTTACTATTCGTGGTATTGATTATCTTTTTCCTGCAAATAATGGAGATGCAAGTCAGGTATTAACTACTGATGGTTCTGGAAACTTGTCTTGGGAAACAGCAGGTGGTGGAAGTCCAGCAGGTTCAGATACACAGATTCAATATAACAACGCAGGTGCGTTTGGTGCTGATTCAGGTCTAACATTTAATCAAA
>ERZ724509.780-NODE-780-length-12920-cov-4.747221_pt1 | contig 12920 bp, 19 predicted proteins | sample MGYA00376042_ERZ724509 | MGnify/ENA primary metagenome ERZ724509 (study PRJEB28724, sample SAMN07190887) | wastewater metagenome | isolation source: effluent of sewage treatment plant in Hong Hong | place: USA: Christiansburg, Virginia | collected 2016-03-01 ...
ACCCACAGGCGGTGCGATGTCGACCTTGCCGGCAACGATTGCTGCGTGGAATGCCTTGGCTGCGGCATAGAGCTCGGCGTCTTGCACCGGGCCGTTGAGGTGGATGTCCCAGCCGTACCACACGCCCTGATCGTTCTGCTCTTTCACGCTCTTGGCGGTGTAGGTGTGGCTGAAGCTCGGCGGGTTGAAGCGAGCGCCGTTCGGGCCAACCATCTGGATGCCTTGGATCTGGCTGAGGAGGCGCTTGCTCTTCTTGATCTGGGTGGATGCCATCGAGATCAGCGCTTGGCTCCACGAACCATCCGGACGAACGATCAGGACGAAGTGATTCCTGACATCAGAGAGGCGGTCGTGCTCCTTCGGGTTGGTGCCGCCGATATAGTAGCGGCCATCGTCGCCCTTTGTCAGACCTTCCACGTTGCCGGTTTCCACATCGATCGGGCTGTATTCGCCCTTGTAGCCGCCGCCCTTTTCGCGAGGCTGCCAGCGAAGGAAGCGGCGCTGGAAGGCCACCGGGACGATCGTGACTTCGGGCATCATCTCCTCCGTGACGGAGTTGATGAACAGACCGGGCTTGGCGCCTTCGATGCCGTCGGCGACCTGCGGGCTCAGAGGCTGCAGGATGGAAAGGAACGGGATGGCAAACGAATCCTTGTCAGCGCCTTCCGTGCCCATGCCGGCGTCAGCGGCGAAGTCAATCGCCATGGTTGCGAGAGCGGTGGTCTTCTCTTCTTGAACTGCGACTGCGGTTTCTTTCTTGCTCATGGTCTTTCTCCAGATTTGAGTTGAGTGGTTTGCTGCTACTTAACGGTCGCGGTCCAGACGGGCCGCGCACCGAAAAGATCCATCGGGAACTCACGACCTTCGGTGAGTTGTTCCCGTGCCCATGCCTTGAGGGTCTGGGCGTGTACGTCGCGCTTCATCTCGGGGTCGAATCCGAGAACATTGAGCTGGTCGCAGGTGTCTTGCGCTGCCTGCAATTCACCTTTGCCGAATTGCAACGAGACGACCGTCTTGATCAGACCGCCGAAGCCGTTGCTCTCCAGCCAGGAGAAGGCTTCTTCCTTGCGAGCGACTGGGATTGAAACATAAACTTCCTGCTTCATGCCGATCTTCTCGCCCGTGCTGAGGGTGATGTTCGTGAGGTTGAGCTCCTGCATCGCGCAGGGAAGAGTCTCTTCCCGGAGCACGCGAGCGAATTCCTTGCGTCGCTTGAGCTCTTCTTCTGCGGCTTCGACTGCGCGATCTGCCTCTGTGAGTGCGTGGGCCAGCGAGCTGAGTTCGTCCATCGAGATCATGATTGCTTCCTTTCTGAGTTGTTGGCTTAAACGCCGTTGAGGTTGATCACCGAACGCAGGTATTTTCCAAGCTGACGGTCCCACTTGAGGACTGTGAACTTGCTGCGTTTCTTGCCAAGATAAGCGCACGCAGCGCCGATCACGGTAGGGTCTCCAAGTGCCACGACGCTGTCGCCTTCATCGAAGTCGTAGGTATCGAGGTGGTTTGCGATCTGTTGCATCAGGTCGCTGGTCGCATAGAAGGAGGTTTGCGGCGGCATCATCACAACGACATCGCCGTGCTCCTGCGCAGGCCCGATGTTGACCGCAGGCACGAGAGCGCCTGTTTCCTTGTCGCGCCGGTTGGGCACTTGAGTGATGAATACTTTTGGCATTGCCTTTCTCCGATGTGAGTTTTCGTTTGGTTTTCTATTATCCCTCTAAAAAAAAATAAAAGGCAACGTTGCCGAAAAAATATTTTTCAGGCATCATCACGCCTCCATCGCAAAAATTAGAAAGGGCATCGACATGAAGATCATCGGCGCAGGATTGGCAGGCTTGCTGGCTGCGAACGTATTTCAACGAGCTAAGGTCTTCGAGGCAGGGCCGGAAGATCAAGTCAATCACAAGGCGGTTCTTCGCTTCCGCACGGACGCGGTCGGTGCTGCTTGCGGCATTGAGTTTCGCAAGGTGCGCGTTCATAAGGGTCTGTGGATGAACGGCAGCTTCCGTTCGCCTTCCATCCAATTGGCCAATCTCTATTCGCAGAAGGTCGTTGGTCGTCTCGCTGATCGTTCTGTCTGGCATCTGGATCCTGTTGATCGCTTCATTGCGCCGGAAGATCTGGTCGCGCAGATGGCAGAACGCTGCGGCAACAGAATTGAATGGGGCTGTCAGGTCGAAGAAGTCGGCAACGAGAAAGAACCGACCATCAGCACCATCCCGATGAACGTGCTCGCCAGGATGCTTCGCTGCGAGTCGCCTCCTGAATTCAGCTATGAGCCGATCAAGGTTCGTCGCTGGCACATCCCCGGCGCGGACGTTTTCCAGACCGTCTACTTTCCTGATCCCGAGACCAACCTCTACCGCGCCAGTATCACAGGCAGCCTTCTCATCGCGGAATACATGGACGAAGCCGACAACTACGACCTGTTCTCGCCGTTCGGCCTAACACAAGCTCAGTGCGTAGAGCTCGATTCTGTTAAGCAACGCTACGGCAAGATCGCGCCGATCGACGAGCGTTGGAGGCGGAACTTCATCCTGAACGCATCAGTGCAACACAACATCTATTCTGTCGGGCGGTTCGCCACTTGGAGGAATCTGATCCTCGATTCTGTACTTCATGACATCCACGTGGTCAAGAAGCTCGTTGCAGGAGACCGATATTCCCAATATAAACATGGACATGCAAAATAGTCAAAAAATAGCTTGCCTTTTGAGAGCTTCAAGAGCATAATACAAACCGTAGCAGAACACAACTCAATCACTTAGAAAGGAATGATCATGAAAGCCATCGACATCAAGACCGCCAAGACCGCTGAACTTGTTGCATTCTACAACGAGCACACCGGCAAGAGCATCAAGAAGTTCTCCAGCCGCGCAGCCGGCGAGAAGCAAGTTGCCGCGATCCTCGCCAAGATGCCTATCGCGAAAGCCTCTTCCAAGAAGGAAGCCGCACCGAAGGCCGACGAACACAAGAACCGCAGCGCCGGCATCGCCAAGAGCTGGAAGGATCCGGAAGTTGCCGCCAAGCGTGCTCAGCGCACGAACGTGAAGGTCGGTTCGCACTTCTACCGTTCTGTGAAGGAAGCCTTCGAGGCCAACAATCTGCCTCTCAGCAAGCACATCCGCTTCCGCATCGAGCTCAAGCAGCATGCGCAACTGACGTTCAAGCATGAAGGCAAGAGCTACACGTTCAATGTTGTTGAGGGGGAATAGCATGAGCCTCATCGACCTCCAGCACGACCTCAACCAACTCGCCGAGCAATATTTGGACGGCGCAGAGGAAACGAAAGACCTGCGCGCGATCGGCCTAGATCCGCGAGCAGCCAACCGGCTCTGGATCGGAAGCGACTTCATCGCCGTGCGCAAGCACGACGACCGCTCGCTGCAATACTACGGAGGGTTTGAATACGTCGACAAGGAACACAGGACCGAGTGCGGGGAGTATGTTTTCTATTCGACCGAGGACGACCGCGTCCAAGGCCATCACGAATGTTTTGAACAGGAGAACTAAGAATGGCACACGAAATCGACACCACCACAGGCAAGGCCGCAATGGCCTTCGTCGGGCAACTTCCGTGGCACGGTCTCGGCAAGGAACTGACAGAGGATGCGCCGATTGAGGTCTGGCGCAAGGAAGCCGGCATGGACTGGGAGATCAAGACCAGCCCCGTGCTCTACAAGGCGGACGGCTCAGAAGACACGCTGGAGATGCCGGACCGGCGTCTGTTCTACCGTTCCGACACGAACGCGGCTCTGAGTGTCGTCAGCGGCAAGTTCAAGATCGTGCAACCGGGGGCGACGCTGGAGTTTTATCGCTCGTTGGTCGAGACCACAGGCTTCAAGCTGGAGACGGCGGGGTGCCTGTTCGGCGGTCGTAAGTTCTGGGCGCTGGCTCGTTGTGGCGAGAGCATCAAGCTGCTCAAGGAAGACGAGGTCAAGCCCTACTTGCTCATCGCCTCTGCCTGCGACGGCTCTATGAGCACGGTCGCTCACTTCACCTCCGTGCGCGTCGTCTGCAACAACACGCTGCGCATGGCGGTCGGCAACAACGGACAGAGGGCTTCCGTGCGCGTGCCGCACAACACGGATTTTGATCCTGAAGCGGTGAAGGAGCAGCTTGGGATCGCAGGAGAGGTCTGGAACAACTTCTCTGTTGGCGCGACCTCGCTCGCCAAGATGAAGATCGGTCGTGATGAAGCGATCGACTTTGTTGCTCAACAGCTCAAGGATGAACGCTTCGAAGGCATGAACCGAGAGGAAATGCTGGAAGGCTCCGTCGCGCTGCGCAACATCATCCGTCTGTTCGAAGGCGACGGGAAGGGTTCGAGCATGAAGAGCGCGAAGGGCACCGGGTGGGGCTTGGTGAATGCCGTGACGGAACACTTCGACCACTGGTCCGGTGCCAAGAACGGCGACAAGAGCAGAGCATTCGAGCGCGCTCACATCACCGACAAGGCCGCGTTCAAGGTCACGTTCGCCAACGAACTTCTCAAGATGGCGGCCTGATCATGACCACGCAAATCATCCTGACGGAAGAGGAGCGTGGAAAGCTCCTCGCCGCTCTCGCAGACGCGCCAGACGAGATCTTGCTGGATGCCGTTCGACAGAAGAAAGAGTGGCGCTGCAGGATCCAGTCCGACTTCGAGCAGCTCAAGGGCTTCATCGGTGCTCGCAAGTTGATGGAGGCTCCCGCAGCACAGAAGGCCGATGCGCAAGAAGTTCCTTCCGTCAACAAGAAGCCTCCTGGCACAGCGACCAAGAGCATCAAGAGCGCGACGGAAGAGAAGATCGGAAATCTGCTGGTGCATCCGCGCGATGCAGAAGAGATTCGCCGTTGCTTGGGCGCACCACTTGAGCACGTGACAAATCTCTTGCGCTTGCTCTGGGAACGAGGCAAGATTACGTTCGACGGCAAGTTTTACCAGAATGCTCAATAACTCTGAACTGAGAAAGGAAGCAAGATGAAAGTCACCCTCATCAATCATACGAGTGACGCGGTCGACATTCTGTTGTTCACCAAGGCAACTCGTCTGACGATGTCTCCGGGTCTGCTCGACGAGATCAAGAGCTGGCCTGAAGAGAAGAAGATGGCCGAACTGGAATACATGGCCAATACCATTCCGTCCAGCTGGGAGTTTGTCGACTACACCTTTCTGATCGAGGGGGTCAGTCGCGCATTCACACACCAGTTCGTTCGCTCCCGCAATGCTTCCTACGCGCAACAGACGCTGCGCGTGCTGAATGCCAGCGAATTCGATTATGTCTACACCGAACGCAACGAGCAGGACAAGGCGGTGAAGGCGACGATCAACAACTGCCTTCGTCACATCAAGACCGCCTACAAGGACTTGATCGAGCTTGGTCAGCCGCCAGAAGATGCTCGTGGAATTCTGCCGACGAACATCGCCACCAACATCGTCGCCAAGTTCAACTTGCGTGCCTTCGCGGATCTCGCCAAGAGCCGCACTGGCGGTCGCACTCAGAATGAGTATCAGCAGGTCGTCAATGCGATGGTCAACGAAGTTCTAAAGGTCCATCCTTGGGCGGAGAAGTTTCTGTTCAAGCAAGGTCGTGACTTCTTCGCTGAGATCGAGGCATTCGCCAAGCGTGAGTTCCCAAACGATCTGCTCAAGAAGGGCGAGTTGCTGAAGATCGTTGATCAACTTCGCAAAGCGGCTTGATCATGGAATACGTTGTTTATTTCAGGAGAAAAGTCGTCATAAACACCGACCCTCAGCGTCGCTGCTACAACGGGTGCAATTTCTCCGAGGAAGAGGCTTGGACTGAATGGGAACGCGTTGTTGGTTTTCAGACGCGAGAAGATGCTGAAGAGTCTGCTAGGACTTTCAAAAAAATCAATCCGCGCAGAGAATACAAGATAGAAGAGATTGGAGTCGTTCAATGAAACCCCTCGTCATCTACCACGCCAACTGCACCGATGGTTTCGGCGGCGGCGGTCACCGCAATGCTGCTGGCTTTGAGACGGACATCACGACGCTGATGGGATGGTTGAAATGAACGTCATCATTCTCGATCTCGACAACACGATCGCCGATGACAGTTGGCGCATCTCGCGCATCAACTGGCAACACGAGAATCCTGAGCGGCGCTATCACGACTACCACAGTCTGTCTGCGTGGGATAAGCCGGGCAATGTCGAGTTGTTCAGCGACCTGCGTTCTGATCAGAAGATCGCGATCTTCACCGCTCGTCCGGTTGCTTACCGAGCGATCACGGAAGAGTGGCTCAAGCGAAACGGAGTTCCGGCCAGCATCCTGATCATGCGCAACCCGGAGGACGTTCGCCATTCAAAGCACCTAAAACGCTCTCACCTGCATTGGCTGCTCGCTTACTACGACATTCGCTACGAAGACATCGAAGCGGCCTACGACGACCGTGAGGACGTTGTCGAGATGTATCGCGAGTTCGGAATCAAGGCAGAAGTGAAGTTCATTCATGACATCTGCGCATACACCAACCCAAACAACAAGGATCAGAAATGAACGACAAACAAACACCCGCTTGCTTCAACAATTTCGTGCAAGGTGCGACGGCTTCTGCGCGCGAGTGCTACCAATGTGAGCATCTCAGCGGATGCGCTGCCAACAGCACCAAGGCTCCTCCTGACAAGGTGTCTTTCAAGAAGGACGCAGGGACGATCCTGGACGAGATGGCAGACACATTCCGTGAACGCCAGAAAGTTTACAAGGACAACTACAGGAAAGTTGGGCCTGTGATGGTTGCTCTGCACCCCGATGGTGTGTCACTTTCAACAGTCGGAGATCATGAATTCTTTCACCTTTACTCGCTGTTGATCGTTAAGCTAACAAGGTTCGCCACCAGCGACCTTACGCACATCGACAGCCTGCACGACCTGTGCGTTTACGGCAGCATGCTTGAGGCAATTCTTAAGGAGAGAGACGATGGGAGAGCTATATCGTCTTGACTTTCCAAATGGGAAGTCTTATGTCGGAGTTTCGGAAATTTCTGCAAGATCAAGATTTGAAAGGAAAAGAAAGCAATGAGCGACATTCTCGTAACAGGCAGCGCAACCGGTCTCGGCAGCGCAATCGCAACGGCGCTCGTGGAAGCTGGCCATATCGTCTACGAATACGACATCAAGGAAGGTCTCGACGTCTGCTCTCCGAATCTGGAAGGCATCGAACACCTTGATGTGCTGATCAATTGTGCCGGCGTCAATCTGATCAACTGGCTGGAGAATTTCAGCGAGGAGGATTGGGACAAGGTGATGAACACCAACGCAAAGGGCATCTACAAGATGACGCAGGCTTGTCTTCCGATGCTCATCGAAAGCAAAGGAACGGTGCTCAATGTGGTCAGCAACGCAGCGCACATGCCGATGACGTGTTCGTTGGCCTACAACGCAAGCAAAGGTGCCGCCCTGATCATGACCAAGCAATTGGCTCGTGAGCTGACCAAGAAGCACGGCATCACCGTTTTCAGCGTCAGCCCGAACAAGCTCAAGGGCACCGGCATGAGCGATTCGATCGACGAGCAGGTCGTTGCGACACGCGGCTGGACAAAAGAATACGCGCAACAATACCAGATCAATGGCTTGCTTGCCGGCGAAGAGACCGACCCGAAGGTGGTAGCCGAGTTCATCGCGTTCCTGTTGCATTCGAAGGACCGTCACAAATTCTTGACTGGGTGCGACATCCCGTACGGCCTCTAAGGAGAACACAATGCAAACCAAATACGATTATCTGACACACCGCGAGCTCATCAAGGAAGTTGAGTTCGCGTTGCACTCGAAGAAAGAGAGCGAATATTGCGATCTTCTCCAAGAGCTACTCAGCCGCTTCACCAACCTCGTCAAATAAGGAGACGAAAATGAAAGGCATCACCGAAGCAATCGTTTATCGCACTAGCGACGGTCAGCAATTCGACGACCAAGAGAGCGCCAATCGTCACGAACTTCGCCTGCAGAACGCCGGTCGTGTCGAGAAGTTCCTCGACGCAAACTACCCGAAGGCAGAAGAAGGCGCCAAACAAGGCCCGAGCCGCGCCATCGCCAAGAAGGCAGTTGAGCAGTTTCTGGAAGGAGGATTCTGATGCCGCGCTTCGAGATTGAGCAAGTCGCTCTCTGTCCGCCGAATCCGGAAGTCGCCATCGCGTTTCTGAAAGAGATCGGCCTGGAAGAGTGGGCGTTGGATCATGTCGTTGCGTCCGGATCGGTGTTCGGCGTTGAAGGTCGCAATGGCGCCGACCTCGCCTTCAACTACACGGGTCTGGAAAAGGCGCGAGAACTTGAGGTGCTGCACTACACCGATGGCAATAACTGGATGGCCAAGCCTGATCGCGCCAATTCTGTTAGCCACCTCGGCATGCATGTCACAGCCGAGCAACTGACTGAATGGCGCAAGTTCTTCGCCGAGAAAGGCATCTTGGCCGCGCAGGAAGTCTTCACCGATAGCCACACCAATCCGTTCCTGATCGCGAACGGCAGGAAGTATAATTACGTGATCTACGACACCCGCGCAATCCTCGGTGTGGATCTGAAGTTCATCGTTCGCATCGAGAAGTAATCTGAGCGCCGGACTGAAAGCCGGCTCGTCTGATCGCGCACCCCGGCTCTGCGCGTTATAAGTTACCGGTTTACAACTTTAAACAAGAAAGGCAGAACATTGACCGAACCAGCACCAAAGATGTGCCAGACCTGCTGGGTCACGCCCGCGCAAAAGAGGGTTGTTGGCGCAGACGGAAAGAAACGGTGGAAGTGCAACACTTGTGCGGCAAAGTTGCAGCCCGCCAAGGCAGCCACCAAGGCAGAGATGCTCAAGAGAAAGATATTCAACAAGGAAAATATATGATCGACATCATCCTGGACACAGAGACGACCGGCCTGCTCAAGCCGAAGAGCGCTCCTCTCAATGAACAACCAAAGATCATCGAGCTGGCATTCATCAAGGTGCAGGATGGTGTCGTCCTTTCTGAGCACGAATGGCTGGTTCATCCAGGAGAATTGATCACAGACGAGATCACAAAGATCACAGGCATCAAGAACGAAGACTTGGAAGGCAAGCCGGCATTCAAGGAAATTCTTCAGCAGGTTGAGGATCTATTCGTCGGAGCGGACAGGCTCATCGCTCACAATGCTCCGTTCGACACAGGCATGCTCCGGAACGACATCGCCAGAGCAGAATGGCCGAAGGAGTTTCCTTGGCCGAAGGAGACGATTTGCACGGTGCAGGAGTTCAGGCACGAATATGGTCGTCGGATGAAGCTCACCGAACTTTACGAGAAGAAGGTCGGCAAGCCTTTGGCGCAAACACACAGGGCTCTTGACGACGTCAAGGCGCTTTTCGAAATGTTGGTCGCTGCAGGATTCTACGCAAATGATACAGCTTCGGATCAGAACTGAATACAACTTCGGCGAAACCTATGTGCCAATCGGCCGGTGCATTCAGCGCCTGAAAGAGATCGGCTGCAAGGCCGCAGCGATCGTGGACAAGAGTTCATGGGGCCACGTTCGTTGGTTCAATGAATGCAAGAAGGCCGGCATCGAGCCGATGCTTGGCATGGAGATAGTCGTCACAGACGAAGACGGCGACTGCCCAACTCCTGCGATGTGGTTCATCGCAAAGAATCAGGACGGTCTCAGCGAGCTTTACGAGTTTGCGTCCAAATCCCATTCGCAGAAGATTCAAGGTCGCCGCAAGACTGCTCGTCTCTTCAAGGACGACATTCTGTCGATGAGCGACAATATCTTCAAGTTTTGCGGTGACGTTGTTGAAGACAAGTTCGTCGAGCAATGCCGCCCGATAATCGACTTGAACCCTTCGAGCAGAATTCTCAATGCAAAGAAGACGGCCTTGGCGAAGAAGTTCGGACTCAGCACAATCAACACTTCAGACAACGCTTTCTGCTATGAAGAAGACGACGCAATATTCGAGCTGATTGGAGGTTCGATGAAGCCGACGCCTCAGTTCATTTTAGAGGGCGTTGGCAACGAGGAGGCCGCGCAAGAGATTGCCTCTGCGTGCGCAGGACTAGTTCTTCCTTCTGCGCCGATGGTGCGCGTTGATGGCGACCTTGAGGCTCTTTGCCGAGAAGGCATCGAATTCAGGAAGATGAGCGAGCGATGGACGGAAGAATACGAGAGCCGCCTGAATTACGAACTTGAGCTGATCAGATCAAAGGACTTTGAAAGCTACTTCCTGATCGTCGCCGACATGACCAAGTACGCAAAGCAGCACATGCTGGTCGGGCCATCCCGTGGCAGTGCTGCAGGCTCGCTGGTTTGCTACCTTTCCAGAATCACAGAGATCGACCCGATCCCGCCGAAGCTCTACTTCGAGCGATTCATTGACGTGAGCCGCACGGACCTGCCCGACATCGACCTAGACTTCCCGGACGACAAGCGAGGGATGGTGTTCGAATATATGGCTGCGAAATACGGCTTCAAGAATACTGCGCACATCGGCACGATCAACCAACTCAAGCCTAAGAGCGCGTTGATTCAGGTTTGCAAGGCTCTTGGCATACCTCCGATTGCAACCGCAGGCGTCAAGGCTGCGATCATTGAGCGCAGTTCGGCAGACAGTCGCGCAAACAACTGCTTGGAGGACACGCTCAAGACGACTGAACCGGGCAAGAAGTTGCTGGAGATGTACCCGTCCGTCGAGCTTGCAACGCGACTAGAAGGTCACGCATCCCACACAGGCGTGCATGCTGCCGGGTTGCTTGTCTGCAACGAGCCGATCACCAAGTTCTGTGTCGTGGACGAGGATGGAATCGCGCACATCGAGAAGGGCGCTGCTGAGTCGCTGGGCCTGCTCAAGATCGACGTGCTTGGTCTGCGCACCCTAGGCATCCTGGAAGATTCTGGCGTCGATGTCGACTGGTACAATCTTCAATTCGACGACGCGGCCACCTACGAAATATTCAACAATCAGCGTCTGTGCGGCATCTTTCAGTTTGAGGGCAATGCGCTGAGATCGATCTCCAAGGAGATGGAGTTCAAGTCGTTGGTGGAGATCGACGCCGTGACCGCGCTGGCTCGTCCTGGGCCGTTTGGCGGTGGCGTAACCGATCAGTACGTAAAGCGATCCAAAGGCCAGCCCTACGAACCAATTCATCCGCTCGTCGAACAGCACATGCAGGAGACTTACGGCCTGCCCGTTTATCAAGAACAGACACTCGCGATCGTGCGAGAGATCGGCAAGTTCGACTGGAAAGAAACCAGCACCATTCGCAAGGCGATGAGCAAGCGTATGGGCAAGGAATTCTTCGACACCTACTGGGAGAAATTCAAGGTCGGTGCGGAGAGCCAAGGAGTTGATGAAGAGGCTGCTCGCAAGACTTGGGAGACGATCAACGCCATGGGCGCATGGCAGATGAATAAGTGCGCGGCAGAAGGCACACTGGTGAGAATAACCGCAAACAATGCTGGCGTTCCAATTTGGTGTCCTATAGAGAGGTTGTATGAGAAATATATCGAGAATCCGTCTCCATGGATCAAGCAGCAACGCTCTATGCCAAGGCTTCTGTCCTTGTTCCCTGACGGGAAAGGAAAGCCGCAGATAGCATTCAACATCCACAAGAACGGAGAGAAAGAGTGTGTTGAGTTGGTCTTTGATGACGGATCGAAGACGCGCTGCACGCCAGATCACAAGTTTTTGATCAACGGAGATTGGCGCCCGTGCGGAGACGCATCGATCGGGGACGAGTTTCTGTGCTTGAAAAGAGAGTCGCACGGAGGAAAGCCAACAGGATTGCCTGTCGGAAAGAAAACTGGAAGGAAAGTTGCCATTAGAGACTTCAAGGGAGGCAAAACAAACGCGCCTTGCGAAGATTGCGGCCAAGTGAAAAGCAGAATGGAAGTTCATCACAATGATCACAACCACGGCCTGATCAGGATGGATGACCTTTCCTGGCTTTGTAGCAGCTGCCACAAGACGAGACACAAGATGGCAGGAGACTGGGACACGCCATTCGACGCAGGCCACATTCAATTCTCGAAGAGGCTGGTTTCGTCGTCTCCTGTTGGAAAGTTGATGACCTACGACATCGAAATGCCTGAGCACCACAACTACGTGGTCGACGGAGGCCTTGTCACGCATAACAGCCATACCTTCAGCTACGCTGTGATCAGCTATTGGACCGCCTACCTCAAGGCGCACTTCCCGCTTGAATTCGCTGCGGCCAACTTGCGCAACGCAAAGAGCGAAGACAGCGCAGTCGAGTTGCTTCGCGAGATGGTCAAGGAAGGGGTTCAATATGTCCCGTTCGATCTGCAACTCTCAGAAGTCAATTGGTGCGTGAAGAACGGAATTCTGTATGGCGGTTTCACGTCGCTCAAGGGCATCGGAGAAGCTAGCGCTGCGAAGTTCGTTGAGGCGCGGAACGCCGGTCGTCTAACTCAGAAAGACATCGACAAGATCAATGCGTGCGAAAACCTGTTCGACGACATATTTCCGTTCAGCAGCAAGTACAAGCAAATCTACGAGAATCCAAGCGAAGCGGGTGTTGGCGGAAGGGTGTTCACGATCGAAGAGATCGTCTCTGACGAGAATATTCCGCACGGCGAAGAGCGGGTGTTCATGGGCGAGGTGATTTACAAGAACTCGCGCGACGCGAACGAAGATGTCAACGTCAAAAAGCGCGGCGGTGAGATCCTCAAAGGCCAAACGCAGTTCGCCGACATGCGCCTTCGAGACGACACGGGAGCGATCGGGTGCCGCATCGGTCGTTGGGATTGGAATGGATTCAAGCACGGCGGCAATGGAGGGGAGTGGTTCATCGAGAACGTTCCAGAAGGAGCGCACATGCTTGTGCGAGCGAAGTTCTTCAACAACATCAGATTCGGATTCATAACAAAGTTCAAGGTGATGGAATGAACGAGAAGACAGCCTATAATTGGCTCAAGGAAGCTGTCTGTCGCGGCAGCTTCGACAG
>ERZ724509.785-NODE-785-length-12878-cov-5.166186_pt1 | contig 12878 bp, 15 predicted proteins | sample MGYA00376042_ERZ724509 | MGnify/ENA primary metagenome ERZ724509 (study PRJEB28724, sample SAMN07190887) | wastewater metagenome | isolation source: effluent of sewage treatment plant in Hong Hong | place: USA: Christiansburg, Virginia | collected 2016-03-01 ...
GTTGTTGTTCGTACTCCCTAGCCATGATGCCTAGTGTTGAAGTAGGGATGAAGTTTACATCCTTCACAGGGTAACGGTCAGGGGCGAACTGCATAAACCGATATGCAGCCTTCTCAACAAACGGCATCAAGAAGTCTTCTTGGAAGTTAATCAGTGCTCGTTTGTGTTTCTTGAGAATACCGGAGATAGCGATAGCCATTCCGCCAGTATCGGCCTGATTACCTACTTGTTGGGGTAGGCCAGCACTATCAAGAGTCCCAGTAGGCTGTGGAAGATACCTTTCAAACAATTGGGCAGTTTGAACGCTAACGGGATTAACCTGACCAAAATTGAACGGATAAAGTACCTCTTTCGGATCTCCATTAGTGAGGACTGTTCGTCCAGGTCTGATTTCAAACTTAAACCCCCTAGGCATCCGAGTTGCATCCATCCCCATCATAGGCGCTGTAGCCAGGGCTGTGGCATCCATGTGAGCACGCATTTGGCCGTCTAGGGCCTTTTGCATGTTGTAGCCCTTCTCCACAGTACCACAACCAAAGAAGCGGCCTGTGATGATTTCAGGACGATAGACCACAATTGGCCGGTCCTTCATCATATAGGGGTTTTCTACGGCCTTCAGAAGGTGTGACTCATTGCCGATGACGATAAGAGCTTCAACCATGTCACCATAGTTCTCTTCGTACTCTTCAATGATCTCATCATCTTCAAGCTCGTCTTCTAAGGCGTCTTTGTCGCTGTCTTCAAGGTTCTCAAGTAACTCCCGAGGTACCAAGCCGTAGTAGCGAAGCACTTTGACACGTTGATGGTCATAGTCTTGCTTGTTTTGGACAGGTTCTAGCTCATCATCCGGTCCAGTCTCACCGATAGGACACTTACGGTATGCTCCAGACACCATCCCAGCAATGATTGTGTGCAGACTGATGAATTCTTCAACTGCACAGCCCATTGCATCGTCAATATCCAGTGCATTCGGGTCAATGATGAAGTTTTTAGGCGAAACAGGCTTCAAACGAAGAGAAACTCGCTCAGTCTCCATCACACCAACAGCTTTTAGCCCAGGAACACCGATATCCTGTGAAGCAGGAGCACTTTTAGTGCTTTCCTTGATGACAAGCTCACCGATACCTGTTCCGTAGACTTCACCAAGCTGGTTAATCTGCGTAATCGACTTCTTAATCTTGTCTCGTTTGAAGTCTTCACGAAGATTGGCCTTCAGAAGAGCAATATCACCCTTTTCTTTGTCCTGTTCGTCATCATCCACATCAAACCAGTCTTTACGACCGAAGATAGCCTCTTCAATCTCTGCTTGACGACTATCAATAGCCTGCCGAATAGCCGGAGTAACGATTTGTGAACGCTCAGACTCACGATTCTTGTCAGAGCCGGTCCACATTCCACGCCACAAACGCTCGTATTCATCCCAGGTCTTCAGATAGTTGGTGTCACGGTGTTCGCGCCACAGGTCTGTGTGTGAAGTGACAAACTGAAGCAGCCTTTGCTGATTCGTTGTCATCTTGTAACCCTGAGTAGGTGTGTTGTTATCGTCCATCAGTATCCTGCCACAGCGTCATAACACTCGTATTCATCTTCAATGTCCTTCTGGTAGATGGTTATCGCCACTTGGTCGATATACGACAGGGCATCGATAAGGTCATCGTGGGTACGTGGGTCAGGAAATTGCATAAGTTCATCAACAAAGGTATCATTCCAGTCGCCTTTGTTCAGGAGGATACGTCCATGCTCAAAACGACCCTGCAGAGACCACACAATACGGTCAGTTTTCTTCTTGTTACCGTGCGTCACAGACTCAATACGAGGAAAGAAACCAACCCTTTTCATGATATCCAGCATATAGGGTTGAATCGCGTTCGCTAAAGCACCTTTTTCAATCCCGATGATGCGAACGTGGTTGTCTTTTGCCATTTTGAGGATACGTACTGCAGTCTCTCGAATGTCCCAACGACCAAACTGAATGTCTTTTACCCACCAACCTGCGTTGTTCACCTTAACTAAGGCTAAAGCTGACTGATCTAGACGTTGTTTCTTGTTACCTTGTTCCTTAGCAACGTCTGCAAAGCCTGCTAAGTCCACTGCCATGTAGAAGTCACCCTCTTTAGGCTCATCTTTCTCGTACTTGATCCACTGCTCCTTGAAGATATCCGAAGCAGAGGCTTCAAAGGACGACATGAATTCTTGACGGAAGGCAAAAGAACTAAGAGTCTTCTTAGCTGCTTCAATCTCAGTGGGGTCTAGGAAGGGATTATCGTAGCTGGTGTAGTGGAAAGCCACCCACTCATCATCTTCAGCCTCGTCTGCGTACTTGTACAGATCCCAGAAGTGGTTGCGACCTGCAGGAGTACCGATAAACAGCGCACCGCCTTTAACGTCAGCCAAGGCAGGACGAATGATCTGTTCCCACACATTAGGCTTCATGGATGCATATTCGTCAATAACGACGTAGTACAGACCAACACCACGAAGCGTATCGGGCCTATCAGAGCCCTTCAGGGCGATCTTACGACCATTGACTAGGGTGAGTACCCCTGTGTTCTCATGGGCGGCTACAATGACTTCGTGGCCTAGTTCCTTGAGCATAGCCCACATGATATCCTTCGCTTGCTGGAAGGTAGGGGCTACGTAGAACACATCCTTCTCAGGACTTTGCAGGGCTTTGATGAGCAGAATCCAGGCAGCTAGGCGGGACTTGCCAAACCTTCGTCCAGCAGCAACCACCTTGAATCGGTGACTAGCGTGGAAAATCTCTAGTTGTGCTTTATGAAGTTTGACGTTTAGGCCAGCCATGTTGTCCTTTTGGTTATTCTTCTGTGTAGTCTATGTCGTCTGCATCAATAGTGTCAGGAGCAGATTCGACATTGCCTACGCCTGTGATATTGATAGTGATGGCACCAGAGCCACGCTTAGCATCCTTCTCAAACAACGACAAGGGTAGCTGCCTATCAATACACATCTTTAGTGCTGCCATCTGTCCTGGGTGCTCATCGTCTAGAGCAATACGGACAATGGTGTCAATCACCTTATTTCCTGAAGTAGACAGAAGCCTTGCCTTCAGTTCTTGAATCCTACCATTCTGACCTACAGGACGACCTACTTTACCATTTCCTGGCTTCTTAGCTGCAGCAATAGCAGCTTTAGTAGGACGGCCTTTCTTTACTACAGGGACAGATCTATTTTCTACATCAGTCATCAAGTGTCCTACTATATAGTTCTAGTCCTCTATTTTAAAAGATCTACTTATCTATATATGGTTAAGTATATAACTCTTAAAATAGTAAACTACATGATTACTAAAAGAAGTGCTCAGTTTCTCTTAGTTCTTTCGTGTACAGCATCTTGCTGTTCAGTCCTACATAACTATATAGGTAAACAGTTTTCCTGCTGTAATTAGCATTATACACCCTTTTGAGTCAGAAATCAAGTAGTAGCCGACGAACGGTAGCTATGAGCTGACAAACGGTAGGTACTCAGGCTTTGTAGGCCCTATGGGTGCACAGGCTGAAGCGGGGCTACAAGGCTCTTTGTGATCTCCGCAGCCCGGCTACACAGCCTCCTTTTACTAAGTTAGTGACTACTTACTTTAGAAGTCAAGTATCTTATTGATCTTCTTTAGGAATACTGTTGTTTTTATACAACACTTCTCAGTTTACTTTGTTGTATTTTTACAACACTTTCTAGCCTGTTCCGCTGTGCGGATTGTGAAGTCCTATTTAGCCTTTGTTGTGGCTATGTGGATACCACAAAATTCTCCACAGCCTCTGGACCCCTCCCCCCATCGTTAGCTACATAGTTAAATAGCTACACAGCTACACAGCTACACAGCTACATAGCTACACAGCCAACGAGATAGTGTCAATTCAACACTAACCCAGGTAGCTTAGCTAAGTAGTGGACTAAGTAGGCTGTGCAGTGTTGGGCTGTGCAGTGCCTGTGTAGTGGCGAGAGAGACTGTGTAGCACCCACTACACAGGACTAGGCAGCCTGTGCAGCCTGTGTCGGTAACTCAGGAGCTACCAGCCTGTGCCACGCCTGTGTAAAGTCTACCGAATCCGTGTCGGTCAGCCTTACACTGCTAACCCATTGATTCAATAGGCACACCATAATGTGGAATGATTTAGTGTCGGATAATCTTACAGGTATTATAGTTCATGCCTGATAGATCAAACACTTAGCAGTTGGCACGCTTCATGCTTATGTATAGGTGGGCGCCTTGCCCAGTCACTCAGGAGTTACCCAACATGCTGACCCAACTCGCTGCTGAAGTCTTCGGACAAGCGGCACCCTGTACCCTACAAGCAGGCCAGCCTAACAAGCTGCACGAGCAGGCGGTACGGTTCGCTGATATCGTTGTTGATGGCGCAGTCCAGGAAGCTTTGAACCTGCAGAGCATTGTGGATGCTATCCGCGCTGATGCGCAGCCTGAGCGCCTTGCTAAGTTTGTTGTTAATGCCTTCGGCGATGCTTTGATCGAGCGTAACTATGCAGCAGCTAAACAGCGCAAGTGTGATCTTCATGCAGTCCTCAAGGCTGCTATTGCTCACCGCGATTTTGTAGTCGCTGCAGCTGGCTTGCAAGCCAACGCTAAAGCTGCACGTGGACACGGCAAGCCTGCGAAGACTCCGAAGGCTAAGACTCTGAGCATCGATGGTATTGATGTACAGGAAGAGCAAACCCTGGAGGAACAGTGTGAAGCTTTGATCGGCCGACTGTGCCTGATGGGCTTCGATGTTGAGGCTGACGAAGTTGTTAAAATCCTGAAGGGCGCAGGCATCATTGCCTAGGCTTGACGGCCCCTTAAATGGGGCTATACACTCCAATCTGACACACACACACAGGGATAGATCATGTTGAAAATCAATCGTCACTCAGTCGTCGCAACTCCTGATTCTGTCTTCGATACCTTTTTAGCCAAGGCAGAAACACACAATACGCGCAGGCTTGGGTCTGGCGCGTTTGCCTGTACCGTGTCGCACCCGGATAAGAATCTTGTGGTCAAGGTTTGCAAAATGACTGGTCAGTTCGGGCGCAAGTCTTCAAACCTTATCGAGACCGACGGCTATATGCAGTGGATGCGTGCGATTGCAGAATACCCAACCCGCTTTGCTCCACGTATTTATCGCGTGGACGTGCTGCAGGACCCTGAGAACCTGCGCAGGGGTGGAGTTACGTTGATCACTATGGAGCGATTGATCCCTAACAACGACGACAGTGTCAATAAGCATGCTCACGCGATGGCGCAGTTGATCGATCCGCGCCTTGAGTACGTGACCGAGCTTGAGGTTTCTTACAAGTGCCTGAAGCGTTCAGAGAGCAAAGATTCTTACAATCTGGGAATGGCCCTCGATAAGACTTGGTCGACCAGCCGAAAAGACTTACACCGTGGTAATTGGATGGTTCGTCGATACAAAGACGGATCATTGTGTCCGGTTATCACGGACCCCGCTGTTTAGCTACACGTCAGGCAGTCAGCTTAAGGGGTTGTAAAAACGACCCCTCAGTCGGATTCCCTGTAACCCCGTTTAAACCCCTTTAAAGGTACCGCCATGCTCACGTCTAATCTTAATCAATGGGTCGCCAAGGCTAATCAGTTCGAACGCCTTGTCGGTCATTCTGTTGACCCTACGAAGGATTATTTCATCTCGATCAGTGGGCACCCTGACGAAGCTATCGAAACCCCTGTAAAGGCTAATACCCATTACCTAAGCTTTTTCGACTGCGCAGAAGACATCCCACAGGCTTTCAACGATACCCAAGCCTTGCGCCTTGCCAGATTCATCAATGAAGTGCAGACAGTCAAGGGCAACCTATGGGTGAATTGTCACGCTGGCATCAGCCGATCCGGCGCAGTTGTGGACATTCTCCTGCGACTGGGCTGGACTGAGCACAAATTCCATATGCAAGAGCGCCGCTTCCCTAACCCGCGAGTGTGGGGCAAGCTTGCAAAGCACTTCACTGAGACACGGAACCTTAAGTACCCTATGAAGGATGCCGGACACTGGGAGATGCGTATCACAGAGTATCTTTATCCTAAACACGGATATTCGTCGAAGTAAGCGTAAGATGGGACTACTTATGGGTTGACAGCACCTAGGTAGTCCTGTAAAGTAACTGCTGAGTTACCTAACACACAAGGAAGCACATCATGTCAGCCCGTACCTGCATTAACCTTCGATATCTTCCCGTTAACATGGCTTATGTGTGGTGTTTCGGAGACAATCCTATTTCAATCAACGGGATTAAATTCTTTGAAACTAAATTCAAGGCAATGCGTGAGATGCAATACATGATGAACTACCCCATTCTCCCTGTAATCGAGTGTGTCAGTAAAGGACACTGGGTTATGTGCATGAGTCCCGAGGAACTGAACGGGACGCAGACCCACATCTAAGACTTGACCGGCTCTGTTGACTGAGTTACAATAGAGTCTGTCGCATCAACCAAACCACAAGGAAAGAACATGTCTTACAACGGCTGGAAAAACCACGCTACTTGGCTTGTGAGTCTGTGGCTTGACGAAGACGGTTTTGATGAATCGATGGTTCCCGACAGTCGATATGATGCAGCCCAAACCATCAAAGAATGGGTTGACGATCTTATCGCAGACCAAAACCCTCCCGCTGGGCTTGCTGCCGATCTTATCGCCTCCGCCTTGTCTGATGTTGACTGGTACGAACTCGCAGACAAGTATATCGAAATGAGGAACAACGAGGAGGAAGACGATGAAGTACAAGATTAAGATTATCGGCTCTGTAGTCATCGAGCCTATTTACCCTGTATACTGTGGGGGGTACACCACAAAACAGGGTAACGCGGGGCAATACCCCCAAGCCTACGCAAAGACACTCCGAGATAAGCTGGCTCTGGAGTGGGCACGACAGGGTGCAACAGTGGAGCTAATCTGTTGCGAAAATACAACACAATTTGGATTGTTCGACAATGTTGCATAAAAACAACACTATCAGGGACTGGGTAGTTTCTATTGGGGCTGGCATTGTCTTTGGATGCCTGTACTTCTACGCAATCTTTGGTACCTATTTCTAGCCTCTAGGGGGCTCTGAAGCCCTGCACAGCTAGGGTGGTAGCTACCCAGTCCCAGCAGAGCCTTCTAGGGGGCTCTGAAGCCTTCCAAATCGATTCTAAACAAAGGAACACAGTCATGCTTATCAAACAATTTCCGTTTAACCCGAATACTGCACAGAATGGTGAAGATTACATGCACCGCACCTTTGGGCACTGTGTCTACATTGGCAAATCCCCCAGCGACAATGGTTTTTATGTGGTATGGTCGACGCCTTATAGCGCCTTTAAGGTTGTCATGGCAGAAGCGCTGACCAGAGAAGTAGAGTGTGAGGAAAAGTGGGTAAACCTTACCGTTGACCTGTATAATGGTGGGTTGCTGCCCACTCGATTGTACTCAACGAAAGCAGAGGCAGAGGAAGCTGGTAAACACATGGTGGAGTTTGTGTGCACGACTTCGATCATTGTCCCGAAGACCTACTAAGTAACTCAGGAGTTACCACTATGCCAACCAACAAGGTCTTTGTTTCGTTCCTAGGCTGTGGCTATGAAGTCACGTACAAGTGGAAAGACGGTGTATTTACCCCTATCCATATCCACCCAGGAGTTAAGAAAACTCTGCTCTACACCCACCTTATGGACAAAGCGGCACAGCAGGCAATCTCAGATGAGTACGACCTGTGGTGTAAAAACAACGACACTGAAGAGGAGTTTTCAACAGAAGATCAAGCCATGTTGCAAAAATACAACACCTTTGCTGCTGAAAAGGCTTGACAAACAACGAAAGACTGTGTATAATAGACTATATAGTTACTCCAAAGCCTGTAAAGACTAAGTAGTAACTATTTAGTTATAGTTATCTATAGTATATAATTATTATCTATAGATAGTTATCTATATACACAGTAACTTTGTAGTTACTCTAAAGGATCGAAGTGGAAACGATCAAAGCACACATTCCCTGTAGTCTGTGTGGTAGTTCAGATGCCGCTACACACTACAAAGACCACAAAGGTAAAGAATTCATTCATTGCTTTTCATGCAAAGGAACCACTCAATTGTCGGATACTGGTGATGTAGTAGTGGAAGCACCTACGAAGGTAGGCACCATCAAGGCTGTGCCGGAAAGAGACATCACAAAGGAAACTGCACAGTTCTATGGAGTCTATCAGACTGACACCGCCTACAGGTTTTCATACCCTGGTGGTTATAAGGTCCGAATGAAGGCTGAAAAGAAGTTCATGACTGAAGGAACTCCTACAGGACTCTTTGGACAGGACAAGTTTAATGGTGGTGGAAAATATGTCACCATTGTCGAAGGTGAATTTGACGCCTTAGCAGCCTATCAAATCCTGGGTAGTAGGTACCCAGTGGTGAGCATCAGGCGAGGCGCTGCAACGGCCTTTAAAGACGTTTCTGAGGCTTATGAGTGGCTGGATACCTTCGAGAAGGTTGTGATCTGTTTCGACAATGATCCTATCGGGCAGGAGAATGCTAAGAAGGTCGCCGAACTCTTCGCACACAAGGCACTTGTCGTCAAGCTAACGAAGTACAAGGATGCTAATGAATACCTGATGCAGCAAGAGAACAAGGAATTCGTGGATGCATGGTGGAAGGCTGAAAAGGTTACCCTAGACGGTATAGTTCAGGGTTCTACCCTGTGGGGTAAGCTGCGAGAGCCGAAGCCACAGGCGTCTGTTCAATACCCCTTTGCTGGGCTGAACGGACTCACCTACGGCATCCGCAAGGGTGAGCTGGTGATGGTAACCAGTGGCTCAGGGATGGGCAAGTCTCAATTCTTGCGTGAGGTAACTTGGCAGATACTCAACAAGACGAAGGACAACGTAGGCTTGATGTTCCTAGAAGAGAACAACGAAAAGACTGCATTGGGGCTAATGAGCTTGGCAGCTAACAAGCCTCTACACTTGCCTGATAGTGAGTACACAGAACAGGAGTACGCCGATGCTTTCAAGGCTACTATGGGGACGGATCGCGTTTACTTATTCGATCACTTTGGCAGCAGCAGTATTGATAACATCATCAGTCGTGTCCGTTATCTGGCTAGGGGTTGTGGCTGTGGTTTTATCCTTCTGGATCATATTTCTATTGTGGTATCCGGACAGGAAAACGGAGACGAACGTAAAGCCCTAGACGAAGTGATGACGAAGCTGCGTACTGTGGTGCAGGAGACTGGGATTAGCCTTATCTGCGTCAGTCACCTGAAACGACCTGAAGGCAAGGGGCACGAAGAAGGTGCAGCAACTTCACTGGCTCAACTCCGGGGCTCTGGAGCTATTGCACAGCTATCAGATATCGTGATAGGATTGGAAAGGAACGGACAAGCCGAAGACCTGGAGGAACGGAATACCACAAAGCTACGGGTGTTGAAGAATCGTTTCTGTGGTCTTACCGGGCCTTGCGGTGAAGCCCTATACAACCGTGAAAACGGACGCATGTTTGATAAACAGGAGATGGCACTGTGATGTATCTTGGTGGTAAAGCAAGACACGCTAAGGAAATTGTGAATGTAATTTTAAGCTTGTCAAAAAACAAGACAACATGGGTCGAGCCTTTTGTTGGTGCCGGGAATGTTATAACTGAGGTTCCTAAGCATATGTCAATATACGGATCAGATATTGATTCTGATTTAATTGCACTGCTTCAGTATGTCCAACAAGGAGGGGAACTTCCAAACACAGTAACACATGATTGTTATAAAGCAGTTAAAGCCAATCCAGAACACTTTAGTAAGCATTTTGTTGCTTTTGTTTCTATTGGCTGCAGCTTTAGTGGAAAAAAATGGGGAGGATTTGCAAGAGGATGTACGCCTAAAGGACGTCAAAGGAACTATGCTCTTGAGTCAAGAAATAAACTAATGAGTATGGATTTTAAGAATATTCACTTTGAACACAAAACATACTCTGAAGTTTCTGTTAACGAGACGAGCATTGTCTATTGTGATCCACCTTATGCTGGAACTACAGGATATAAAACCAAGTTTGATAGTGATTCCTTCTGGGAATGGGCGGAGAAGTGCGCTAAAGTCGCGGATGTTTACGTTAGTGAATACAACGCGCCACCTGGATGGGAATGTATTTGGGAAAAAGAAACAGCTAGTCTATCAGGAAAGGCTTCTGCAGGAAAACGCGCAACAGAAAAACTATTTAGGATTAACAAACAGGAGATGGCGCTGTGAAAGTTACTATTGCTTTTGAGACCTGTAACTGTGAAGTTACCGGGGAATACCATCCTGCGGAGTGGGAGGATGGTTTTCTGTTTGCCGGTGCAGAATTTTATGTGGAGGATTTCACCCTAGACTTTGAAGACGGGCTTAAAGTTAGCCTGGATGATCTACCTGTTGGGATGGTGGATTCGAAGTTCTTTGACGAACTGGAACAACGGTGTATTGACAAGATTGAGGGACAGAGCAATGAAGAATGAACAGGCCAGCGCACGCACTGCTGATGCGGTGCAGTTCATGCAGTTGCGGGTGGCGGCGAAGGACGTGGTCCAGTTGGTCGAGTATATGCTCCAGCACGGTGAGTGGTACTTAGCGGAAGAACGGATTGAGAGACTACGCAACGCTCTGGAAGGATCAGTGTGTCCTGCCTGCGGCAGTGACCGCAACGAGCGTGATGAGTTGGATAAAGCTGAACGGGAGATCGAGCGCCTACGATCCGCGCAACGCACGCATCACGACTCGCACAAGACGGCATGGCGCCCCGTCTTTCTGCACCCGCCCGCCGCCGAAGTGCAGCGACTGCGGGAGGCGCTGGAATATCTGATTGAGAAATGCGGCGATAGCGACGATGCGCAGTACAGCACGCTTGGGACGAAGTTCGTTCGCGACATTGCGCGCCGCGCGCTGGAGGGGTCGTGATGGATTGCGCTGGAGCAGATCGAGCTTGAGGCCAACCAGCCATACATCCAGCGCATTGCGGCCGAAGCACAGGGCTTGACAAACCCTAAATAGTCCTGTACAATCTAAGGAGTAACTACAGAGGCAACAATGGAACTCATCCTAGATATCGAAACCAATTCGGATAAGTCACACATCTGGATGGTTGTCACTAAGAATCTTGCAACAGGGGAAACTCTTTGTCACTCAGCAGCACAGACTCTAAGCATTCAGATCGAGCAAGCCGACAAGGTTATCGGACACAACTTAATCGGCTTCGATCACTACAACCTTCAGAGGTTGTGGGGGATTCCCAGCTTTCTGGAGAAGTGCTGGGACACCTTGATTGTATCGAGGTTACTCAAGCCAGACATCGCAGACGGACACAGCCTCGAAGCTTGGGGAAGGCGTCTAGGCAACAAGAAGATTGACTACAAAGAAGAGTACATAAAACAGAAATTTAGCTTTTATCAGGCACCCGACTATGCCTATAAAGAGAATGACGAATGGGACGATCCTATTCTTCCTCTCATGGCTGAATACTGTGAGCAGGACGTAAACCTAACTGCTGACCTGTACCACCACCTTAACAAGCAACTTGTGCGACAGAAGTTTAGTAACTACTCAGTTACTCTAGAGCATCAGGTTGCTGCTATCGTGGCTGAGCAGGTTCGTAATGGTGTGCTGATTGACCAACGTGCGTTGATGCTGTTGAAGGCCGATGTAGAGGTAGAGCTTGCTAAGATGACTGAACAGTTGGTGAAGGACTTTGAACCTACTATAGTTCAGCTTAAAACTAAGCAAAAAGTGATACCTTTTAACCCTGGCTCACGTATGCAGATCATTGACCGGCTCAAGGCTAGGGGTTGGGTGCCTACTGAGTTCACTGAGAAGGGTAATGTGATTCTGGATGAAGAGACTTTACAACATCTCAACATCCCGGAAGCAAAGACTTTCCTTCGGTTCTTCGAGCTACAAAAGATCAACTCATTCCTGACTAACTGGGATGGGAAGATCGAGGAAGATGGTAGGATTCACGGTCAGGTGTACACTAACGGTGCAGTTACAGGGAGGATGACGCACAGTAACCCTAATCTAGGGCAGGTTCCATCGGCAAAGACCCTACTGGGTCAACTATGCAGGGAAGTCTTCACAGTCCCTGAAGGGTGCTCGATGGTTGGCATTGATGCTAGCGGCCTTGAGTTGAGGATGCTGGCCCACTACATGCAGGATGATGATTACATTAAAGCGGTTTGTGAAGGGAAGTCAGCAGACAAAACTGATGTGCACTCTCTCAACCAGAAAGCTGCTGGACTTGCAACGAGAGACCAAGCCAAGACGTTTATATATGCTTATCTTTACGGGGCAGGGGACGAAAAGATCGGTGCAATCGCTGGAGGTGGTGCTAAGGCAGGGAAGAAACTTAAAGCCGACTTCCTTGCAAAGACGCCTGCTCTTGATGCGCTCAAGAAGAAAATTACAAGGATGGCAGAGAAAGGGTCACTGCCTGGACTGGACGGTCGTCGATTATTCGTTCGGTCCCAACACAAAGCCCTCAATACTCTCTTACAGGGAGCTGGAGCAGTGGTGATGAAAGAGGCTTTGGTGATCTTTGAAGGTAATCTGAAGGCTCTTGACATTCCACACAAGTTTATTTTGAATGTTCATGATGAGTTCCAGCTAGAGGTGCCTACGGAGTATGCTGAGAAGGTTGGGCAGGTTGGAAGAGCTTCTATCCAGGCTGCTGGGGTAACTTTGAAGTTACGTTGTCCGTTAGATGGGGAGTATAAAGTTGGACGAAACTGGCGTGAAACTCACTAAAAGGACTTGACAAACCCAGAAAAGCCTGATACACTACCTATATACGCTGTAGTAGCTCAGAGGTAGAGCAAGTGCTTTGTAAGCACTAAGTCGTGGGTTCGATCCCTACCTACAGCACCATTTATCG
>ERZ724509.787-NODE-787-length-12868-cov-4.328729_pt1 | contig 12868 bp, 9 predicted proteins | sample MGYA00376042_ERZ724509 | MGnify/ENA primary metagenome ERZ724509 (study PRJEB28724, sample SAMN07190887) | wastewater metagenome | isolation source: effluent of sewage treatment plant in Hong Hong | place: USA: Christiansburg, Virginia | collected 2016-03-01 ...
TCTTGAAAGCGAAGAAAGGCAATTAGTTTGCAAACAAAAACTTTATAAACGATAATGGAAAAATTAAATTACATCAAAAAAGTATTTATATCTTATTTTAAAGATATGAAAAGTAAGAAAAAAATAATAAAAAACAAATGGTATAAACACATATCCTATAGTATTTTTTTAATTATGGGTTTTGCCCCGTTGTTAAAATCAACATTTAAAATGGAAGAAGCCTTGTGGTTTCAATATTTTGTACTACTTTTTGTCCCCTTATGTTTATATTGGGGATTTGAAAGAGTACAAGGAATGTATGCGGAATACAAAGGTAAAGACAGACCTGACCAATTTGAAAGTGATAAAGATGTGGTTGCAAGTTGGGTTATATCTTCAATAGTAGGAGTAATTATTTATACAATTTTAATATTAAACTAAGATGGCAAAGATAAATGAGTCTACTGAAAAAGTAGAAATCAAGGTTTCTAGACCTGGTGTGCATGCTAAAACTAAAACATCAAAATTAAAAACATCTAAAAATTACAAAAAATCTTACAAAGGGCAAGGTAGGTAAGATACTTTTTAATTATTTTTGTAAAGACTATTATCATGGAGAAGTCACATAACATTATAAAAATTTTTAAAACTAGCATTATGGAATGGGTAGGTCTCTACAGTAAGTATTTTTTTAAACTATGGATTAATTTAAAAACAATGAGTTCAAGTCCTGCAGGGGTCATAACAGGAAGTTCTTTAGTAGCAGTATCTGTTCTTACCTCTGTCCAAAAAGCTTTAATACTTTTACTAATATTTCTTGTTATTGATTTTATTACAGGAATAATAGCTTCTTGGAGAGAGAAAAAAGATAAAGAAAAAATAGATCCAACAGTTAAAGAACAATCTTTAATTTCCTCAGAGAAACTTAAACTTTCAGTTGTAAAAGCTTTCACTTATGCCAGTGCTATATTAGGAGTTTGGGGTATAGAAAAAGTATTTTTCATTAGAACCTTTAAGTTTGAAAATATAAGTACAGAAGATTTAACTGTTACTTTAATCTTTGTAGGTTTTTGTTGTGCTATTGAGTTCTACTCAATTGTATTTGAGAACTTTAAAAGAATGGGATTTGATATAAGTAAAAAAGCTTTTTCTGTAATTAGACATGTAAAAAAGATTATCTTTCAAGTAGAAAAATAAAATAAATCTATATCTTTGTGATATGGATCTAGCAACTAAATTAACTCAACCTTTTAGTAATCTATCTTTTGAAGAAAAGAAGCATAGATACTTTGTTGAAAATAAACCTATTGACATTTCAGTTTCAGGTTTAATATCTAAGTTTTATGAGCATTTTGATGCTAAAGCAGTGGCTCCTTATTCTGCTATAAAACTAGGGGTAACTACAGAAGAAGTCCTAAAACAATGGGCAGACATCAATCAAGAATCTAGAGATAGAGGACACAGAGTACATAGCTTTGGAGAACTTTATCAATTTAACAGGAGTCTTAAACCTTCCTGTCCTCAAGAAGAAGCTATAGTTGCTTTCTGGGCAAGTTTACCAGAACACATTATTCCAGTGACTGCTGAACTTAGAATGTACCACTTCCAATATCTATTTGCAGGTACAGCAGATATTATCCTATTTGATACTAAAACACAAACATATATAATTGCTGACTACAAGACTAACAAAGACTTGTTAAAGAATTATAAAGGTAAAACTATGTTGGCTCCATTTGAAGCCTTATTAGATTGTCCTTTAAATCATTATGTAGTACAACTTTCTTATTATCAAATACTCTTAGAGCAAATAGGAGTAAGGGTCACTAAGAGAGTAATTGTATGGTTAGGATTAGATGGTAAGTTTACTTGTATTAATACAGAGGATGTAACAGGTATTTTAAAAACAAATTTAGAAAAGCAACATGATAATAGCTGAAATAACAGAAAGAATACAATCTCTTTATTCTAGAGGGGTTTCTAGTGATGAATCAAGGTTATCTGATAGACATGTTTATAATAAAGCACTGTCTGCTAGAATGCAATTATTATCTCAACAACTTAAAAAGAAACAAAGAATAAGTGATTGGAACTACAGTATTCTTCCTTGTGTAGAATTAATTAAAGTCCCAAGTCATGAATGTGATTGCTTAGGAGATTTAGGTTGTGATGTTTACAGAACTAAATTTAAAATTCCAAGAGTAATGACAGACTCTAATAGACATTATATTGATTATGTAATGACTATTGATAATGGAGTTAAAATTGAAGAGACTACAAGACAAGGAGTTATGTACTTAAAAGGAAATAAATATACAGGAACTAAACCTAAATATTTATTTGAGAATGGTTATCTATACTTTCCTCTTAAGAAAAATCCAGGAATAGTAAAAATTAAACTTCTTGCTGAAGATCCTTTAGAGGCACATCATTATCCTTCTTTTTGTGAAGAATGCCAAGAATGTTTAGATTGTAAACCAGCTTATGACTACACCTTTGATATTGATGGGGATTTAATTGAACCTTTAATTGATATTTGTGTTCAAGAAATTATTGTTATCTTTGGTCAGAAGAAAGAAGACAGAGTAAATAACTCAAGAGATATTCAAAGACCTGAAGGAAGTAATAGATAATGGAGAGAACAAATCTAAACATAAGAAGTTCTTATAAGAGATATTCCAAAGAGATGGAAAAACCTGTAGAACTGAATACTTTTATTCCAATAGCAAATGGTTATATGGAATTCTTAATAAACAAAGTGCTTCAAGGAGAAGAGGTAACTCTTCCAGCAAGATTGGGAACTTTATTTATTCAAGGGGTAAAAAAGAAGTTAAGATTTAATAAGGATGGTGTTCCATTACTTCCACCTAATTGGGGTGAGACTAAAAAGTTATGGGAAAGAAATCCTGATGCAAAAGCAACAAGAAAAGTTGTATATTGTTTAAATGAAGAAACCAATGGTGTAGTTTATAAGTTACACTGGTCTAAGAATAGAGTACCAATAGAGAACAAACTTTATTATAATTTTATTCTTACTAGAGCTAATAAAAGAGCTATACATCAACAAATAAAACAAGGAAAAGAATATTTAATTAAAACTTAATATTATGTCTGATTTAATAAATGCAGAACTAGAAAGTAAAAGAACTTTTGCTTTACCTGAAGGAGCTACAATAGTAAAAAAAAGTGTAAATATCAGTGTAAAAGAAATTGAAAATGGTTTTATCTTGAGAAAATCTTATGATATAAAATATATGGTAGGAGATGATACTCAATATGAATACCTCACTAAAGAATGGTACTCAAAAGACAACCCATTAAAAATTAATATGCCTAAAGAGAAATCTTTGGCAGATAAACTAGACTAAGATGCAAGATAGATTTCAATATGTTACAGTAGATACTATCCTATCCAAGTATCTAAGAGACTTCAGAGGTGTAGAACTTAATGAAGATGAGGCTATTGAATGGATAGGGGAGGCACTAGGCTTTATGCAAATGGCTTCTGCTTCTGAAGAAGCTATTGCTTTTCTTGAAGTTAAAAATTTTCAAGCAGTTTTACCTAATGGATTACATTACATTATCCAAGTAGCTAAAAACAATGCTTGGTCTCCAACTGCTGTTGAGTCTTGTACTCCTCAAATTATAGTTGAGGACATTACTCCTGTGCCTACTACAGGTAGTATAGTTGTTACAGATTGTTGTGGAGATTGCATTAATGATCAAGATATAGGAGTTTACAGACCTTATTTTGATTTACAATATGAGTACTTAGGTTGGGTTCATTCTAAGGCTTTTAGAACAAAATTTACTCCAGTTAGATTAGCTAATCATACTTTCTTTAATACTTTAGTTTGTGAGACAGAACAAGATGCAGGATTGTATAGTAAAAATACTGCTAGTGTTACTGATGAGTACACTATTGTTGGGGACCAATTAAGATTTTCTTTTCAAGAAGGGCATGTTGCTTTAGCTTATTTAAGACAAAGAGTAGACCCAGAGACTGGTTATCCTATGATTCCTGATGATGAATCTGCTAAAGCTGCTATCACTTATTACTTAGGTTGGAAAACTAAAGAAAGAGAAGGTTGGAATCACAGAGAAGGAGCCATGCAAATAGCTCAGATAGCTGAACAAAGATGGTTAAAATATATTAAACAGTTTAAGAACAAAGCTAAAATGCCTTGGGGAACTGATGAGTATGAAGACCTTATGGAAGGAAGTAATTACTTGTTACCAAGAAGAAAAAGATATTATGGTTTCTTTGGTAAACTTGGACAAGCAGAAGATAGGATTTTTAATGACCCTAACTTTACAAATAAATATAGATACACATCTGGTAACTCAGCTTATATGAGATAATTATGGCTCAAGAAAAACAACAAGGTAGCATTTCTCCTAATGTTCCTGGAGGATTAAATACAGACTCTTCTTTAGTAACTCAACCTGAAGGTACAACTAGATTTGTATTTACAGGAGTAAATGAAACTAAAGAAGGAGATTATGGTTTTATTGCTAATGAAGAATCAAATGAAGAGTGGTTTGATTTAACTTCTAGAGGACTAGGTACAGGGTATGTGCCTATGGGAAAAGTTTATATTGGAGATGAAAACAATTTAATTTTTCTTGCTAACCCTAATGGAAATTCTGCTATTATTATTACAGATAGGAACAATAGTGTAACTGTTGCTGTAACTGACCAGGATCAAAAGCATTTAGATCAAACACAAAAACTAGGTTTTAAAGTCACTGAACAAATTGATGCCACTTTTAGATTAAGAAGAGGTTGTGAAAGAGTTGTGTATTGGGTAGATCCAAGACCTAGAATGTTTATTATTGATAAACCTGAAGAGTTCAAGGTTACTGAAGAAGACTCTCCTTATTTAGGAGATTGGGATTTTACTAAATTTGATTTATTTAAAACATATAAAAAAATCCCTGAAGTAGATAAAATAGAAGTTATAGATGGAGGAGGGAGCTTGGCTCCAGGTTCTTATAATTTTTCTTTTCAATATTTAGATGAAGATTTTAATCCTACAGAATTTGTAACAAGTACAGAAACTGTAATGATTTACAACTCTTCTTCTACTTCTTCTTATAGAGATATAAGAGGAGCTACAAAAGAAAAAAATGACACTTATCTACAATTTGAAGACAGTACTAAAGCTATTAGAATAGTTCTTAAAACAGGTAGTTTAGATACTACTTATCCTTTCTATAGGATAGCTATAACAGAAGCTAATGCTGGTGGAGGATTAATTAGTGACACTAAATTTACTTCTGAAATTTCTACAAAACAATTAACTTTTATTTATACAGGTACTAACTATGAGTCTTCAGGAACTCAAGCTGAAGTTACTATGTTTAACAGTATTATTGAGAAAGCTCAAAGTATTGAACAAATAGAAAACAGATTAATTTTAGGAGACACTGAAGGTAAGCAAATAAACTTTTGTAAACTTCAAAAATATGCTAGTAAAATTAATGCAGATTTAGTAACTAGGACTGTCATTGTTTCTGAAAAAGATAACAGTAATTCTAAAGACCCTGCTACTCATTTTAATGGAATAGGTTACATGCCAGGAGAAATTTATTCTTTTGGTATTGTTTATATTTTTGAAGATAATACTACTTCCCCTGTATTCCATATTCCAGGAAAAAGTCCTGCAGCAAGTTTAAATCAAATGTATTCAATAGGAGAAAAAGTTTACCCTATGAGTAATATAGATAACTCTTGTGAAGTTACTCAATACATTGATAATAACCTTTGTGGAGAAGATCTTTTTTGGGGGGAAGATTCTGCAGGAAACCCATTAACTAATAATCCTGTTAGACACCATAGATTTCCTTTAAGAACAGACTATAATATACCTTTTATAAATTCAGATAAAAGTAATGTGCCTGATTTTGTAAAGACTTTACTTGTTTCTGTAACAAAAGATGAGGCTATTTGTCCTACAGAATGTCCTGATGATGACCCTGATTGCACTCCTACTGGAGCTGATTTTGGTGCTCCTGAAATTGGGACTGATTTTAGACAAGCTTATGATTATACTATAAATTACTTAGAAGATTCTATTCCAGGAGTAATAACAGATATTATAGATCCCTATGATTGGGTTGTAACTTTAGGAGATAACACAGAACAAAATGTAAGTTATAATAATGATAAACCTGAAGTAGTATATGGTATGTCTGTTGTTATTACAGATATTGTAGAAAACTTTCAATACCCTACTTCTCCTAATATAGTTAGTTTATCAGGACCTACTTTAGACCCTATAAAGAAAAACTTTTATTATCAGGGGACTTCTGCTTCTACAGGTATGACTTATAGAATAGATATTGTTCCTGGAGCCATAGATAATGAAACTAAACTTTACACCTCTGAAATATTTGGTATTAAGTTTTCTAATGTCCATCTACCTTCTTTAGCTGACACTAATGGACAAAAAATTACAGGATATTATATAGTAAGAAATGAAAGAAAAGAAGAAGATAGAACTATAGTAGATAGTGCTGTTTTTACTTCTACTATAAAAGAAAAGAACTTTGTTTCTCAAGGATTACTGTTTCCAGAATTTGCAGATCCAGGGCAACAAGTAGCTAAACTACAAAGAGATGTAGTAGGATTTATTTATCCGGAACATAAATTTAATAATACAAAATATGCTAACTTTTCTAAAATTATACAACAAGGAGAATTTAAAAAAACTGATAGTATAAAAAGCAGAGTTAAGATAAATGATGTATCTCCAGGAAGTGGGTATGTAAATGGAAAGCATAAAAAAGGAGAAAAAGATGAAGATGGTTTTAGTATTCAAATTAAAACTAGGGATACTATTACTAAGTTTATCTCTTCAACATCTTTTAACCTTTTTCTTTCAGATATAAAAGAAGTGTATTACTTAAATGCTTTAGAAGATAAACTTACTAAAGATAGTACTGATAAGGATATAGATGTATTTAATTTAGCTTGTGATAATAGAATAGGAATTATAAACTTTAATAATATTCAAACTTTTGATATTGTTTCTAGTTTACCTTATGTTTATTTATATAGAGATAATATAGAACCTTATGCTAATTTTAGACTTGACCCTTATTACAAAGAAAGTAAGAACCCTGAAACTTTTGATGAGGTAACTCATACAGGTACTTGTGAAATATTTAATGGAGATAGTTACATCAATTCTATAAGATATGTAAATAGTATTTACTATGATATTAGAATGAAAAAGAGAGCAGGTAAAAGATCTGTCTTTAAACTTATTTTAGCAGCAGTTCTTGTAGTTGCTGCAGCAGTTTTAACTGTATTTTCTTTAGGTGCTGGAACTCCTTTATTAGTGGCTGCAGCAGGTCTAGCAGTAGCAAGTGCTGCTGTAGGAGTAGCTGCTTCTTTAGCTATATCAGGTATTAAACAAGATGCTTGGAACAAGGCTTACAGTTCTTTATATAATAAAGGTCTTAGAGAAACTATCACAGACTCTTATATGAGAAATGATGTTGATCCTTATACTACAGCTTCTAGAGGTTTTGAAAAAAATCCTCAAGATGATGAGATTCAATGGCTTGGAGATTGTGCAAATCTTTGGTTTGAATCTGCTGTTAATATGGGGTTAAGACATGGTGCTACTGATAATACTCCAGATTTTCTAAATGCTCCAGGAAAAGCAGAAACAGGTACTACTGCTACTGAATGGAATAGAGAGTACTTTGGTATTAATTCTGTAGGATCTAGTCAAATAGAGCCTACTACTACCTTAGATTTTCACATGGTTAAGAAATTAACTTATTTAGATGCTGAAAAAAAAGAAGGTAAAGCTTACTTAGGTTTAGCTGCTGCAGAAATATATGCTTTAAATCCAGATTATAAAAGAAGAAATAAACAAAAGGTTTATAATGCTCTTGGATTAGAATATGATTGTTGTTCAGATTGTATAGAAACTTTTCCTCATAGATGGTACTGGTCAGAACAAGCTTTCCAAGAAGAGTTGACAGATAATTTTAGAACATTCTTACCTAATAATTATAAAGACCTTGAAGCTGAAACAGGAAGAATAACTGATATTTACAGAATACAAAATAACCTTTATGTACATACTGCAGAAGGATTGTGGCACTGTCCTCAGACTTTTCAAGAAAGAGTTACCTCAGATATTATTTCCTTTATTGGAACAGGAGAGTACTTCTCTATTCCTCCTAGAAAAATTGTAGATGATAATAACTCTTCAGCAGGTAATCTTCATAAGTGGGCAAGAACCAAAACTAAGTTTGGTATTTTATTTCCTTCTTGGAAAGAAAAGAAATGGTATCTATTTGATGGGCAACAATTAAAACCTATTAGTGATAATGGTAATGGCAACTATTTTAAAACCCACATGGACTTTTTAATAGAAGATCAATACTATAAAGCTAACTTACAACAATATCCTTATAGTAATAATCCTTCTAATTCATTAGGAGTAGGTTTCTTATCTACTTATGATACTAATAAAGAAAGACTAATTATCACTAAAAAAGATATGAAGATTACTAATCTCCCTGCTTCTGATTATGAAATTTGTACTGATGGGGGTAGCCCTATTATTTTTACCAACATGTCTGAAATAATATCTAATAGACTTGCAGCTGGTTGGAAATATGTAGGAATAGAGAATTGCTTATTAAAGTTTGAAAAAACTACTTATCAGGAAACAACTACTATAGTTAATCAATATACTTCTGTACCTAATGATATTGATATTTGGGCATTCTTTGATACTTCAGGATCTTTTTCAGGAGCAGATTTAGCACAAATAGAAACAAGTCTTGATGATTGGATAGCTAATGATTTAGCACCTACAGGTTGGGTGGGCACTGTGACTAAAATAAATACACCAACAGAAAAGTGGTTAAATTTTGCTAGTCAAATTCCTTTAGCAGACAGAAATAAAGTTTTATTAATTTCTTTTGTGAATGAAGCAGAAGAAAATCAAGGAGGGGGACCTTATCATGGTGTGAACTTAAACTTTACAGGGCAACCTACTGCTTTATACACAACTCATTATAATGCTTTTACAGGAGCAACAGGAATCTATTCTACTTTTGATTTGTTCATAGGTATTAATTATCCTATTGCTACAATAGTAACATCTAAATCTTTTATATTGCATTCTTTGGCAGCTGTAAAAGGTAGAGATTGGACTTTAGAAGAAGTTAATGCAATACCTAGAAACAGATTTTTTAATGATGCAGAATGGGAATCATTAAAATCTCAGCTATTAACTAATCCATACTCTAGTTTAGTAGGTCCAGATTCACAACCAGGACTAGAACAATATGGTTGGTTTATCAAACCTGACAGAAGTAATTTAGGTAGTGTAGATACTCTAGATTGTCCTGCAAGTGCTCTCATTATATCTCCTTGTCAGTTTGCTTTAGATATGAATACTATTCTTGCAGCTACACAAACTAAAACTGAAGTAGAGGTAATTAATACATATCCTGTAACTCAGGTTGACTATGAAGAAGGTAATATTTTTGTACCTCAGATTTTAAACAATGGATACACAATGTCTTACTCTTTAAAGAAACAAGAGTGGACAGGTTGGCATCCTTATATCCCTAGTTTCTATATGCATGTACAAGAGAAGTTTTATTCTTGGCCTCAAGGTTCTAATTATCTTTACAAGCATAACAGACCTAATCACTATCAAACTTTCTATGGTGTAAGGTATCCTTTCATTGTAGAGTATGTAGATAATCCAAGTGCTATGACAACTAAAGTATGGGATAGTTTATTATTTCAAACTGAAGCTAAGAAATTTGATACTGTTTCTGAAGAGTATTTAGATCAAAGATATGTGACTTTTAATAAAGCATTGTTTTATAATACTCAACAAACAAGTGGTATACTTACTCTAGCTCCTAAACAAGATAGTAGTACTAACTATTTGTTACAACAAACAACTAATACACCAGGGGTAATTTCTATAGATAGAAATGAGAGAGATTGGACTGTTAATCAATTAAGAGATTATAGAAAACAAAATGACTCTTCTATTACTTATACTATTCCTATGTTCTTAAAAGATTTACCTTCTCTTCAAACTAACTATTACATAGATAAAGTTGTTAATCCTGATGCTATTGACTTCAATAAGGATTGGACTCAACTTGAAAGTTTTAGAGATAAATACTTGGTGGTAAGATTGATATTTGATAACTTTGCTGATACTAGATTAATTTTTAATTTTTCAGCTTTACAAAGAAGTGAATCAGAAAGATAAAGTTAAACCTTTAATAAATTAAAGAAAGATGTTACAACCTAAGAAACCTAATCCTGTTCAAAAAAATAAAAGAAAGACTGCCCCAGGGCAGTACACATCTGATATTGATTGGGATCAAGTTAGGAAAGTAAATGATAATGTAGCAGTTCAGACAGCAAAAATGTTTGACCCTACAGGTATTAGTTCTTATCCTGATGTTTATTATGCAGCTAAAGATCTATCTGAAGGTAAAGGTTCTTGGGGAGAACTAGGTTTAAATGTTCTTGGGGCCTTACCTATGATAGGTAAAGCTAAAACTATCTTTAGGTTAGCTAAAGCAGCTAAAGCTTCTAAGACAATAAAGAATACAAAAAAGGTTATTAATGGTATAGAAGAAGTTGCAAGTACACTTAATAAAGTTACAAATCCTGCAAATATTAAACCCTTAATTAAAGCTAAATCTGTTGCAGTTTCTTCAAAACAAATTGGTAAAGCTGATGTAAAAAATTTAGCAATAGATTTATTAGATATTGGAAATGTAGCTGCAGATGCAACTAGTGTAGTTAAAGCAGGAGTCCCTGTAGTGGAAGAAGCATCTAAGAATATTAAAAAAGTATTAGAAACTCCTTCTTTAATTGATAAGAAAAAAATAATACAATATTATAATCAAGACCCAAGAAGAGGAGAAGTAGAAACTCCTGGAAAATTGGCTAATGTAGATTATAGAACCATTAATAATTCAGCAGAATTAAAAATGTGGGAACAACAAAAATTAGCTTTTGGTACTAATCAAGATGGAATTATGAAAAAATCAATGAACCCTAGAAAAAAATATGCTAATGGCACCAATACTAAAGGTGTTGGTCCTAATAATTATATTCAAACTCCTAATGATGTATTGAATGATTATAACATAATGTTAGCAGGTGTAGAAAAAGAAGTGGCTAATAATAAATTAGTTCCTATTGTTTCTGCAGTAGGAGGATTAATGCAACAAGCTATTGGAATGGCAGGAAGTTTTGCAGGACAAAGTGGAATAAAACCAGGTTCAAAAGGTGCTTTAGATAAAGTTCTTGATGTTGATCCAAATAAAATTATGCTTCAAGGAGCTGAAGGAACTGTTGCAGCTAATGGTAACAATAGTGTCCAAAAAGATGTAGAAGTTGAAGGAGGAGAAATGTATGAAACACCTCAAGGTCAAGTAGGAGAATTTCAAGGGCCTAGCCATGAGCAAGGAGGTATTCCATTAGAAGTAGGACAAGATGTTGAGGAAGGAACTAAAGTGTATTCTGATAGGCTTAAAGTAGGAGATAAAACTCTTGCTGAAAGAAAAGAAGCTAGAGAAAGACAAATTGCTAATCTTGAAAAAATTGCTTCTCAACCTTTAGTAGATTCTGCTGTTAAGAATGCTACTAAAAGAAGAATGATGGCTATTCAAAAAGAAGAGTCAGCAGATTTACAATTCCAAGAACAAGTAAATAATATGCAACAAATGGCTGATATTATGGTAGCAGCTTTTGGTACAGGAGTTACAGGCCTTCAAGATAATCCTATTGGAGACTCTATGAAATATGGATATGGTTCTGGAAGTAAAGGAGTTATGAAATATGCTTTAGGAACTGGAGAAGACGGTATAGACCCAACAACTGAAAAAGCTTATGACAGTTGGTATATAGCGTCAGTAAATGACCTTGTAAAAAAATATCCTAAAATGGGAGAAGGGCTTTACTCTTCTTCTGAAGCTAAAAAAGAATTTCAGACTTTCTTATTTGGGGATAAAGCAGGTACTAAAGATGCAGATAACAACTACTCTATAGATGGGGATTTTGGGAAGACTACAAATGCTTTTGCTAAAAACTATGCTGATATATCTAAACATTATGAAGATATAGAAGGCCTTAACAATTATGATATGTATCCTGGGTGGAGAGTTGATGATAAAAAAATAGCAGATGGTACATATAAGGCTCCTGCTATTGCTGGAGATACAGGAGTAGAAATGGATTTGGTCACTGCAGAAAAGCCAGGTTTTGATTGGAAGACTATGCCTGAAGTTCCAGAATTAGTGATGAGGGGAAAAGAAGGGGTAGAAAATGGAGCAGTAAGTAGAGTTCAAAATCCAGGAGAGAATAAAAAAGAACCAAGTCAATTTATGAAATCTTTAGCCGGTAACATACCTGGTGTAGGAGATTTAACTAAACTCTTTGGTAATTACTTAGGGATGACTGCAGGTATTAAAACTGCTGCTGAACAAAGAAGTACTGATATAACTCATACTAATGTTTATAAGAATGCTGGAAAAGAGTCTCAGAAACTTCTTGACAATGCTAAACAAGGTATTGAAACTAGTAAAGCACAAGCTATGGTTAAAGCTACTGATGTTGGAAGAGGAGGTAAGAGAGGGGCTAGAAATTCTGCTAGAGGAGTAAACCAAATGAGAGGAATGGATTGGCTTTATGATACAGCTTTACAAGGACAACTTGCAGAAATCAGTGCTAATGCTGCTCAACAAATTTCAGGTATTGATGTTCAGAAATCAGGAGTAGCAATGAATGCAGACCAACTGAGAGGTAAAGGAGAGTATGATGCTGCTATGGCTAATGAAGCTGCTAAAGATGCTTACTACACTGCTTTAGGTA
>ERZ724509.793-NODE-793-length-12779-cov-4.039139_pt1 | contig 12779 bp, 15 predicted proteins | sample MGYA00376042_ERZ724509 | MGnify/ENA primary metagenome ERZ724509 (study PRJEB28724, sample SAMN07190887) | wastewater metagenome | isolation source: effluent of sewage treatment plant in Hong Hong | place: USA: Christiansburg, Virginia | collected 2016-03-01 ...
CAAGAAGAAACCTTGTATACATAACCACCGCGCCCGGACCCTGGGTCATAAGATGTTCCGTCAAAATATCGTATATCACCATTTCTTGGCTTTACAGGCGCGACATGGGTTTCATCCAAGTGACCAGCAGCCAAAAGGTTTATAGCCATCTCTATAGCCCTATTATTCCTCTCAATATATGCAGGAAGTTCTTTTGGATCAGATGGAACTGGTTCAGGAGCATAAAAAACTGAGCTGTTATTTATTGTTCTCATTTTGGTGCCCTTATCATTGAATCCATTGTTGAGAAATCTTTATTCCTGCCTTTATTTTCAACAAAACCGAATCTTTTGTAAAAATCTATCAACCTATTTTTGTTTCCGCCAAAATCAGATGAAGGCGTAAGAGTTAACATTTTTCCGTTAGAATCTGCAAAATCTACCAGCTTATTCATTGCATCGGTTCCGATACCTGAATTTCTACTATTCTCAGGAACTATTATTTTATTCAATTGAATGCTGTTGTTTCTCTCACTAATAGAATGTTTTATACCTATAGAATTGAAATAATCTTCAATTTCACTAATATTAGTACCACCATTCTTTGCTTTCACAATACCAGCCAATCCAGGTATCATAGGCAACAAACCAACAGCATTCAAAGCAGCGCCTAAATAATCCCCTTGTTTTGCTGATTGATAAGCGTCATATCCACTAATCGCATCACCAATCACTGGCAAAGCAGATGCGCCACCCTTCACCCGTTCGGCAGGTGTCATTTCTTGGGTATATTTCTTGTTTACCATGTTTTTAATCTGGCTGTTTAACCAGATCTTATCTTCAGGCCGCATCTACCAATCTCCCAACGTATCAACTTCAATATCATAAGAATCCATGCGCCAATTATACGCCGTTCCAGTCTCGAATCTGGTCGCCGGGTATCGATAAGCAACCAGGCAATTATCTATAATTGTGGTCCCTATTGTGTGTGTCATAGTTGCATCCCATGTAGGTTCATCATATGGGCTGGTATTATTGCCGCCGACTTTAATAATGACAGTATCGCCAACGTTCCCGGTTATTCTTGGACGTATTCCTTTAATCAATTTTATCTTCTCTGGAGCATCAAACGATAATCCGCGCCGTTCAACATACGCAGATGGGATAACGCCATCAAAGCTACTCGATGCATCCAACATGAACAGTTTTGTATCGTGCCCGCCCATCAGAACACGAGCAGCATTTGGAACTTGATCAGGACCGTCCCACAATGTCAGATCACTATCCCAGGGATCAGAGTCACTTGCCCATGTGCCAGCGAGCGTGTTATCTACTTGACCAAAGTTAGCATGGTGAATGTTTGGCAATGACCGTTTACTTACTGTTCTATCCTTGTAATTGAACACTATCGCCGTATCTGGATATGAAGCGCCAATTGACGCGAAGCAGATAAACACTTCATTGTAAAAAGGATTCTTGAACACAAACGATTGATAAGACTCATCAACGTCAATATGTTGAAACAGCCACCGACGGGTAACCTTATCCAACACAGAATTGGCCTGTACACCGTCATGGATAACAATGTCGTTTGTGGTCAGTACAACGTGATAACCGTCTATTTCAACAATGCAATTGCGATTCATTGCGCCAGATGTGCCCATTACCTTACTAGCACGATGAACATATGCGCCGCCTGTAAAGTCAAGCCGCCAAACTGATGCTTCCTTGTAGATAATCAGGGAATCTCTCAATGCCAAGCCGTCAACGATCTGATCATATCCGTCAGCAAGATCGAACTCACCAGCGTCCCTTGTTGGATCGGTTTCATCCCATGAAGCTGGCACAGATCCAGGGTCCGCAGGATGTGACCATTTAACCATGTACGGGTAATTGGTTGATGTCTTTGTTACATTCAGCGCAACAAGGAAATTCTTGTATGCTCTCAATGATTTACAATAAGTTGATGCAGGCCAATTGCTTAAAGCCGCAAAGTTATTTGCAGTGTTTAAGTCCCATTGCTGCGGAACGTCAACGGCATTACCTGGGTTTAAGATCGGGATGCCACCGAGAACAGTCGATGTCCAACTATTTGCCGTTGCAGCGTAATCGACATCATTACCGGTGGTTTGGCGCGTTAGATTGGTATGCACAGCCGAGCCAGCCGTGATAGTTGCTGCGTAAATCTTGGTTAGTGAGGCATATATCCAATATCTTGCAGATCCAATAATGACAGGCAAAACATGATAAGGTATTACTGACGGCGTACCATAAACAGATCCATGCCCAAGAAACTGATTTAAATAGCCATCAAGGAACCTGATATTCTGCGCATCGGTCCAAGCGTTAATAGGTAACTCATGCTGTGATAAGTCTTGAATAACACCAACAGCACCGCAATTAGGGACGCGCACAATAGCCATTTACTATGCCTTTTCTAGTTTTTTCAACCTTGCTTCACAATCTTCTATACGCTCTTCGATTGTTTTCTGTTTTACCTTTCTATCTTTGTTCTTATCCCATTCAGCGCGAATCTCTGCTTCCTCTTCTTTGCTCATTGGGACATTACCTTCTTCAGTAGCTTTGTAGAGTACCATATTATGACTTCCTTATACCGAAAACCTTGAAATTTCCGTTTGTTATATTACCAGATGACATATAGAATCTTATCCCTGTCAATGCTCCAGTGGTTGTGCATTGCCCAGTTGGGTTCGTTGGAGGCTGGCAGCTATTACTATCGAATCCAGATATCTGCACAGTATGACGATGGCTTGTATCTGTTGGAGCATCAAGCCTAATGGTCATCCCAACGTTAACATTTACAGCGGTAGACAGGCCATTAAATAGCTCTATCTCTGTTTGGCTTGACGATAATGACCCGGCAGTGCTGCGATATCGATATACAGTACCAGTCAGATAAGATCCGCCAATCTTCATGCGCATTCTAAGATCAGTTGAAGTTGTTTGGATGTTCAAGCCACTGACAACAATAAGATATTCATCGTATGTGCTATCAAATGTTGTCTCAAGGTCAACGGTAGCAGAATTAGAAGCCACAACTTTAGACAATAATCGTGCGTATGGCGTGAATAAGGTCATTGCCTCATCAGCAATGGTTAACGCTCTATTCTGTCCGGCTGTAACACCGCTCAATACAAAATTGGCTTTCTTTGTTGGATCTGCATCGTCAGCCAAGATCAAATCAGTGGCGGTTTTATCTGTTAATGTCTCTGTGCCATTAGTCGTGGCTATTCTAGTCCCAGCAGCTGGCGCAACAACATCAAGATCAAGCGTAGCTCCCCATGAAGCGTTAGTGCCATCAGTGGTCAAAAACTTGCTTGCATTGCCTGTTTGACCTGGCAATGTACCTGCAAGGCTTGTCGCAATCACGAAGTCCAATGTGGCTAATTGAGTCCCGGTGTCGCCAGTATCAGCAGTAGGACCTTGAGGAACACCGGTAAATGTTGGGCTTGCTATCGGTGCTTTTAAATCAAGCTGAGTTTGGATAGCGCTTGTTACGCCGTCGACATAGTTTAGCTCTGTGTGTGTGGCAGTTACAGCGTTAGACACATTGGGGAATGTGGCTTTTATCGTGCTTTTTAGTAGGCGTATATGATCATCCCCGGCGCTTTTTGGATCAGCCGCGACAGGATTAGTCGAAACCAAGTCGCTGATATATGTCCCAGTCTCTAAAGCCATTTACATATCCCCTGCTAGAATATTTATTTTGCCCGTGCTGACTATGGATCTATCTGTGATCAATGTAGCCATAGCACGGTTTTTGTTCTCATCACGCAACGCTTCATCGATAGCTTGCTGAAACAGCGCTTCATATTTCTGTGCGTTAGCATCATCATTAGAAAATATGCTTGCTTCCCTCATTGCGCCATACAGATAGCAGCTCGGATGGTTTGTCAGCATGTCATTGGTTGACGTTGTTGCGATTGAATAGCCTTTCTTGTACCGCAGCACAAAACTGAATGCGTCAGAACATTTGTATTCAAACGCAATATTAGAGCCGTCGATAGTGTAATATCTTGGCTGGCTATTACTATAATCAGTTACGGGTAGCATCTCAGGCGATACGTACACCATTTCTATCCGGTTGCCATATTCAGTCAACCATAAGCCATAATTAGCCTGATAACCTGATGGCAGCGCGATATAACGACTGCCTACAGTGGCGGTCAATGTCGCTTCAACCTCACCAACGCGGCTATCAAGCAGCTTGTTTATGCGCTTTTCTGCAAGCGTTATAAAGTCAGTAATCTCACTTACTGACCTATGATGCCAGCTTGCGATAGAAGCCTGTAAATCAGTGTAATTAGCGAGCGCCATTATCTTTTATATGTTCTTTTTGGTGTAATTACTGCTTTTGGCAATTCTTGCTTTATCGGTATCTCAAGAACTTCTTGCTCTTGCTCTTGTTGTTTTGGCGCATCCAACGAGCCGCCGCGCGCTAGTAAATCGTCAATTTCTTTTTGGTCACTGGTTAGAACATAACCATGATCTGGGTGGAAAACTCTTATAGGCATTTCTATAACTCCAATAAGCGGGGTGACCGTAGCCAGCCACCCCAATCCTAAGGTAGGATTAACTTGTAGCGAACGGTGTTGCAGGCGTAGAGGTTCCACAGAAGATGTTTCCTTCTACTAACCACGCGCTACCTGAATACGTTAGTGTATACCGATCACCGATCACGCCGCCAGTAGTAGAGCCATTGCTTGAAATTGCAACGTGCGTACTGCCATCAGCGGAAAACCCATCAATCTCGGTCGCATCGGTCGTATAGCCGAACAGAGTGCCAAGAAAAAACTGACTAGCAGGGGTTCCGCTGATGGTTTTGGCTGCGTTCGATGTGACGGTAACAGTAGTAGCGAACTCAAACTGACAACCCAACTCCGGTGATGCGGGCAGTGTATAAACAACACCGGCCGCACGGTCAAACAGGCATAATGCACCTGATTCACTCGATTTGAGCGTACGTGTTGCACCTACACCGCTAATTACTTCTCTATGTTGACCAGGAACCGCTACACCTTGCGCCGTGCGGAATCCTAGTTGGTCAATTGCTGTTGATATAGTCATCTCTAAATCTCCTTATTTTAGTTAGCCGAGCCGATCAATCTACAAGCCCATTCAGGTCTCAATGCTGCAAAACCATAGAGCATATCAATCCGTAACACTCGGCGGTTCATGCCGATATCAGATCCGCGCCAAACACGCAGCGACATACCTTCACGGGTTTCAACTGAACATTTGTCAGCATCATCCATAATTTCTAATGGTGCATTAACAAACTGGAATGCTTCCTTATGATACATAATTGGCTGAACATAGTTTGTTGAAGCTGCACCAACGAAAGTGATATCAGCGCCATCGGCAGGAGTTCCAGAACAATTCTGACGTGGGTCAGTTGTGTCGTAGATCATTGCTGGAGTGAACGTTATGTTTGTCGTAGTAGCTGACACAACAGTAAACTGTTTTAAATGCGCATAGGCTACTTTGGTCTCTGGATGAACATCAAGAATTGGGGTTTCACCAGATCCAGCGCCAACAGTAAACACCATACCAGCAACAGGAGCGGCTGATAATCCGTCTACGGTCAGAGTAGTAATACCGCTTGTCAGTGTGCCATTGTTGATCTCACCAACAACGTCAGCAGCGTTTGGAAGTGTCCAGCAGCGTTCATTCTCGTGGAAGTCAGCCATGGCGGTTCGGGTAACAAAACCCTCACGATATTGACGGCTTAGATCAGCTTGAGGATTGAAGTATGATGGCACACCGGCAACCAATGAAGCCATGGTCACAGAGTCAATCTGCACATGGCGGTCAGTCTTAGGAGCGGCTTTCTGATTCAGCTTTGCCCTTGCCAGATTAGGAGTTGACAGATTAGCTATTGCACTACCAGCAGTGCCAGCAACTTGTGCGGTTGCTTTGGTGTAGTATGTGATCGCTTCAGATTCAACGATAGAAATCAGCTTTGATATTGCAGGCCGAATGTATCGTTTTGTGAACATTGCGACATCTTTGGGCGAATCAGTTTTCAACAAGCTATCGGTGTAATTGAACTCCATATCAACACCTTTCAGAGTCGACATAGTGATAGTTTGTGTTTCTTCAGTGATTGGGCTGATCTGCATCGCATTGCCTGTACGAACATTGAATTCGTTAGGTTTGCGAACGCGCAAAGTATCTCCAATCTTCGCGCCACCCTTACCGAATGAATCATCATACTGACGGTCAACAGTCTGAAGCAATTCGCACTGTTCGTGTAACTCGGTTAACGCTTCTCGCGCAACCATGTCGATAAATTTATATGTATTAGCCATCTTTAAATCTCCTTACAGCCTCACGGCGTATTGTTGCATTAGTGGAAATGATCAGCGCATCACTGCGTTAAATCATGCGTAACCCTTGCGCCGCCATTTTGCGTACTCAGCTTGTGACATGTCTTTTGGATTGCGTAGAGACTTATCACCGCCAGATTTAAGCGTTGTCACTGGCTTCGCTTGCTGTGCTATTTTTGGCTTTGCAGGTTGTTTCTGTATTAGCTGGTTTCCGACATAAGCCAAGTGAAGCAATTTATAAAGCCTCGGATCTGCTTTTGACGACTTAACATCGTCAACATCAAACCCTAGTTTCGACACTGCAAATTGCTGCAAATTAGACTCAAGTTCTGGAGACCAGTCTTTAATATCTCTACGTAATACAGACTCGCTTTCCTCAATACGCTTGGCAATCTCTTGCTGCTTTTCGAGAGCTAAATTCTGTTGTTTCTGTGAGATTGATTGAGCAAGCATGTTCCTTTGCTCTTCAAGGCCGCTTTTATAAAACATTAACTGCTGAGCCTTAACCGGGTCCTGCTCGCTAAGTGCGAATAAGTCCACCTTCTTAAACTCATCAAGTTGCTTGTTAAGCGCGACCACCTCAGCGATTTCTTGTATATGCGCCTGGTGAAATTGAGCTTGCGACTCAAAAGTTTTTCGCTGCTCTGCTAATGATTGCGTTTTGACCGTGTAGTCTTTTTGCATATCTTTAACAGCTACAGCAATATCTTTTGGTAACTTATATTGTTTCTGGTTAAACTCAATCTCTTCACTGTCGTCTACAGTCTCTTCGGGTTGCTCTTCCGAGTCCTCTGATTCTGTATCTTCAGTTACTTCTTGATCATCTTCATATACATCTTGCTCGACTTCCTCAGCTAGTGTTTCTAGCTCTGGACTGGTCGTCTCGATATCGTCGCTCATTGTTGTAACACCTCTTGTTGTGCCATTTCTGGCTGGATCTGTTGATCTTGGCCTGGTGTAATATCAGGCGTTTGCATCAAATTCTGTATTGTCTGAATAACCATCATTTGTATCTGTTCTGGCGTCATTGATGTGCTGACAGTTTTAAGCCTGTTTGTTTCAGCGTTGTAAGCATCAATCTTGACTTTCTCGACATCGATTTGCTTATCCTGGTTAACCTGCTCAAGTTGTTGCTGCAATTGTTGCATGGCTTGTTGAGCTTGTTGCTGTACTTGCTGTAACTGTTGCTGCAATGCTTGTACTTGTGGATCTTCACCAGTCACTTGTGGCGGCAACATTGCTTTGAATCTCTCTGCTATCTCATCAGCACCAGGCCAATCAAGATTTTTAGCAATCAAATCACTGATCAAGCCGGATGCCGCAGGATTAACGCGGGAAAACTCAATCATTTGTTGCGCGGCTTCCTGACGTTTTGTTGTGTAGCCAGGACCAACTTCAACAACAACATCATATTTTCCTACGCTAAAATCGTATATATTACTGATATCATCTTCGCTTTTTGGCTGACCTAACCTGATGTTCTCTGATTCTTTCTTATCTTCTCCAAGTATGCGAATTACACGGCCTTTAGTGTAAACGTGCGGGATTAGATCTACAATAATTTGACCAACTTGGCGCAATGCACGAGCCTGGTTATCAATAAAATGGAATGTTCCAGTGTCTGATTCTCGCTGCCTTGCAATGATTGCACGTCCTGAGACTGCATTATCCTGTTCACCAATCGACGCACCGAACATGCCCATTGTTGCCCGGATGTCATCAGAACTATTAATTGCTTCCTGCAATACACCAGCAGGAACACCAGCGAATGGCTGTCTTTGTGGAGCAACACGGCCTTTCTTATACTCAAGATAAGCATAGTTCTTAGTGTTAGCAGTAGCCCACTTTTGCAGATCCACTAACGAATCTTCTTCAGCTATAAACGGTGCTTTTGCTTGCGACGATACCAACTCAGTAGCAGTGGACCGCCAAAAATTAAGCATCCTAGCCGAGTCTTTCGAGTCACGGATAAGAGACTTGAATATGCGCTTGTTCTCTATGTTTACTTCTTCGCCATAACAAGGAACGATAGGGATGTATCTACCTGACCATTCGTTTTCCTCGAGAATCTCTTTACTATTTATTATGTATTGCGTGAGTTTCTTGCTCTTAGGTACCCGGCTATCTGTTTTAGTAATGCCGAGCGCCTCGAACATTTCGAGATTATCGTTATAAATTTCTTCATCAACAACATCGCCATCAGATAGAAGGCATACTGTTTTATCTATGTCCTCGCGCTTCCAATACTCTGCAATCCAGACACCATCATCATTGATCCATTCGTATTCTGACTTGTCGTCAGCTATCCAATCGTTTTCTTCAGCTTTTGGGAAACGTTCTTTGTACTCATCAAGCGTTATGCGGTCAACAACAAAGCAGCAATTCCAGTCAGATCCGTCTGCACTGGTTGCGTATGGATCGCCATAGATGGAGAATTGGTTATTTACACGTTCGATAACGATGTCTTGATCGAATGATTCATCGTCAGCATATTGTGTATTAATGCGGATATAACCAGGATAACCACCAGCAACGGCATGTGTTAACGCTGTATCGTAAGCAACATCAGCATTGCTGCTAACTTCTATATTGCGGATAAGGCCGTTTAATATCTCGGCTGTCTCAGGATCGGAGTAATCATCTACAGGACGTGCGCGAATTGTTGGTTTGTTTTGGCGCGCATCATTAACGACTTGCCTAATATGCGCAGGGAATTTATTAATTGTGAGTGTTGGTTTGCCTTCACGGCGGCGGGCCTCAATGTCTTCAGCGGACCATTGTTCACCAAGCAGGCCGAACTTGATATCTTCTAGAGCTAATTCTCTGTTGTCTTTCTCTTTTTCAACAGCTAATAGAAATTTCTCACGAGCTTCCGCTATGAATTTTTCTTGGTCGTCGTCAGAGTCTTTTTCTTCTTCGTAGTCCAAAACCAGCGCTCCAAAGCGTTAGGTTATTTTGATTGAGTCTTATATCACGTATTTAATTCAAGGTCAATTCTTTTTCGTCCTTTATGTAACTTCCGCACTTAGCGCATCCTAGATGCAAATCACACATGCAGTCGGGATGTTTCTTGTTTAGCAAAAAAAAGTTAATCCTGTCTTTTTTAAGACCATAAACATCCTTTACATATCCAATATGACCGCCACATCTCTTATGATAAACCTTAATCAGCCCATCCACGAAATATGCTCAACATAGTGATCCTCTTGTTTCTTTGGCTTGACGAAAAGATCCTCGACAACAACGCACAGCATCCCAAAGGCATCGCAATTATGCACCAAAGCGCCATTAGATAATGAAAATTCACCAGCATCAGGAACTGTTATACACCACACATCCTGTATTTCTTCTAATAAGATAACGCTATCAATCTTTAACACGTTGCCTATATGCGTAGGATTTGCATTCTCTTGAACAGTATATCTGCGAGTTTCCGCTTTTCCTAACAAGCGCCATAAATAATTTATTGCATGACAAACAAGGTTTCTCCTCACGCTTCCACTTTGTCCAGCTCTGCGCTCTTTCAGCATGTCTTTTGTGCCATAATCTCCCTTCATCTGACCTATGCCATTCTGCCGCTCGATCCCTAGCAAGGTCAGAGAATTCACGGCATCCTGGCTTATGGTCTTTGTGTTTAAGGTGCTCGATCGCAGGAATGCACTCAAGATTTTCAAGTCTGTTATTTTTAACATTGCCGTCTTTATGGTGTATATGACATCCGCTTGGAATTTCTCCAAATGCCTGCCTCCAGACTTCACGATGTAATTTTTTACCGCCCCTTGATAGGTATTTTTCTGATGGCCATAATCTATATAATCCACCATCGAAGTATTGAGTGATTTCGTCAAGGTAGATAGTATCTCTGAATCTGTCGTCAGGGATGCGGCGGATTTCCAGCCGCTCGCCGTCTTGAATAAATGATCCGGCGTACATTTCACCGTAAGACCGTCTTTGAACTTTACCTCTACAAGTTGGGCATTCTTCCTTGTGATCCTCGGATTCACATACTCTTTCCATCCACATGATGTTAAAACCTCCCCTTTAAATGGTAGGTCTATTATCCGATATATTCCGTAACGTGTCAATACTTCAGTATCACCAACAAAACAAGCATGGCTAGACCAATCATGGTCGGGCCCTAGCCCAATGTCCCTCAATTCATCTCTCTTTTCGTGATAAGCTCCCAATGCCTCAAGTCCAGCTTCAGTCTTTTCTGCGTCAAAGAAACACGAACCAAGCCATCTCCTAGCTGCCTCTACGCGAAGCATTGCAGCCCCTTTTCCCTGGTTTGGCACGATCTCGACATTGTAACCAGCGGCCTCAAACGATGATTGGTAGCTGACTGAGTAAACTTTATCATTCGTCACGCCGTCATGTGGTAGCCATATCTGTGACTTCTCAGGCACATAACCTCTCGACCTCATCCATGACAAATGTGCGTCAATCGGCTGACCAACGACCTCATAATAATCGACTAATCGTATCTCTTTACCAATGATTTGTGACACCCAAAATACAAAAGCATCAGCCTTCGCACCAGTGCCACCAATATCCGCGAATAGATGAAATTTCATTAATGGGTCCGGTCTTACATTACCTATGCGATTTTCTGCCCTTGCATCAGATAAATGCTTTGCAAAGTACGCGCCAGTAACAGCAGTAATGTAACCACCTTCCCAAATATGTTCGTAAGAGTCTGGACGGTACGCTTGATCTCTTAATCTCTCGCGCTCTAACTTGTCAGGAAACCATGGATTATCACGCCAATTCATTTCAACACATTTAATCAGCGGATCATTAGCATGTCTGAACCTGGATTCGCACGGCGAAGATTTGCGTGCCGGGTTCCAGGTCACCCACAGCTCTGATTCTTCTTCTCGGATTGTTGGTATAAGTATTTGCCACGCCGAATCAGTGACAGGTTCTGCTTCATCAATCCACGATAACAGAACACGAGACTTTGACTTAATAGAATTGATATTTCGCTCAAGACCTGAGAACGAGTAGCTGATCCTACCATCTTTGGAGCGAATGAATCTCTCTCCGATCTCATAAAAATCAAGTAAAAACTCTTCTTCTTGGATCGCTGCCTTGACTTCACCGAGTGAGCTATCATCAAGAGAGTTTTGGAATTGTCGACCGCAGAGTATAATTCCTGACTCACCATTCATGGCTTTCTGATATCCACGGACAGCTGTCATCTTTGCGAATGAGCGCGTCTTACCTGACCCCCTTCCACCATGCGATGCGCGAACGTCAGCATCGCCAAGGAAAAGCGGTATCAGTTTTTTAGGCAGGCTTATCTTTGCTTTCAAATTCAGGGCACGTCAATTCTATTTTACTAATTAATACTGGTCCACCATCACGACCAGATACTTCATTCATAATTCTGTCGCCATACACTTTAGGTTTTAGTTTAGATGCTATCCATTTTCTTGTATCAACTCTAAGCCTAGCTCGCTGGATGCAATCGTAATCTGTTTTCTTGTTTCCATTGTCGTCTACATACGTATCATTTACACCATCGTCTGCGATATCGAGCATATCGTCTGCCATCGCGTCGGCCTGCTCCTCTTTTGCCCTTGCGTATTGGTCACGAAAACTCTTGTTGTCATACAGCCATCTAAATACAGCAGACTTGCTCGGCATATGGTCATCAAGACAGATCCGTCTTAAGCTCTCACCATCCACCAAGCGCTCACATATCTCGTCACCAATATCTTGAGTGTACCCAGATGGTCTCCCAAGTTTCTTAGTCATACAATCCTCACTAATAATAATTATTTAACATTATACATCATCAGTCATATCACTAATTAATATTTTCTGCATATCAACTGAAGATCGTTCATAAAATTATCGTATTTTTTACTCATTTCTCCACCTCCGCCATAAATTCCCCATCTGTCAAAACCTGTATCTTATATTGATTCAGGATCGGTATCTTTCCATTCTTGCGCCATTGCCAAATTGTCTGATACCCAAGACCTAAAGCCTCCGCAGTCTTTCGAGTATCTCCAAAATGTTCTATTACTTTCTCAACCTGCATATAATCCTCTTTTTATTTTATCCGCTATATCATCATAACATCTCTCAGCATCCACAATATTAGCCTTTATACGCTCTATCTCAAACTTAGCTTCTTCACGATCAACAGACCAATGATTGAAGCATACGTTAACATCATCCTTTAGTTTTTTGCTTATCATCATCAAAAACCACCGTGCCATCGGTTTATAAAAAAATCAACTTGACAGTTATCAAAGTTTTGACAGCGGGTTAACGCTAGCCAACCAAGCGGCTATGTAGCCGTCTTGCAGGTTTGCACCTGCTCTTCTATTTCTAAATTGTGACATTGCTGCCTTAAATTGTAATTTTTCATTTTATTTCTCCTGGTTGGTTTGTGTTACTCAATGAATCCAATTATACAGACTAAATAAACCTTGTTAAC
>ERZ724509.795-NODE-795-length-12754-cov-3.410111_pt1 | contig 12754 bp, 17 predicted proteins | sample MGYA00376042_ERZ724509 | MGnify/ENA primary metagenome ERZ724509 (study PRJEB28724, sample SAMN07190887) | wastewater metagenome | isolation source: effluent of sewage treatment plant in Hong Hong | place: USA: Christiansburg, Virginia | collected 2016-03-01 ...
ATTCCAGCCCGACAATGATGCATGCTATGTAGAAGCGTGCTTCAACCTCCTTAAGCCTGCGTTTCCGACCGATGTGATACCGAAGGTCCCCGCCGTTGAGTAGGTCCATCACGAGGTAAAGGTACTCGCGATCCTGGAAAGCATAGTTCATGTTCACGATAAAGGGGTGCTTCAGTGTGCTCAGCAACAGTCGTTCGTTCATGACTGACGTAATGCTCTTCTTGCCGATGATCTTCGTCTTCATCATTTCCTTCATAGCGTAGATCTTGCGGTTCTTCTTGAACTCGACGCTCCACACCTTACCGAAGCCACCCTTGCCAATCACGTACTGATAGTTAAACTGGTGCTTTCCAATACCTACTGTTGACTGCGGAAACTCCTCGCGGTCAATCAAACTGCTCATGTCGATTCGGAACGTGTTGCGAAGCTCCTCCGGCTCCTTCCGATGCAATGAAGAGTTTGAACGGTTGTGTGCAGCCACTAAGTCACGGCTGTTCTTTCGTTCCTGCTGTTCGGCAGTGCTTTCCTTCCGACTGTTATTCACACTCGTCTTCCTAGATCAATTTGCAGGGGTACCGAGTGTGCGATTGTGAGACCAGCCCCTTCGAGTCGCCACGATTGGGTTCGATCTTCCCCTTACTCTTCGGGCGGACGAGCTCTCCGGAGTGTAGGTAGATTGTTTTGGGAATGATGGACACAGGAAGTGAGCCGGATGTCTTCTTGTAGGGGTTGACACTAGGTCTGGTCGATACAATTTCGACCGGAACCTTCTTGGTGCTGGATTCATCCTTTCGCCGCAGTTTAATCTCCTTGATAGCCTTCTGCATACGACGAATTATTGTTACAAACTATAACTTTTATGGCAGACAGCTGCTGCACATGCAGTTACCCACTTCCGTAGCAAAAAGGTCGCGGTTGAATGTTTCGAACTGCCAGTATTTGAATTCAACGGTATAATACCAGTAAAGTTCAGGAGGGTTTACTGAGGGTCGAACCGTTATGAATATATGCTTGTAGCGAATTGTAAAATAAGTCTTCAAGGTATTCGGTGCCGGCAAACAGATTACCAACAGTCAGTAAGCCATGAGAACTATCTGAGCGAGCCTTTAAAGTAAAGCATAGAAATGGATGCTGGCAGATCAGAGCAGACGAGGCTGGTTGACCTGCTGTGGTGGTAGTATGTTCGATTCGATTAATGGAATAGTTATGAGTTGGCAGGTGTAGGTGTCTCCAACCTGTAGTCCCGCTATTAAGAAGATGCTTACCAAAGTCAAGCAGATAGTCGTGAGGTGCTAACGTGCCACTCACAAACCAAGAACCATGTCGTCCAATCGCCAACTTGAATGCCGATTAACAATACCAAGGCTAAAGCCTCACAAATCTGTCCGTCCGAAACCCAGACTTCAAGGCAACCATGCCTTCGACATTCGTAGCACTATCGACACTATTCTGATGGAGGAGTCCATGCTCACCCTCAATAGCGAACTCAAGGAATACTGGGCGAAGATTATTTAGTGCGCTCGCCGCAAGAATCAGTTGATGAACGAAGTTGGTTTCATCTAGCGACGTCGAAAAGTGCTAGAGTCTATGAACAGCACAGGCTTTCGTCCCAATTCCAAGGCCTCTCGAATAGACAATCTCCGCATGGAAGAGGGGTTGCTCAAGGCGAAGACGAAACAGCAAGAAGAGATCGATCAAGCCTACCTCTCCCTCTTCAACTATCGCCGCACTCTAAACAACGAAGGGGCAACAACTCGCAAACCCTCCCTAGAAGACCAGTGAAGCACAACAGTAAAAAGAATCACAGCAACTCTGCAGCTGCTACTTTGGCCCTGATCGCTTCTATCATGGAATCATCGCATTCCTACTCGTACCTACCGTGCTGTAGATAGGCGATTCCATGCTTCCGACGATCAACATACCGTTGAATCTTTTTTAGCATTTCCTGCTACAGAGATTGCGCCTTCTCCTTTACCTCTTACAACTTTGGCTTCTGGTCTCGTGCCTTTTTGAGTTTGTCGAGGTGCAGTGATGGGAGGTAGTTTGTAAACCTCTTGGAAATGGAAAATGACTCTTATTCCTGCAGACTACGCTCCTTACTGCTCTTTGAATGAGGCATACTCTTGAGCTTCTCCCTCAATTCTTTAAGGTACTCGTTGCCTTTCTCCTTGACTATCTCGTGCTCAACGACCCCGGCATTGTGCTCCAGCATAAAGATCTCTCGCACGGACATCTTCTTGAGCTTCTGCAACTTAAAGTATTTCGCGGGATGCTATTCCTGGTCCATTCTCAATCGCCAATCCACATCTTACTACTTGGGAGAATGACTGGCTTGCTTATGCACCTTCTCCAAGATTTTTTGGGAGTACTGCTGACGTCGCTCTAAAGTTTGTTTGGCTTTTTCCATTCGCTCTCTTTCATGCTCGTCGCGAGAGTTCTTCAAAGTAAAGCTATCTCGATTTAGGAGTTCTGGGCTAATATTCTGCTTCTTCGGCCACTGTTTATGAATGTATTCTAGATAATTCTTTTCGTGCTGCTTTATCGCATTGAAGTCGTTCCGATAACCGTTGGGCGGTGGAGGCTCCAGTATTGAGTCTGTATGGCCAGTGCGGAGTCTGTGGTGGGACTCCCGCGTGGTATGCTTGACCGTTGTTTGCATCTACGGTTCTTTTTGCTCTGCCGATTGGTCTTCAATCGTTCGAATACTTCCCTGCTTCTATTGGAACTGCTTCGCAGTCTATTCTTACAACTGCCTCTGCTTCTGTTCTTCCATGAGCACTTTCTTGAGCATTTCATCACGTTATTCTTTCATTTTGAGCAGGGCTTGTTCCCGCTATTTGAGCTCTTTAAGCTTTGCTTGCTTCTTACGATTGATTTCACGAGCCTGTTTCTCCCATTTGTTGGCTTGCTGCTTCACCAACATCTCCTTCTCTCTGTCGATTATCTTGCTGAGCAGTTTATTGTGAACGATCTGAATCACATGTACAATTACCCGCTCATCGGAATTGCTGTGAGCAAGCTTGCTGATTTCTTGGTTTATTGTATTGATCTTTCTGCGAAGCTGGTCGGTTATTGCCTACACTTCTCTCTTCTTTCGTTGCTTCGAATCTGATTTTTCTTCAGATCGATCTGCAGTGGTACGATGCTCCATCGAATATTATCTGTTGACTGGCTCGGTTTTCATCCTTATGCTCATCTCAGGGTTGTCAGGAGGTCGGTTGTCAATATGGTTGTTGGGTATACGACCAGTTGCCAGCTTGCCACTCATATCGCCAATAAACCATTATACGGGAAATAAACCATCAGAACCTTCCAGGTTGGTTACTGTCAGGAGGAGATGCTCTCCCTTGACGAACGGAGGAGGTACTGAGTGGAGTCAAGAACTGCCCTTGCCGATATGATAACTTCGTTCTCGTTAGGTAAAGTGGGTTATTCACAACACTACCAGCGCCGTTTTTCGCCATATATGAATTGAAATGATGGCCGTTGTGATAAGCTGGTTAGCACAACTTCCGAGACAACGGATTGCTGAGTCAAATTGCGTTGGGTATTATGTTGACGTCTACTGCTGCCATGTTTACTTCGAAAGGCAGTCAGGCTTATCTTTGCAGCCCGATTACCGGTTTTCTTGGTAAGTCCTCGGTCGATTCCCCTGTACAAGTCCATGAATTAGATTATTGAGGTGCATGCAAGTTACAGTTCTGTTAGTGGAAGTCGATTATTAAGATCCGACGACGAATCACTTAGAGATCTGGTGGCGGTCCCAACGGTTTCGATAGGCGGTGATGCCTGGATGCTTAGTGGGATCGCCCACTCTCGCCCGCCCTGTGAAAGAGTTCCGGTAAGTAGTTACCCAATATTTTGCGTCTCTTGCAGCACGGTCACCCAGTTCAACAACCGAACTATTTCGGTAGTGCGGGATGAAATCTTGAACGAGGAGTTTGTTCCTAGCTTTATGTTGGTCATAGGCGAGTAGGGTCTTCCCCAAACCCACACCGGCGTGCTCAACGCCCTTGTTACAGTGCACTGAGGCGTTCCAGCTCTTCCGCCACTCGCTTCTGGTGGGATACTCCTTATTGTCACGCTTGTCATAGAAGGGTACCGCCACAAAATCGTTCCCCTTTTCCTTCACATAACTACAAGTGCGAATACGATTGTCCTGGAAGAATTTGCTGCCACTAGCCCTTTGACTATCTGCGTTGCCAACTGCACTACCTCTGCTCTTCAGGAAAGAACGTGTGAACTCGTTGTTGCCAACCTCTCTCCGAGGACTATTCTGTTCAGACATCGCCGCTTAATTTTAGTGTTAATATTAATAGCAGTTCACTACTTATCTACGATTTTTCGATCAGCTTTCCTGGCTCTGTCGGAATTCCGGTGCGCCTTCGGCTGGGTCCACAGAACTTCGATTGATGTACGTGTTCTTGAAACCCTCGTCTTGGGTAATGAGTGATTATTTCGTCTCGGAGAGCTGCTGGCGTTTTTCTTTCTTGATTTGATAGACACACACCAGGATGAGGCCGACGATCATTGCGAACCCGGCAATCAGGATGATGATCCAGATGATCTCAACGGTCTCTTGGTCGGGAATAGGAATAGGCCCGAATCCGAAATCTAAGTTGAATTCCATTTGGTGGAAGCTATTGGCTGCTCGCATTTTGATAGTTTGGTTGGCAGGAGTACCGTCCACGATGAAGGTGAGGTTCCGACTGACTCGGAGTTCAGTCATGTTGTAGGCGTCTAGGTCGACAAAGAGCAGGTTATCATAACCAATTACGTTGGTCTCGTTGAAATCGAAGTTGACTTCATAAATGTCTCTGACCCGATGAGCACCAAGAAGTCTCACCACTGGGATAGTACCGCTTGGTAGTTACAGGTTATAGGTACGGTCACTGCGTTGATTCCTGTTTAAATCGTATACTATCACAAACTGCATTTCTGCAGTTCGATTATAGTAGGGTACTGCGAAGAAGCCGTTACGGCCTGGCTTGATCTTAACGTAGCTCTTTAGGGACCATGGATACCTCTAGAAGAGTCTGAGCAGCTGCAGGTTGTACAGGGTGTCACCTCGAGAGTTTAGGGTTAGAGATACTTCAATGTGATGCCAGTTGGCAACAGTAAGCAGCAGCTGGTAAGAAGTACGGTTATTATCGTTCTCATGCTCGACAATACTGATTGTCAGGATTCGGAGAGGGTCAGGGATGAGATCTTCTGGCATGAAGAACTTATGAATGTTGATATAGGTCTTAGCGAGATAGACGACTTCCTGCTTGTCTTGGCTCAGCTCAAACGTAAATATGAAGATGCCTCCAGTGCGTCCCTCAGTCATAAAGAGCCTGTAGATAGGAACTCGTAGATCAATGCGGTGGATGTCAGCATAAGTAATGAAAGCCGGGCCAGTGAAACCAGAAATCTGAAGGTCATCTGCTTCAATAAGATCGAGCAGAGCGAATTGTTCGGGTTCTTCAGGATCAAGATCAAGGTGGTAAAGGTAGACACCACCCTGCCTCGAAAATGGGTTGTCCTCAGCATCGACCACCATCATCAACATGTCAACCATCTTAACGTTGTTGACTTGCCTGACAGCCGATTGCGAAGGACCCCAGGTAAACGGCTTTTCCGTAACGTAAGAGGTGAGATACATGTTCACCGAAGTACCTGTTTCACATAACGACACCACAATGGTCTGGTGGAAAGGTAGTGCAATCTTGGTACATGGCTCACCGGGCATGTTGGTTGGCAGCTGCACAATATACTCGATGGAGTCGTTTAGATAGGTCTTCAGGATGGAATCGTACTGCTGTGCGAATACTCCGTCGTAGGTTGACTCAAGGTCCAGAATAGCCCGTGCTGCAACAATCTCCCTCACTTCCTGGACATGGTTTTCTAACCTGATCTGCTTATTGCAGTCGTTACACTCGATGAAGTAGTGCAGTACGGATCCGTTGAACCAATCACCATCCGAGAAGGAGATGACTTTGGACTGGCTCTCGTTCTTCTCAGGTGGTGGGAACTGCACCAATTTATTCACCTTTTCCTGAGTGAACCCCGGACCAAGACTAATAGCTGACTCACTGAAGTTGAATACAGTGAAGTTCAACCGACTGATGTTCGAGGTGCTTTGATTGTTGTTTGCAGAGATTTCCAGGTTAAAGTTAGGTTGACCATCCTGCCAGTCCAGAAGCAGCCTCGGCTCGAAGTAGAACTACCAGCAACTGATGCCGAAGTTATCCAGAGCTACGAGGAATTCTCGATTGCCTTGCTTAACAGCGTCCAGGGCTCGGACAATTGAATGAGCTGCCACTTCATCAAAGAAGATGCTCGTTGAGGGACGATCGGGATGAATCACCTGAATTCTGTCAGCAGAGGCCAAATAGAAGAGCTGGTCGCTCACCAATTCACTATACTTTCCAAGCTTGTATGTGTGGGTAATGGTCTGGGTGAGAATTGGGTTGGTATTTCTACTAACTGGTATCGATAGCCTATAGAGCTGCATATCGATTTCAGTGATAATTAGGATAGAGTCTCGAGCGATTTCGTAAGAGTAATCCCTCAACACTGGAATTTGGAAGAGTAGTTCAGGGAATCCTTGTTCGTTGACGGAGATCGCCATCAGTCCGGTTTTTGTCTTAAGGAAAAGCACTTCGAAGTGATATGGACTTGTCTCAGCATCGACTGGTGCGAAATACTGCACACCAAGGAATCGCATCACTTGAGAGTTGATCCTGAAGATTGGTCTAACATCCTTGTACTCGCCATCACTTGCCTGGACATCCTCCAGCCTGTAGACATCAACCCGCTTGCCGATCTTGAAAGTAACCATTAGCAGTCCAGAGTTGATGCTAACCGAGGTGATTTCGTTGTCGAGGGTGCCGAGGTAACCGACGCTTCCGTAGAATCGGATTATCATCGGGGAAAGAGTGTACACGTAGACAGTGTCAGGCATCATCTAGAAGGTTACAGCGATTCGCCTTTCGTTTGGATCGATGATTTGGCTGATATTGGTAATGCGACCACGTTCCAAGTCTCTTTGGGTCATAGTTTGACAGTTGCACTCTTCTCTGGTAAAGTGGGTCGTACAGGAGATGTAATAGGTCATGTTTGTGATGTCTTGCACCAATCCGTAGATTTTGTTGGTAACGTCTTTCTCTGTGAACATGTCAATGAACACAATATCCTTGGCTGCTGGTGCTTTATCCCACTTCACAATATAGCGCATGGTCTTCAGCACTGTTACATTAGGCTCGAATTGGCTCGGCTTTTCAGCTTTCACGTCGACTTTGTATTTGAGGTTAGGACCGAAGTAGGTCCAACCCAATTGCAATTCTCGCTCATCAGGAGAATCCACCACGTACTTCTCTCGACCCAGCAACCCTGTACCGAAAATTGATTGGTTTGTATTGCTGATTACCACCACATTTAGAATCTGAGTGCACACCTTTGAAGTGTTATCACTCTGCTCTCGAGAGGTACCTGTAATAACTACTTCAACCTTTTGGTTGAGCAGTGAGGGCATGACAGGGTTCAGTTGCATCACTGGCAGGTACAGCTTGATGTTGCGACTGCGGTAGTTTCCGAACACAGTTAGCACCGAGAGGTGTTGATGGTAATGCATGGGGAAGCTGCCCTCGAAGGGAAGACTCCAAGTGGCAAATGCGTTGGTATAGCTCGTGGTGCGTTCGGTGAAGACCCAGATATGCCTGTACTGAGAATCAACAAACTCTTCGTGATAAAAGGCCCTAGCCGACAAAATGATGAAGTTTTAGTCGATGAAGAGGTTCTCGACTTCGGAGTTTGGCATGATACTATACTTAGCAGTGAGGGTGGGAGCTTTGCCGATGATCCAATCGTACTGGTACAGATTGTTCCCGTTACTGAATACAACTTTAAGGTCGTCATTGAATCCGAGTCGGTTAATGGCGAAGCGATTCACATCCATGCGGATTTCAAAGAAGGTACGAATTTCGACTCGTTGGTTAGGAGCCAACCTGAGCTCATAGAGTCCCTTGCCATAGGACAGTACGTACATGAGTCCATCATATACTGTAAAGTCTGCGATGGACAGTGTTGAACCGCCCAATACTGTGTGGTCAATCACATCCAAGAGATATGGCTTAGTACCTAGGGTTACTTCGAAGATCTCGATGTAGGTTTGGTCCTGGTGGGCAGAATCAACATTACTGCGATAGGCAACTCGGAAGATATAATCGATTCTGTTGACTGGGTCGTGGAAGGCATGTAGCGTTCTCTTGGTGAGCATATTGTAGCTCACAAACACATCATTGTAAATTTGGAACTCTTCGACGTTCATGGTGAGCAGATCCACATAGAAGAACTGGTTGCTGCTCAGCTATCCGTTACGGAACTCTGCGCAATCGATGATGGCAAAGCTGGTATTACGATCAAACACCTCCTCAACGTCAAAACAGCGGATGTTGTTGATGCGCTCCACAGTCACAACATCGGTGATCTGTACACCGTCATTTTCGTCGTTCATGCCAACATACAGAATAGTATCGGCACCATCGGCGTGTATTGCGAGGAACCTATTGTTGCCCAGAATCTTCGCAGAAGTGAAGTTCATGCTGTAGGTCCAGTTACGCTCACTTATGTGGTACTTGTCCAGAATGGTGACGAAATCGGGGGTAGGTGATGAAAATGACAGGTTGTAGCCTACAATAACAGGAGAGGATACCCATGAAGATGTTCTCCAGGTCGAACCGTTGAGTTTCTCCAAGCGAAACCGGCAGCACCATCGGTAAGGGTGTGGGCATGCAGCTGGGAGTGGGTGGCAGAGCCAACACAAAGCCGAGCAGCAGACACGCCAGCAATAGCAGCGATTTCATTTTGTAGGATTTTGATATAAAGCTTATCTGTGAAGATTCGGCTATAAGAAGCAAGATTTGCCTGATAACTAAGCAACAAACCCAACTGGAAGAAGTGTAACATGAACCGATCAATTTCGGCGACGCTTGACGAAAAGGTGTTTGAATACCGACAGCACACCGGAGAGTTGGCTGGTCAGTTGGTTCAGCCGCGGCCAGGCTGCCTTGCGTTTGAAGATTAGCTTCTTCCGGTGGCAAGACGAATTGCTTTCCTATTCTTGTCGGGGTTTCGATAGGCTTCTATAGAACCGTCTGACCTCCTCGAACTGGGCGTCCGATATGATCACATTGTCCCAACCGTACTTTTGTACAAGCAGGCAGGCATACTTGGCGAGATCCCACTTACTCTTATTTGGCAGCACCACTGGATCAATGTCCTTATCGAACTGGTAATTTTCACCTCCTTCGGTAACTGTTCCGATCTTGATCACTTCCTTGAGGGCAGTTTGGCTTGGTGTTGTACTTATGTACAGTTTGCCATCCAACACTGGTAAGACATACACGAAGCAGCATTTGTCGTCACCGCCAAGGGTCTCTACAAGATCGTCCCTTTCAATGTTGATGAAGTCGACATTCTCTGCACACGCCTCTGCTTCCGCTTCAACAGGACCCGCTTCTTAGCACTCGATGGCATCAGCACTGCTGAACTAGCAAGGCGAGGACACAGGTTCTTCGGTTGGACATGCATCAACACCAGCAACTTCCTCGGGAACTGCCTTGACGAGTTCCTGAGAGTTCTGCAGCTCTGTCGCTTCACCAAACTGCTACAGTTGCGCCGACATCGAATTATTTTAATATTAACCAAAATAATTTTCCAACGTAATTAATAGTTGCAGCCAGGGTGAGCCCGTCAACCTCCTCACAGCACGTTCTTGAGCTGTCCGCGTTACCAAACACCGTGGACTGTTCGATTGCGGCCACGGAAGACGCCTTCGTTGTGTACGTGGTCAGCTTCGAAACCGCCCGAATAGGTTTCACCGTTGCATAAAGTCAGTGTTCCATTTCCATTTTTCTGGTCGAATTCGAAGTTGCCTGTGTTAGCGCAAAAGTACCTTCATACGTGCTCCAGTAGTTCCCGAGCTTGGTGAAATCTTTGTAATCAAAGGACTCCACAAAGCGAGGGTTTTCATTGTAGAGCTTGCCATAACCGTGGATTTGGTCCTGTGACCAGTACCCCTAGTAAGCAATTTTTCCACTTGCATAGTAAAGTTTACCTTTGCCCTGCATACGGTTGAAGGTCCACTGTCCTTCATAGTAACCGCCATCCTCGAAGTAATAGCGTCCAAAGCCGTGTCGGAACCCTCGTAGTGTTTCACCATCATAATGCGGTAGCGTCTTCGGTCTTGGAGGTGGCTGGGGTTCGTATTTGGGCGGTTATTCACGTGGTGGTTCATAGTTGGATCGATCGTATCTAGGCTGCTCATAGGTCGCTTTGACGGTCTTTGAGCTTTCTTCCAGGTTCCTGTTGCGTACTTCAGAGACCTTAGCTTGCTCGATTTCGGTACTACTTGCAAACCGACCTTGTCTGTTCTTCTCGGGAGATTTACTGCGTATAGGAGAAGTCTGAACTTCCACAGATATCTTGCTGGTTTCACCTTTCTTGAACAAATTGTTCCACTCCTTGCTTTCTATCATGTTGTCGTAAGCAACTGACATCGCGCGAACTGATGTTTGGACTTCTGCTGGTTGATACCATTATCTCGAACCGTTTGAGCTGTGTGACGGAATCTTTTCGATGATCTTGGATTCGATGGCCACGACATTGACTTATCTCAGCCTTTCTAGCGCTGGCTCAAGGCCACCAGTAGTAATCTATGGCAGCGAAATGGTCATCTCGATGCTGGGTTTACTCAGAGGGAGGGAGTTCATACCGGAGTTTAGCAGACTTGATTGCATATTCTCGTAACTCATTACAGGCTCTACTTCTATCCTTGGAAGCGGAGGCTCGATCTCTTCTGGTTTGGGTTCCCGACTGATTTCTTCGACATCAATTACGTCTGCCTTTACCAAATCTTTGTAGGATCGGGTGGTGTTCATTTTCTTTTCGAAGAGACTTTCAGGCTTCTCGGTTTGTACCTATTCCTTTGTGTATGTTGCATCTGCAAATGTCTTGGGAACGATGTTCATATCCTCCTCCGTTAAAGACTGGTTATTTCGTTGAATACGGTTTCCAAGCAAATCAAAGCCTCTCTCCTGGACGATAATAGAGTTTATTGGTGTTGCTGTGCCATCACTAAACCGATTGTCAGCATTAAGCTGCGAGTCCTTCACTTATTCAGTGATTGATTCGAAGTTTGATGAAGCAGTTTGTGGCTTCGGTTGACGCAACTGTTGGAACGTGAAGGCAATGTTAGGAACGGGTTTAAGTGGCTGAAGACCACCATTGCTGACTATGCTAGATTTGTTGGAGTTTGCCTGTTGCTGTTGATATCGAATTGGATCAGCAACGATATTTTGGAAGCTCTTTCCAAGCGACCTTTCCCTGCTGATGTTCGATGCCAGGATGCGGTTGCTCCTGATTGTGGTCGATTGTGGATCAGGCACCTCTTCCTTCTTCGCTGGGAAGAACAGCTCGGAGGAGGTTTGGTTGAGACGCTGCTGTGGTGGCTGCTGTTGCGAAGATACGATATTTGACTGTGGTTTGTTTACCACTGCAAGTGATACCTTTGGTTTGTGTAGTGCTGTATGCCGGAATAGCTTATCATCGACAGTGTGGGAATTGTGTCTCGCTACCGGTGATTTTGTTCGTTCCTGAAGTATTTTCTTCGATTGGTCAACGACCACCGTCGGTGTTGGTTGGTGTGGCTTTCCGAAGCTTCCTCGCGCCATTGAATCACCTCCAGCAACATAGACTACTTTCCTATTACCCTGCTCGTTCATCTTTCCCCGTGAACCATCTACAAGTTCGACCAAATCTGCCCAATCGAACCTCTCCTTATCACTAAACTCCAGCATGAGACCAATGATCATCAGGAGCTCTGAACTATAACGTTCGCCACACACCTGTATGCCTTGGGTGATGCTGTTCCGGTAGTTGTTTTGCTGTGTAGCTGGCTGTAGCACATGCCTTGCACCAATCAGCGCAAGCTCCAGCAGTATAACCCCTGCACAAAACACATCGTCTTTGGAACTGCCGAGTGTTGATCGGCTGCGACCGCCGCTCAACGATTCAACCTGGCTGGGTGCTAACGGAAAGAACGAACCAGGATAGCTGAGGCATAGTCGATAGTTGCTCTCTGCATTGGTGATGGCTGGATCAGCTACTTTGATGGTTCCACTGTTGGCCAGCATAACAGTCTGCAACCTCAACGATTGGTTGCGCACGCCATTCTTGTTGAGGTAGTTCATGCCCATGACGAGGCCTTGCACCACTGACCATAGTTCATTCTCTTTATAGGGAGTGTTAAACATCTGCCGTTAGGCCTTCTCATCGAATAGGCTGCGCAGCGGATATTCGTACAGACCAGCTGCTGAGCCTGACGCCTGGTCAATATAGTAGTCTGCAATGAGGTGGATTGGTACCTCGAAGCACCACGATGTTTTAGTGCTGGAGCATCATCGACCGCTGCAGGTAGGATTCCATTTATGACAGCGACTGAAAGTCCCGACCCAGCTGCAGCTCCACTACCAACATTTCCTGGTTGCTGGGTTTGCTGACGAACTGGGTGAACCCACGCGTCGTGTCCTTCCGTATGATATCGTACTGTTGCAAGTGCTTTACTTGGGCTGCTTTTAAACTCACCGTCCCCATGATAAGTTAAACAGAATAGACATCTAATCGGTCCTTCAAGGGCAATATCAGATCGGAGTGGGACGCATCTTACCACATCGCACATAAACATTTGTTCGTTAAAAAAGATGTAATAGCA
>ERZ724509.796-NODE-796-length-12747-cov-94.416010_pt1 | contig 12747 bp, 5 predicted proteins | sample MGYA00376042_ERZ724509 | MGnify/ENA primary metagenome ERZ724509 (study PRJEB28724, sample SAMN07190887) | wastewater metagenome | isolation source: effluent of sewage treatment plant in Hong Hong | place: USA: Christiansburg, Virginia | collected 2016-03-01 ...
TAAGAATCATGACAACTCTCCTTCACCTTGGTACTCGCGACGATGAAAGCTATCAAGGCAAACTGGCAGGGTTGACAGCAGGAACCAGAGTCGGTTGGAAAACAAAGCTAGAAACTCCTGATACTTGCAGAGCCATTGAAGATATGATGGCGAAAGTACCAGGCGGTGTTGATGGAATAGTCTGCACCAATCAAGAGTTTCTCGACAAGCTTCTTCGGCAGCAGCCGGACTTCACGCCGCCAAATAACCGGCGAGGCATTACTCTTGATGACTACCAAGGGTCAATGCTATATACGCCGCGCGACAAGGTTCCAGTAGTCATACTGAATCCCCTTGCCAATCTCATGAGCGTACCTCACGCTACTCCAGCAGCAAAGCGTTTCATTGAGAAGCTCACTAAGCCTGAGACATTCTTCAAGCAGATGCCATTCAAGTGGGAAGTAGCAACTCCTCAGAACCTGCCAGAATATTATGAAAGGTGGAAGCAAAATGCAAGACTTATTAGCGTGGATATCGAGACTGCCGTTGGCGATCCTGATCGTAGGATTAATTGCGTGGGCTATGCTGCTTGGTTTCCTGATAGTGGCACTACAGAATGCTTAGTCGTTCCATTCACCGATACATTCTTCCACGCATGGGTCAAGAAGTTTAACGATCTGCCACAACCAAAGGTACTACAAAATGGTCTCTACGATAATCTCTACTTTGCTCGTTGGAATTGTACCATTTATAACTGGCTGCACGATACTCAGCATCTTTTTCATAGTATGTTCTCTGAGTATCCTAAGCGCCTTGATTTTATCACAGCTTACGCCCTTCGTGATATCCGTTATTGGAAAGACGATGGCAAATCTGGTGATCTGGTCGACTACTATCGCTATAATGCTAGGGACTGCTGGGCTACTCTCAACGCTTATCTGGCTCTTGTTGACATGGCTGAGGTCTATGCTGTAAAGAACTACTTGAAAGAGTTTCCACTGGTGTTTCCTTGTCTCCATGCTGAACTGGAAGGACTACGTTGGGATGAAGAGCGAGCGAAAGAAGTATCAGAAAGCATGGCGAAGGATGTTGACGTTGAAGAGCGAGACTTCGTAAAGATGATTGCTGCTCCAAACTTCAATCTCAACAGCCCGAAGCAAGTTAAGAATCTATTCAAGGTGCTCGGTGTCGGGCATCTACCAGGAACTGGTGCCGCTGAAATGCTCAAGGCACAAGCAGCACACCCACTGAACAATCGGATTCTCGGGGAGCTAGTCTCCATCAAGAAGAAAAAGAAACTGCTATCTTATTATTTCAAAGAGGAGAAAATTTGGAATGGACGACTCTTCTACAAATCAAACCCAGCTGGAACGGACACTGGTCGTCTTGCTTCCACAGAATCTTCCTTCTGGTGCGGCCTACAAATTCAAAACTTTCTACGAGGGGAAACTGTCAAGCAATGTGTTACTGCCGATCCCGGTTGGTTACTCTGTGAGATTGATAAGGCTCAATCCGAGGCAAGATGTGTTGGTTATCTTGCCGGAGAAACCTCGCTCATTGATCTGGTCGAGGGTCCGCACGATTATCATAGTTGGAATGCTGCTAGCTTTTTCGGTGTTCCTTACGAAGAAATTTATGATGACGTCGCCCACAAGCAACTCAACCCAGCCCTCCGAGACCTTGCTAAACGTACAAACCATGGAGCCAACTACAACATGGGGGCAGGTGTAATGCTTGCAACTATGGGTCCCAAGAAAGTAGCGCAAGCCAAGCGAGTACTAGGAAGGCCGGCGTCAGAATCGCTGAAAGATGTCTGTGCCTACATGCTTGGTGTTTATGAGAAAACCTACCCAGGAATCAAGGGACGCTGGTATGAAAGTATTATCAAGGAGATTGGCACCACTGGTCGTCTCGTTTCTCCTAGAGGCTGGACTCGTATCTTCTTCGGGCGCCCAAGTAAATATAACAAGCCGATGCTTAATGCCGCTGTTGCGCACCCACCACAGAACTTATCCGTTGACATCATCAATGAAGAGTTCTACAATGTTTGGCGCGCAAGTGTTTACGACAGCTACTACAAAGACGGAAAGCTTATTCCTTGCGCCTTACGTGGTGTGGTGCGAATCAAAGCACAGATCCATGATAGTATCTTTTTCCAGTATCGAGTGGATCGCCCAGACGCCCCTGGAATTGTTGCAACAGTTATGACTACTCGCGTGAAAATTAAAGGCGCAGATGGCGTCACTCGTGAGATGTTCATACCTAGTGACATCAGTAAAGGTGGTGAACGCTGGAGCCAACTCAAATGAGTGTCGCACCAAAACTTGCAGTGGTGCAAAAGCCTGTTCCTGGAAATCTCTTCGACCTATATTTCCAGTATGTCAAAGACACAGAAGCACCAATCATCTTCCATCGCTGGAGTCTTGTCTCAGCAGTAGCAGCGCATCTTGGAAGAAGCTTCTGGCTACCATTCGGTACAACTAGAATCTTTCCAAACGCTTATGTCATGCTGATTGGGAACCCTGGAACTCGCAAGAGTTCTGCAATCAAGACTGCGAAAAAGATTCTTGCCCGCACCGGGTACGAACACTTTAGTGCTGAGAAAACCACTAAAGAGAAGTTCCTTCTAGACTTGGAAGGTTTACCAGAAACTTTTGGAGATAGCAATGTTAGTGGATCAAACAATGGACGAGGAAGAAAGCCTGAACCTGCAACTCTCACACCTGAGGATGTGCTCAGAAGTCTTGACCTCGGGTCGAATGAAGGAGGTATTGACGGAAACCCTCGTGAGGTCTTTATTGCCGCTGATGAATTTAACGAGTTCGCGGGAAGTGGAAATCTTGATTTTCTCTCACTCCTCGGTAGCCTTTGGGACTGGGATGATGAGCTTACAACTTACAAGCACAGACTTAAGAACAGTAAAAGCTTGTCTATCTATCAGCCTACGATTTCCATCCTTGGGGGTAATACCCATACTGGATTCAAAGAAGCATTTCCAGTTCAAGCCATCGGACAGGGATTCATGTCTAGGCTTATTCTCGTACATGGTGAACCAAGTGGAAGGAAGATTGCTTTCCCTCAAAAACCGCCAGAGTCAGTTGCTGAAGATATCGCCAGAGCTTTCAACGCTATTAAAGAAAATGTAAATGGTGAAGCTAGGATGACACTGCAAGCTGAGCGCGCACTAGACATGATCTATCGCACTTGGCCAGAGCTAGAAGATTATCGCTTCAAGCACTATAGTACTCGTCGCTTCACGCACTTGATAAAGCTGGTACTGATCTGTGCTGCTATGAGATACACGACGATCATTGACATGCAAGATGTGTTGCTTGCAAACACTATGCTGACACATGTCGAAGGATTCATGAGCAAGGCACTAGGAGAATTCGGTAAGAGCAGGAACAGTGAAGCTGCTCAGTCTGTAATGACTGCACTCTATGAAGCTAAGAGTCCACTATCCTTCGATGAAATTTACAAAGTGGTGAGCCGAGACATTGACAAGCGAGACGTCCTCATTGACATTCTCGCAGGACTTCAGGTTGCTGGCAAGATTCAGCCGCCGAACAAGAGTAAAGGAATCAATGGATTTCTACCAGCACAGAAGCCAATCAACGGGCAGGCTCTCTATGTTGATTTCAAACTGCTCGTTGAGGCTAGAGGAAAGTAACTGCACGAAAGTGCGTAGGAGAAAACATTATGGCATTTCGAGTTTACATGTATTACAACCCGCCGGTAGAACTGTGTGTACGGATCACGGAAAAAGAAGATATTGAGAAGTTCAAGGAGCTAGTGCAAAGAGCAACGAATCTTTGGCCCGACGCTCCGCCAGCAATTAAAGAATTTGCAGATGTGGTTACTTCGGGTAACTCACTGCAAGATTACTACGCGCAAGCTGGCGTAGCAAGAAGTGATGGAGGGAAGTCTGTCACTGTGTTCGTGGAAAGTGAAAGTAACCCAAAGCAACCTACTGGAGAAAAATCATGAGTTTAGAAGTTAACGAAGAACTGCAAGATGGTGTTATGCTTAGCGTTTATGCTGTTGGCGAGTGGATGCCATATGGAAAGTTCGTCGCTACTCTGGCGAAAAAGATGCCAAGTATCGTCGAGGACCGCCTGCACGCAGCAGTTGGAATCAGCGGAGAAGCAGGAGAATTGCTTGACGCTGTCAAGAAGAACTGGGTCTACAACAAGGAACTTGACAGTGAGAATGTCAAAGAAGAACTTGGAGACTTGATGTTCTACATCACTGCAATGATGCTGCTGCAAGGAATCACATTGGATGACGTCCTGGACGCGAATGTAGAGAAGCTGGAGAAACGCTACGCAGGTTTGCAGTACACAGATGAAGCTGCTCAGGCGCGAGCAGACAAGGCTACTGGGGAGTAAGTTCTCCGGATGGCGTGTTCCTAGAATCTTCTAGCGGCACGCCTCCCATAATCTCATTCAGCCGCTGGCCTGTAGTACTACCCAGGTTGGCGCGCATCTTCTCAATCACACTGACGTTGGCATCTTTCATCCATCGCTGTAGTGCTGCATTGAAACCTTCCACACGGCCACCAATCTTAGCATAATTGGTCATGAGATCAAATATCTCATCGTCAGTAGGAATCTGATTCTTTACCAGCTTCGTCTTGACAACTTGCCCGAGCGCATCAAGTCTAGCAGTATCCGCTGCTTGATAGCTCTTGAGTCGATACATGTTATTGAGTGCGACAGCTTCATCCATTGGCTTGCTACCAGCGATGCGTGCCATTGTCGTAACCAGATCGAAGTCGCTAGTTGCAGCAATCACGGCGCCCTTGCTCGTGGTAGTTTGTCCGGCGAGAAGCTGTGCCATTCCTGCAAGCGGCCTGTTAATTCCATTGTGTTCCAAACCTTGCAGCAGAGTTTCACTAATGTCTGCACCGCCCATCAGTTTGCTGCCAACACTCATGATGTTGTTCACGGTCCGGATGCTGGCATCAATTGCTGGAATGTCAACGAGACTGGTAGGAAGAATCGTCATGTGCCGTGGGTTAATGTCTCCGCGAGAGTAGAGTGCTGGCCACTTATCCCCGAATCCAGGCATCGCACTAGCAGTGCCATACATCAACCAGTCACCAACTTCTTTTCCGAGGAGTCCGGGAGCAACAGAATATGCGTCGTGGTGTCCCTGGTTAATCGCGGCTGTTCCGATAATGTGCGTGTTAATCGCATCGAACATGGGAGTACCGTTAAGACCAAAGAGGCCTGCTTGCATACCGTACATCGTAGCGACGGCCTTGTAGTCCTTATGCTCGACGTGACGCAGCAGTTGTTGCAATAGGTTGAAACTGTAAGTTTGAAAGAGTCCGATTGCACCACCAAGAACTCCTTGAAAAACAACAGGCCGTTGAGAACTGATATAGTTCCCTTGTACCCGATTCACGAAAGTAGAAATGTATGCGTTCGCTTCTTGCAGTGACATCTTGCCAGCACCGACAAGAGGCTCAGTAAGTTGACGCATCACGTCAGCACTCACAAAGCGAGTAAACTGTTCTGCCCAGTTGTTACCTGTCAGCGTAGCAATCTTATCAGCAGCCTTCGTAGTCCCATCACTGAACACTTTGAAGTTCGGGCTCAGTGCAAGATCATCAAGCGCAGAGTGGTAGAGACTGAGAGTATCCTTGATGTCTCCGTTACCAACGTAACGAGCGATCAGTGCCTCTTTGTCAGGACCAAAGAAGTTCTTGATGGCATTTGCTTGCATGCGGAGAGCAGAAGGAACAGATGCATTCTGTCCTGGAATCTTCACTCGCAGCAGTTCATTCAGTTTGCCGGTGAGGTCGCTATCCTGGGCGACAAGGTTCCTGATACTGGACAGCTCAGTGCCAAGTAGCAACGGCGTCGAGATCACGTTCATGATACTCTGAGCAAAGTCGAAGCGAAGAACCAGATTCGCCAGCAAGGTGTTTGCCTTAGCGACGTACTCTTTCACCAAGTTCCTGTCACGAGGAACGTTGCTTGCAAAGTAGTCTTGCGGACCTTGATACATTCCTTTGATGCCATGTTTCTCAGCAATAGCATTTGCTTCTTCCCAAGGAATCAAACCTTTCTGCGCCTTGCCAGTAACATCACTGAGCATCTGGTAAGCACGAGTTCCAAGAGCATCAACAAACTCATTCGCTTGATGGAAGAATGTGTACTCACTACGCTTGCTGACGTCCAGCATCGTCTTGATGTAATCTTCGTATGGGTTCGTGATCTCACTCTTAGCAGAGCGCAGTGTTCCTGAGAACTTGCTGGTTGCTTCTTCAGCGAAACTGTTTCCCAAACTGCGAAGCTCTTGCACCTGCTGCGCGTAGTTGCTCTCTACTGCATTCCTGACAAGACGGCTCTCTTGATTCTGGTGCCAACGAAGATAATCCTCCAGAGTATTCTGAGTACGAGTCTCTGGGAAGAAGTTGGCAAGTGCACCAGTACGTTGAAGCTCAGAATCAATGCTGCGTTCGTTAATCGTCTGGTCAAAGTCATAGTCGCCTTTGGCTTTTCTATAGCGTTCACCTGCATCCTTTGTGATAACATCGAACTGTTGACGATCAATCAGCGCCATCCGCTTCTGTAGTTCTTCGGCGTTTCTTCCGAATACCATTGAGACTTCGCTGGTACTAAAAGCTTTTCCTTGCACTGGCCGTACGAAGGCAAAGTGTTGGAAGTAATTCGTATCAATTGGTGGAGCGTAAAAGACTGCTGGATCTTTGTTCGTTTGGAAGCCACGAGCATTCGTCAACACAGTATTCTTCTCAACCCGAGTAGCATTAAGACTCTGATGCTGCCGCAAGAAGTCCATCGTGTCTTGTTCTTGAATGTCGATGCGAGTCCTGCGACCAGCAGCAAGCAACTCACTTTCCTTGGCAGTAAACTTGATTGGATCTTTGATTGCTGCAAGCTCCCGAAGAATCAGAGTCTTGCTCTCTCCAGGAACAAGACCAGCGAGTTCCACGAACTTACCTGCATCATTCCGCAAGATGTTCGTAACGATGCCAAGCTCAGCACCAGCCTTGGGATTCAAGATCAGCTTCTGCATGGAAGTATTCAGGGCGCTAACAACTCCATCACTCGCCTCTTTGATCCAACCATGAACATGCTTGCCCACGTCTTGCACTGCAAGTTTCAGAGTCTCTCCGTAAGAAGCATTCGCCGCGCCAAGGAAGCTGGCACCAGAACCAACTGAGTCTGCAAGCTTTGCAGCAGTCTGATCCAGCTTGACCAGCATCGCAATCTTCTCAGCACCAAGCACCGCAGCAGCTGCATTCTGTGTAGCCTTCACTGCTCCCTGTACGCGATACACGTATGCAAGTTCTCCAGTAACAAACTGGCCACCATTTGCAGCAGCCTGCTCAATGATTGCTTTTGCTCGCTCGTTCCATGGAAGTCCACTAGTAGCAGCAACCGCAGAGAATTGTTCTGGAGTCTTGTATGTTGCCAGCAGATTCTCCCGATTCAAGAATCCTGCAATGTCTCTACTCATGCCATTTGCAAGCTCGCTAGGATTAACCATCCCGGTGCCGAACTCCTTGGCAATAAGGTCTTCCACCCAAGATTCAGGAGCCGAGAAGCGATACGCTACTTCCCGGATGTCAGGAGAAGCACCAGTGAAAGCGTCTTGAATCCCCTTCATCTTAGCACGAAGCAATGCACCTTCCACGCTGAGACCAGAGACAGCATCACCAGCTTCGCTACGAATAGAGAATTCTCCCTTGAGTTGTGGAGGGACTGCTTTCAAGCGTTCCAGCAGACTGATGTCCCGAGAATCAATAACTCTTGGAATCGCATCATCTGCAAGTTTTGAAGCCCAAGCATGACGAGCAGTAACATACTCTACTGTCTGGCCAGGCTTGAAGCCATCCATCATATTCGATCTTTTAGGCCCTGATGCAGTTTCGAAAGAAACTCCCCGAGCGTCCACAGCCAATCGCTTACCACCAACAACACGATCAGCAGCAGTAAGCACGGTATCATCAGTGAAAGCACCAGTGCGGACATTAATGTAACGCCGAGGGTCCTTAACAGGGTCAGTAACTTGCTTCCATAGCGGCGAATTTGGGTTAACCCGGAGCGCCCCGTCTTTGTTGATAGCAATAGAATATCCTGCCTTCCATGCTGCATCTTGCGTAATGAAACCGTGCTCACCTTCGTGACCGATGATTGCTGGAATCTGACGTGCGCGATCCTCAGCATTTCCCAGGAAGATGTAAGGCTTCTGATAAGCTTGAGCATCTTTTCCGAAAGGAGTATTTCGTGTTGCCGCAGACTCGTAGTCTTTCACGTCAGTGATCGCTGCTCGCTCTTCTGGCGTCAACACCTTTTTAAAGTATATCATGTCATCGGCGCTGCGAATCACATCATCCGCAGTAGCAGCCTTGACGCTGTTGAGTCCGAAAAGAACATCACCGAGAGAATCCTTAATCTCCTGCGGCGAAGCATTTGCATCTTTCAGTTTCTTGTAGCGTCCAAGAACCCAGCCAGCAAGAGCTTCCGCAGTCTCAGGTTCAACAGTCTTGCTTGCTGCTGTCTCAGCGGAACCAGCACCAGAACCATTGACGATCTTCCTGATCGCCAGTTCGAAGTCTTCCATAGCACGCTTGGTGCTAGCCTTCGCAGTATTGGAAAGGATGGTGCTGATGTCAATGCTCTTCTTGACAGTGCCAGAACCAAGACTGAACGAGAGTAGCAGATCCTTGTCGGCTGCCAGAACACTATCAGGGATAGCAAGAACAGAATCAATGATTCCGAAGGCCTTGTCTCCATGAGAGAGGTTCAGCTTTTCCAAACCACTGACGGCAGTGTATGTGTTGCTACGCAGATCAACTGCACGAACAGCATCCTTGAAACCTTTGTTGATTCCAAGAGACATGATGCCGCCACCAATCGTACCGCCAAGAGCAGCACCAGTAACGATACCTTTACCGATGTCCCACCAGCTATCGTCTGCAAGCAGTGGAGATTGCTTCATGGTGAGAGCAACAGCAGTTTCAAACACCGCAGCTTGCAATGCCTGATCTGCAGTTTCCCAGCCCATCACTGCCAGTTTGTTCTTGTTGATGCGGGTGAAAGCACTACCACCTTCTTGGCCCAGTTCCTTCATTGCAGCACTGAGAGCTTCGCTCTGTCGTGTGCGAGCAAAATTGAGAGTACGACTGAATGCTCCTGTAGCTTCTCCGGCGCGGAGAGCATTAAGACCTTTGACGGCCAAGCCTCCTGGAACTATCGAACCTGCAATGAATCCAGCAACATCAATCGCTGTAGCATTGTCTTTGTAATAGTTTGCCCACTGCTCGTCATAGCCACGGAGTGCGTTGTAGGTGTCAATCTGTTCGAGGTCTGCACCAAGAGCATTAGCTCCAGCGACGCCAGTATTGTAAATACTGCCAAGTCCAGAGATAATGGCACCAGCAACAACGCCACCAGCCTTCTCACCAAAGGTGAAATCGCCACCTTGAGTGGCAGTAGTGCGAGCAGCGTCAGCGAGAGATTCAGAGAATAGGCTCATGGTGCTGGAGTATTGAGTTGTTGTTGATGTTTGACCTGACTTTCAAGATCAGAATTCCGCTGATTGAACCGGAAATTCTTTCCAGCATCCACAGCAATACTCTTTGTGAGATATTGCTCAATGCTACTGAGTTTCAGCATATCCACTGTTCCTCCTGGTTGGCGACTAAAACTGAACATCCCAGGATTCGGTAATACTACTGTGTAATCCTTCGGCTTTTCAATTCCAAAGAGGCCATACTTCGTAGCCATTGCTTGCTCTTGCGAGCCAACAGTGTAGAACTCATGCAATGCTTGGGATGCTTGCACTGGTGTCATTGCTCCATTAGTGACAGCAGCAGTGAAGCGATCGAAGAGTTTCTTCTCGTCCAGCTGTAAGAGCACTGGATTGGCAGAACCTGGACCGTAAGTGTTGACAAAGACAGCGACAGGATTCTTTGCCAGTGCCGGGTTTTTGCTAGCAGCAACCATGTCCAGCTTGAGTGGGTTGCTAGCAGAAGCGGTACTCATATCATTGGCTTCGCCCCGGAATCGCTCTTGGATGATATCCATGTTTGCTTTGAACACAGCATCTTTGTTTGGCATTTTGCCAGTGACCTTGGCTTGCTGCGTTGCTAATGCAAGATCCTGCTTGGTTTTCATGTTCGCTTCGTCCACGACTTTCCGGAACCAAGAAACTGTTGCAGCATCGCCACCTTGAGCAATGCCTGCCAAGCTGCCTTTCTCATCAATGATGGTTGCTGCTTCTGAAAAGCTAGGCGCAATGATTCCACGACCAGCAGCATTGAAGAGTTGCTCCCGCTCTGCAGTTGGCATCAGTTTGTAGCTTTCAACAGTGTGTTGCTGCGTACTACCGATCATCTTGAGATAGGTGTTGATCTTGTCAACTCGCATCTTCATCTCAGTCTTTGCTGCTTCCTGCGCGCTCATTCCTTCTGTTGCTGTCTGCACTTCTTTCGTGAATTGCAGCATGCGAGCGTTGAATTCAAACTTCTGGCCTTCCAGAGTTGCCAGATTCGCAGCATCCCGAGCAGCAGCGCCAGCATGTTCTTGCTGGGCTTTTGCCAGTGCTTCTTGCGACTGAGCAGCAATGGCAGCAGCCTTGCTAACCCCTGCACGACTGATAGCATCAGCATCCGTAGCATTCGTGAGACTTTGCTGAGTTCCTGCAAGTGATTGGATCTGCTGTGCAGACTGGATTGCACGATTCTGTTCACGCACACCAGCATTATATTGTCCCACCATTCCTGGGAGTCGCACTTGATTGATGATGAATTCCAGCGGATTGTCAAACAAGCCAACTGCCATGCGAGCATCAATCTCTTTCGCTAGTGGTTCCAGTTGGAAGTCCAACTGATTGATCTTGTCGAATGCTTGATTGACACGGTTGTTCGCTTGATCTGGATGGATCTGGCCAGACATGAGAATAGCATTCTTGCGAGCCGCATTGCTTGCGGAAATGGCATACTCATCCATCGTCGCTTGTCCTGCCGCCGCAGCTCCCTGCTGGATTGCAGCCTGTTGGTTTTGCTCAGCAACAGCCCTCTGAGCAGCAAGACCTGTCAGCGCCGAGATAGCAGAATCAATACTGCCACCAGCACCAACAACCTGAGCACCAGAAAGCATTGTTTGTGCGAACAGTTCAGGGTTGTTCCAGACATTGGTGCGAATGCTGCTGCGAGAACTGGAGCCGCTGCTAGTGCTTCCTGGAGAAGAAGTGCCAGTAAGATCTCCACTATTCGCAGGAGAACTTGCTGCTCCTCCCATCGCTGCTCGTTCAATAGCTTGTGCGCCCATAGGTTTCTCCGATCCCATCCCGTTGGTGAGTTTATTCCAGTAGTTCTTTGTCTCTCCAGGAATAGCTTCAAGCTTTCCAGAAAGATAATTCTGCCAAGCAGCAGTGCCACCATTGTACATCGCGCCAAGTTCCCGGATATCTCCTGGGTTTTTCTGGCGCCCAGTCATTTCTTTCAGTGCCGCCAACCCTGCAGAAACTTGCCCCGATAGATCCGTCGGTGAGAACTTCCAACCACTAGGAAGAAATCCCTGTTCCTGCAGTGCAGCCTCTGTACTTGGTAGTGTTTGAAACACACCACGGGCGGACTTAGGAGATACTGCTGCACCATTGAATGTACTCCCAGGTTTTAACTTTCCATCAGCGGTGTTCTCAGCAAGAAGAAACGCGCGAGCTACATTCGCAGGCACCCCAAAACCAGGGGCCTGTGATTCAATCTCACGAAAGACTTCTTCTGCTGAGAACTTCATAGCGCTAGCAAACTGCTAAACTGGTGTGTGATAGGCTGCGAGCAGTTGCTCAAGCATTGCTTGAACTCCAGGCTTTGCAACAACGTCAGCAGGAACAATGAATTCCCGGTCACTCACCTTGATGTTTCCTTTGCCAGGAACCTTGCTGATTGCTGTGATGGAATCACTAGTTCCAGTACCTTTGCCGCGGATCATTCCACGAGTTGCACTTGTGTTCTTTCCGCCATTAACGAACTCGCCAGGACCAGAAGCACCATCTCCACCAAGGCCAAGACCTGCACCGCTGCCATCGTTCCCACTACCGCCACCATCTGGGCCAGTCCCAAATGCATTGGTTCCTGCCATCAATGCGTCAAGCGAATCAATTCCATTCCTCGTAGCAGCGTTGTTCGCACCAAGTGCAAGAGCATCGCTATTTGTGCCAGTGCCGAATGAGTTGGTGGATTGCATCAGAGCATCCAGCGGATCAATACCAGTGACACTACTGACAGCATTTGCACCAGCAGCAAGATTGTCGCTACCAACAGCACTAATGTCACCGGCTTTTGCGCTACCTTGAACCGCATTGATTGCTCCTAAGAGAGCGCCAAGAGGATCTTCTGCATTGTTGATTGCAGATGTAGCAGCACCTTGCGCTTGCGTTGCTTGTGCGATTGCCATCAATGCACTGAGAGGTGAACCGCCAACACCAGCAGCTTTCATTGCTGGACCTGTAAGCTGTGCTGCAGTAGGATTTTGCGTCAGGGTTCCTGTAATTCCTGGCATCATCATGCTAAGCGCAGCCATTGCCATTGCAGTGCCTACTTTGTTTCCAAGGGGATTTCCAGCCATGGTATTAATTGCTCCTCCCGCATCTTCGCGGTAATCACCTTCAAGATCATTGCCAGAAGCACCCATTGCTGGTGCTGAAGCTGGCGCTCTAGCTGCTGGTGCTGCTTTGACTTGCCCTTGCTGCACAGCACGTTGAATCATTGTCATCAGTGCGTCGCTG
>ERZ724509.797-NODE-797-length-12735-cov-12.717350_pt1 | contig 12735 bp, 15 predicted proteins | sample MGYA00376042_ERZ724509 | MGnify/ENA primary metagenome ERZ724509 (study PRJEB28724, sample SAMN07190887) | wastewater metagenome | isolation source: effluent of sewage treatment plant in Hong Hong | place: USA: Christiansburg, Virginia | collected 2016-03-01 ...
AGCTTTGTTTTTTATGAACTAATGGACAACTCGATTGGAAGTTGCTTGAATCTTGTATGGCACCATCGATCACCGACATGGAGATAAATGGGGAATTTCTAAAAAAAGCAGATGTTCAATGAGAAACAAAAAAATACAATATCCAGCCCTATCTCAGACAAAATAAAGTACATTGAGTTAATCAAGAAGTTCTTCTCTCGGAAATCGACCAATATATATTGCCCGAGTATAACATACTCTCAGAGGAGCTCAAACAAAAAAATTCAGAGATTACCCAATCAGAACTCCCAGAGTATTTTTGATTTTTGAATGATCTTCGTACACAAACAATTATTGTATCGCAGTATAAATCACTCCAACATTTTGAGATTTGTGTAGCAATCTCTGCATCTCTTCCTCCCTATGCTATTATACACGTAGAAAATAGTGTACTGAATTGTGTTTTTCTGCGCAATTCAGTACCTATCGCCGAATATGAATCTACAAAAATAAGATCTCAGGAAGCGAAGGATCAAGATGAGACATCTATTTTTTATTCATGAGAACCAAAGATTATTGTGTCCCTCAAAGAACAAATACGATCTTTTTTGATTGCAAACAAGCAAAGCAAAAGTGAGGAGATTCCAGTACATAGCTTCTATGACAAACTCACCACTGAGGAAAAAGAAATTTTTCTTCACAAAGCTGCTATCTGAGCATTTACTTTTTTACTCGATACTCAAGCTCAAGAGAATGAACGATTCACCAGAGGCGACCTCATCTACAATTATTTCTATACACCAACCAAGAAAAAATATACAACCGTTTTGGATTATGTTCGGAGTTTTGAAATGCTACCAATAACATATAGACCAGAAAGTAGTGATGCTTTTGTACGTCGATATCTCAATTTAAATCATATGCACGAGATTGAGTTAGTGTCCTACAATGAGAATGATCAAATAGCATTCACAAACTACATTTTTTGACTCAAGCAAAAAGATAGATTCCATGCGATCGCTCAGAATTTTCGTACTGACAATCTAGCTAAACTCAAAGAGTATGCTCTCGTACTGGAGGACAAAGATTTTCGAGTGCCATTTATACATGAGATGCAATCGAAAGAACTAATGAAGGTACTCACTAAATATGAAAATAACAGATATAAATCATTCAAAACCATTCTTGCAAATATCGATCTTTTTCGAGCTGAGAAAGTTCCAAAGTGATGTCAAGAATTTCTATCCTCATGGCTGAGTAATCTCGATTTTTCACATGTGGAAAATATCATCTATGGTGCCTATATCCAGCGGCAACAACTCACATATTTCCCATCAGAAAAGAACTTTGAAGAGAGGTTACAACGCATCACGAGCAGAGAACTCTTATGATGTTTTGAGAGCTATTTTATAGAAACCAACAATATCGCTAATACCCTTGTAAACCAAGAAAAATGCCGTTATCTCATAGAAAAGCTCCAGGATATGGGTGAATCATGAAAACTCTTGGAGTTATCGCAATTTATTCTCAAAGAAAACTTTGATAAAAGAAGTGTGTGAATTCTCTCAATGTTAGAAGAATATGGGATACATGTAGATTTTGATATCTACCTCGCCAAAATAGCCTTTCGTGAGATTGAAAGAATTGGGAAGAACATTGCTGTTTCACAGGGGCTATATAGTGCCATTAAGCGAAGATTTGAGTTGGAATGATCCAAAATACATCTAGAATATCAAAGAGCCAAAGCGATAGAGAAGGAAAAGGTTGATTTAGGAAAGGAAAAGGAAAATGCTGGGAAGAAAATAAAAGTCGAAAGGCCATCGGAGATTATCGTAGCTCTCGAGGAGATTCAAAAAAAGAAAGAGATATTTGCAAGAAAAACACAGTCACTAAGAGCAGAGCATATTGCACTGAATAAAACCATTGCAAAGTTGAGAACAAAAAAAATAGAGCAACTCACTCCGAACGAGCAAAGAAATCTCCAAGAACATGACACCTATATGCAAAAACACAGTGAACAAATTGCATCTTGTGAAAAAAAGCTCAATAGTCTTAGGATCATCGGTCGCGAACAAGAGCTTAAAGAAATGCAAAAATTTTATGAAATTCTCAAAGAAGAGCAAAAACAGGCGGAAAGGAAAAGAAAAAAAATGATGAAATTTCAGGAAAAAGATATACCAAAAGAAGTACAGGAAGAAATCAAAAAGCATCAAAAAAGAATCAATCATATCAATCAAGAAATTGAAGCAATTTCAATAGAAACTATGAGGTGTTTGGCTCAAAGAAAACAAATAGAAAACAAATACCCAACAGAAGGTAATCAAAAACGACTTGCTATTGCAAAAAGAGAGATAGAAATTCAAGAATATTTACAGCAATATGGCAGTTCAAAAACAATCAAAAATCAAAATAAGATTTTCTTCGATGATGTTGATAAAGGGAGGAAATCAAGCGATCAACAAATCAACGAATATATTCGGTCTTTTCACAGAGTTGGAAAAGCACCGATCACATATGAGCTCAAAGGCAATCATGCTCGTATATATGATGAAATACTTAGCAATGTATATACCTACTTCCATACTCTCTCCGATTCAAAGGGTACGTATGAACTAAATCTTGAACGATTGAGTGCGACGTATTCATATGGACAAAACAATCTCGTAACAGCACTCAAATGCATCGAATATCTCAACGAGAAGAAATATATGGCCACAGAGGAATGAGCAAAAAAACTCCTAGAAGTACTCATAGATACAAAAGAAATCACACTTGGGAAAGTGTTGAGTGAAAATGAAGACTTTTTCTATTTTTTCCTCTACAAATATGGTTTTATAGGAAAACAAGCGAGTGAAAATCCCTACATTACCCAGTATTTGTGAGAAAAGTTCACTCAAGTTGAGATCGAAAATTTTGTTACACAGTATAAAATAAAAAATATTCGGAGACTTAAAACAAAAACCTCAACATAAATAGTGAGGTTTTTTGAATCTTATTGGTGGAGATGACGGGAACCGCCCCCGTGTCCTCTGAGGCTCATTGTATGCCGGTACGCTTATAGAATATTTGAATTACTCCTATCTCACGAGAAATACTCAAAAAGAAATACGAGACCTTTGTAGATACAAATACCTATCACAAAGAGTGAAAGACTTGAGTATTCGGTAGCTCTGAGATACAACTCATTCCACGAGCACGGGAGAATGTGAGGTTGTGAGCAGACCATCTGGTACTCATCCACTATGTGGAGGCTCTACTACCGAGTAATAAAACTAGGCAGCATATGCGAAGCTTGCCTTTGGAGCGAAGCTTGCAGCAAGACGTTGAAGTCCTGTTTTTGCAGATTTTGCAGTTGTTTTTGTCGGTGTTGATCACGGAAGTCGCCGACACCTCCCGAAGCGAGCAGACAACAAGACTATCTCAAAGTAGAATTCTTATCATCCCCATAGAACAGACTGCACAGTCAGTATAGTGAGAATATGATACGGAGCAAGAATTATTATTCAAAATTAGTCTTCAGGATCAATATATGTTCCGCGCATACCAATACTACCTCACCTACCAATAGGATGCTCCTCAACGAGCGCACCCAAAGCTTCAAAATAATCATCATTCGTTTCTCAGCATGAACATGTACTCCAATTTGGTTGATGCGACTTTCAACACATTGGACAAGCATAAGAGGCTATCAAATCCGCTACAGCTCTTTGAATAGTATCAGAGTGCTCATTCAATTTTGCAAGACTTGCCTCAGAACAATCAGATAAGTTTCTATATAAATCAAGTGCAATACGTCGATGTTCAGAAAAAGCAAGAAATTCAGAAACATTCATACTCATATAAACAATAATCTAAAAAAATATCAGTGATAGTAATAGCATAAAACTTATTGTCAAAATAGAAAACATTGTACTAGATATCATATAACATGAAAATAATATATTATTACTTGACATTATATATAAGAATGATTAATATACGTTCGTTATCTATTTCTATTGGTATGAAAATTAACACACTTCTTGGCATTGCTGCCACCCTTTTTGCTACGACTCTTGCTACAACTACGCTCACGGCCCAAGCATATGATATCAATGCATACAATATGGGGGCAAAATCAGATACAGATAATATGATTCCATACACACGTGAGACAACGTTTGCTCCGTACTATTGGAACTATGCTACTGTAGATAAGAAAGATTCAGAAGTTACACATTATCGTCGTATGGTTCCAGTCATTGCTGGCGGACGCACAATTACAAATGTTGATGTAGATGATAGTTTTAACGGTCAATATATCTATACAAGTTGGCGTTATTACCAGGAGCGAACTGGTCAAACAAATTATCCAACAAACGCTATCTGGGTAAATACACCAAATGGCTATGGATTCTATGTTTCAACAACGAATAATTCAGTCTCCCCGACTACAACTCAATCTGTTATTATCTATATTGTATCAACTGATAAACAAACCTATGATCCAAATGGAAAAAAGGTTGTAAATCTCTCTGATCGAAACAATAGCAATAACTATAGCTACAATAATAACTCTTGGAATAATAATCTCAATGATTACTACCAAAGTTATAATAACTACAATCGTTGCCGCACCGTAACAGGTCAGGATGAGTGGAAGCAAACAAGTCCTAATGTATGGACACGTGTTCCAGGAGCTACTACAACAAAATGTGATGACAACTACAATTCGAATAACTGGAACTGGTATAACAATACCAACAACAGTTATAATAATTCTTCATCAATTAATTCATACAGCTATTCAACTCCAACTTGGAGCATCCCAAGTAACTATAACAGTTACAATAACTACAACGGTTATCATAATGGATACTACTCTCCAAGCATAGTTGAACGCCCAAGTGAACCAACTCTTCGTATCAACTACAATACAGATAGCCGAGCTGGTAAACTCGTATGGAACAATGCAGGGTCTGTACAAGCAGACGAATGGAAAATATTCGAGAATGGTATCCAAATTGCAGCATCTCGCATCAGCGGATCAAATCAATCTGGAGAATACTACCTCAGTGAGGCTCGTATCGGTAGCGAATACCGCATCGAACTTTGTAAGAATGATTTCTGTACAACTTCGAAAGCAGTTGTATCATCTGGTCGTTATTAAAAATAAAAAATTCCTCAAAAATGAGGAATTTTTTATTTTTAAATAGCTTTCCCTATCCTCCAATATTCTGAGAAAGGTTCATAATAGGCTGAAGTACAGACAGAGCTACACCACCAACCACAACCGCCATAAATACGAGAATAATTGGTTCAATGATCTTAGAGATGCCCGCAATCTGAAGATCAACTTCTTCATCATAAAAAGTAGCGATTTTTACTACAACCTTCTCAAGCTCTGCAGTCTCTTCACCTACCTGTATCATAGAGGCAAGCATATCAGGAATCATAGGGTCGTCAGCAACACTATCAGCAAGCTTGATACCGCGCTTCACATCTTCAGCCATCAGGAGAATTCTCTGTTTATAGCGTTCATTACCAACTGCAAATGCAGAGATCTTGAGTGACTCAACTACGGTAACACCCGATCCAAGAAGATTGGAAAAGAGACGACAGAATTTTGAAAGGGCAACCTTGCGAATGATTTTTCCAAATCCGAGTGGAATCTCAAGCATGATACTATCAAGAATATAGGCACCATTTCGAGTATTGTGATAAATTTTGAGCATCGCAATACCAATAATCACCGCCAAAATCATAGCAATCCAATAGGACTGAAAAAATTCTGAAATACTGATTAAAGTCTGAGTAGACGCAGGGAGTGCTTGTCCTTCAAAAAGAGTCATGAGCTTCGGGATAACCACCGTCATGAGCACACCTACAGCGAGAAACATAACTGCGACAATCGTGAGTGGATATGTCAGAGCTCATTTGACTTTACGAGTAATCGATGCAACCTTCTCGACTTGATCAGCAAGTTGAAGGAGTGCTCCATTGAGTCGACCAGTTTTCTCACCAGATTCTATGAGAGCAAGTTCCGTCTCACCGAAGGTATGTGGGTAGAGTCCGAGAGCTGCAGAAAATGGTAGCCCTTGGCGAATAGAACCAAGGACTGATGCAATGAGTAATTTTGCCTTTTTATTCTTCTCTTGTTTTTCAAGAATAGAGAGAGATCGCATAAGTGGAATGCCCGCATTCACCATCGTTGCAAGGAGGCGGTAGAATGCGACCTTCTGAGAGACATTCAAAAGCGAATTCCGAGGGAGCATTGCTTTGAGTACATCGATAAAATCATGCTCTTGGGGTGCCTGGGTATCACCACTTTTATCTCGATCGATAATAATAAGCCCTTTGTCTAATGATGTATCGAGCGTATTTGAAATATTTGGCATAAAAATAGAAATTAGTTTCCTTCTTTCGCGGCAGCATACACTTCTTCAAGGGAAGTATGTCAAAGGAGTGCTTTGATGATACCATCCTGTTCGAGTGAGATCATACCATCGTCGATAGCACGTTCATTAATCATGGTAGCACTTGCGCCCGAGAGAATAAGCTCCTTGATCGGAAGTGTGATTTCAAGAATCTCATAGATACCAACTCGTCCAAGATATCCGGTATGATTACATTGATCGCATCATACAGCCTCGTAGAACTCAGATCGAGCAAGTATTTCCGGAGAAATACGATCAATTAGTTCTTGCTTGTCCGTGCGAGCAATTGCTCTCCTGAGAGAAGTTTGCATATTTTTTGCCAACGCGTCTGCCTTAATAGGCTTTCGACAGTTTTTACAGAGTCGACGTACCAATCTCTGTGCAATAATTGCATTGATTGCTGCAGGAAGAAGAAAGGGTTGTATTCCCATATTCAGAATACGAGTCAACGTCTCAGCAGCAGAATTTGTATGGATGGTTGAGAGTACAAGATGCCCAGTCAACGCAGCTTCAATAGCAATATTAATCGTCTCATGATCACGAATCTCACCCACCATGATAATATCCGGATCTTGACGAAGTGCCGTACGAAGAGCGCCAGCAAAGGTATATCCAATATCAGGGAAAATCTGAGATTGGTTTACCCCATCGATCACGTTCTCAACTGGATCTTCGATCGTCATGATATTAACATCTTCATGATTGAGTGATGTGAGACATGAATAGAGAGTAGTCGATTTACCAGATCAAGTTGGTCAGGAGGTGAGAATAATACCATTTGGAAGTCCTATCGCTTTTTGTAGTAATCTTCCATTTTTCCCTTCGATTCCCAGATCTGAGATACTTGGAATTTTTTTACTCTTATCCACAATACGCATTACGATCTTCTCACCATGCACGGTCGGAAGAGTCGATACACGAAGATCGAGTGATTTATCTGGAAGTGTTATAGAAATACGTCCGTCTTGAGGCATGCGTGATTCATCAATCTTGAGGTTAGCAAGAATCTTATAGCGAGCAACAATCTGAGAATGAAGAAACTGTTGGTATTCGATCGCTTCATAGAGAACTCAGTCAATACGATAACGAATACGGACAAATCCAGAGAGCGGCTCAACATGAATATCAGATGCTTTCATAACTGCCGCGGCATTGATAACAAGGTTGCAGATGAGTTGCGTATTCTCTCCTTTGTATATTTCAGCAGAGAGTTCTTTGAGAAGTGGATGGGAAAGCATAGAACAAAAATACAGAAAAAATATACAAAGTGACTTTATTTACCAGAATCAATAGCAGATTCAACTCGAAGAGAGAGAGAATTGAGTGCACGAGAAACTTCAGAAATTTGGACATCAAGTGAAGTCTCTGCAAGACTGGATGGAAGGACGGAAATATTCTTAATTTGCCCATCGATTGACGCAAGTTCTCGCTCAAGAGCATTGAACATAACAAGTTTTGCAGTGTCACCTTTGTATTGTTCGAGAGCAGTTGCGATCTTTGCATGAATATCATCTGATAATTCCTTGCGAAGGGCAAGTAAGTTACTATATTGCGTAACGTTTGGAGATCGAAGGTAGAGAGAGAGTTGGAGAGTTGCAGTGATCTCACTCGTATCATCTGCACGAGGAATCTCACTCGGAACAAATCCTGTAATACGTACAAGAGGACTCGAAAGAAGCGCTTTTGTCTCAAGAGCTGATGATCCAGTAGGCGAGGTTATGTCTGGGAGAGTTCCAGCAGTATTGATAAATTCTACAAAATCATAAATATCCTTACTCAAGCCACGAACCTCAAGATTCACCGGAAGAAGAACCGCATTTTTGATAGCACCTGTTGCGCTTACCGTTTGCATACCATCAAAACCAATATTTGAAGTTGAATGAAGACGATATTTTGAGAGCCAGTGAACCTCGATCAGACGAACATAATCAGTAAGGGTCATATCACCAGCGCTCGATGAGACAGAAGAAATAGTTGGAATAATAGAAGTGATAAGCTCTTCTCGACGAGCAATCTCAGAACGAATATCATCTGATTCATAACGACTCATTTCACTTGAAACCCACTGATCATACGATGCAGATATTTCCGTTGGTTTCACAATAATAGATGCAAAACGGGCTCGATCATTTGCATCAAGATTTGCAAGAGATTTAAATCTCTTGATATCATCTATCGTAGGACCATTGTTAACAAGCTTATCCAATCGATCTTTAAGCTCATTTGCTGACTGTATTTCAAGAGCGAGAGCTTCTCGCTTTGGTAGTATATAGCTATAGAGAACACCAGAGAGAACAACAAGCACTAAAAATGAGACAACAATTGTTTGTGCTTGAACTTTTTTGAGAGATATTTCTTTCATATTTGAATAAATTATGGCATAAGAAATGGAAGTGCTTGCAATTCAAAATCGAGGTGAGATTGAGTTCCACCTTCCTTCATTATCTCCAGAGGAACACTTTTTGGAGGATTTTTTAACTGAAATACAGAAGATGGAGATGATAGGGAATCAATGAAATCAAGTGTCGCAACACGAGAATTCACAAATTGTGATGTAATATCTTCGCTACGAGTTAGTTTATACGGAGAACTAATATCACATGATCATTTTATACTACCATCATCAGAAATACTTATAATCCTACAGTCATAAGTGATTTGTGGATTACCCCCTTTTGTCAAATCCTCAAATGCCTTAATCATCGCAAAAATATTGTATCGATTTTGTGTATTTGATTTGATAAAAACAACGTCCGGATTTTTATCAAAAAACTCAACTAATCCGCGTTTGTAAGCAAATCATGATATCTTCTCATCATAATCTGAGAGTAATGTTTTCACATCATTTACATACTTTTCCTTGAGTCACATAATACTCAGATTATCTGGATTAGATTCTCAATGAACACCAAGTGCCATATAATTCGCAAGGCTCGATGGCATAAAACTCGGTGTGACCAAGCTCGAACGAACAAACACATCGAATGCAAGTAGTGCAACGACTACAACTGCAAGACTTGCAAAGATACGAGAAATATTAGCTATCAAAGCCATACGGTTTGTACGTGCCTTCGGCATAGCACCCGCTCCATGAGAGAGTTCCTCAGAGAGCTCAGCAAAAGGATTTTTCTCATCCGATGCAATGCCAATCGATGGTGGTGGGACGGGATTTGGAATATTTGTATTCTCCATAAGAATAGAAAGAAGATTAAATCACGTCCATACTAACACACATCATTAAAAAATACCGTAATTTTCTATTGCGGTATTTCTATTTTCTGTTTTGATAATTTTTTCTCTCGATAGAGATCGAGAAAAGATCGAGAAGGAACATGATGTATCTTGAGTCAATTTGGAAGAGCATCAGTAAGACGAGCCCCCCATGATGTCGTCACCAACCGATCATCAAATATAATAATAACACCAGTATCTTGAGGAGATCGAATAAGTCGTCCTATCCCCTGTCGGAGTTTGAGAATCATTTCTGGAATAGCATATTCAGCAAATGGATCACTATATTCAGCAGAACGAGCTATATAGATAGGATCTGTGGGTACGAGAAATGGAAGTTTGAATATTGATAGAAGAGAGAGTCCATCTCATGAAATATCGATTCATTCCCAGAAAGCATCCGTGCCAAAGAGAGCGCTTCCATGGGCATTATTTCGGAAAGCTTCTAGAATCTTCTTGCGTGAACCATTTCATTGAGAATAGAGTTCAATTCCGTGTAACTTGAGACGTTGCCTTACTGCTTGGCTTGCTTCTCGAACCTGATCATACGAAGTAAAAAGCCCGAGTGTACATCCATGATTGATCTCGATGGCCTCGCCAAGTATCTCATAAGCCCTCTCTCGTGCTATGACTGATTTAATATTGGATATATCTGATGGGATGAGCACCACCGCCTGACGACTATAGTCAAAGATCTCGCCATATTGCAACTGACGTACTCATGACATACCGAGACGATTGCAGATATATTCAAAATTTCCATTAATAGCAAGTGTTGCGGATACTCCGATCACCACACCAACATCTTGGATATAAGACTGAAGCGGTCCAGAAATTCGGACTGGAGCATATGATAATAATACCTGATCCCTACGCTGATTGATCGACCTCACCACTCATGGATTGGCACTAAAATACATCTGAAGAAAAGTAATACCATCATGAATGGCTCGCTCAATTATTTGAATGAATCGTACTGACTTCCCATCGAGAAGTGTATCGATCGTTTGCAAGTGGCTTGAGAGCGATGAGAGGAGAAATGATTTCTGACGAAAAGTATCATCAGAGAGAATATTTGCATCAACATAGACCTCATAAGTTTTTCATTTACCGTACCCGCCACCCTGATCACGACCGAGGGAATTTCTCACCTTCTCATGATCAAGTAAGAGAGATACAAGCATTTCCATCTCAAGAAGGACACTCTCACTGTGACGAACAAAATCATCAAATACTTCTCTCCCAAGCTTCACTTCAAAATCACTACGTCGTGACACAAAACGATCACATAATTTCCTGATAGATTCGATATCAAATCGTGCCGTCATTACACTCGTGATCGAGGATTCGAGAGCATGGGTCTCATCAACAATCAATGCTCCTATATGAGGCATGATTCGATTCATGAGATCCGACTCAATCTCGGTCGCAAGGAGAGAATGATTAATAACAATAATATGAGCCTGGGAAGCTCTCTCACGAGCACATACAATTGGCTCAAGGTCAAAATAAGGATTCGACTGAGAGAGGGTTTGAGAATGCGATGCATTGAGACTCGAAAAGAGTGTCATATCACTTGCGTACCAATTCATCGAATCAATATCCCCAATAGGATCATCATGAATCACCCGAAGCATACGCATAATAAGTATCGCATCTCGAAGGGAGTAATGAGATTCTTCGAGTGCATCGAGTACCCCAACAAGCGATACATAGTTCGATCGTCCTTTGAGGAGAGTATATGAGAGATCAATATCCATACTCTTTGCTATGGCCGCGAGTCGAGGGAGATCTTTTTCGAAGAGTTGATCTTGGAGTGCTTTGGTGCGAGTAGATATAGCTATATGACTCTTCGTAGCATTCGCATAGGCAATAGATGGAAGAAGATATCCAAAAGTTTTTCCAATACCTGTCGGTGCCTCGATCAATATAGAGGTTTTATTCTCGAGACAAGAGAGTATTTCTTGTTGCATCTCTCTCTGCGTTGGTCGAGGCTCCATACTACTCTTCTCATCAAATATTCTGGTGAGTTGACCAAATAATTCGAGAGAGTTCTCATTTATTGTATGTTCTTGAATCGCCTCAGGAATTGTAGATTCGCCAAAATGAGTGCTCGAGAGTGCTTTCTCTCTCACCATTAAGACAGACTCACGAATATGATCGTAGCTTGCGAGTTCGAGTGAACGAGTATTCTCAAAAAACTGGCGAAATGGATGCACTGAATCAAGACGAGCAAGAACATAGCTATACCACATCCAGAGTGTCGGTGATATTGACTCAATTTCTCATTCAAATTTTGCGAGCAAATCAAGGCTCGCCGCCGCATCACTCCAAGCACGGTGTGCATCCGTATGGGTGATCTCATAGTATTCCGAGAGTGTTGTGAGTGAAAGTGATGCAAGATGAATAGGTGCAAGTACCTGAGCAAGAGTGAATGTATCAAGCTCGGTCGTGTTGGCAAGTATTGCAATCGTCTCATCTCCATCAGCAGATCTCCTCAGTCCATTCGATGCGAGAAACTCGGTATCAAAACGGATATTATGACCCACAATGCAGGCTCCATCAATACGATCAGCAACCTCATTGATTATCTCATGAATATCAGGAGCATCATCCACCTCTGCCTGCGTAATCCCTGTAATATCGATGATTTCCTGAGTAAGTGGTTGCTCCGCATGGACGACTGTTGTATAGATCTCCCGCTCGGCTCATTCAATGGGGGTAACAATACCAATCTCAATGATCTCATGATTTCGATGATCTAGTCCTGTCGTCTCAAGATCCAGACCAACATAGCGAATGTGCTGTGATGCCATAGTTTTTGGCTACTATAAGGAGTGACTGTGGGAATGCAAATACAAACATACAAACTCAAATATGAAAATATTGTAAATTAACAAATATAATGTATAATAATAAGAAAGCCATATTATGAATACAAAACTCAATTCAATACCACAAGCAGCCATACATAGCATTCGCCCCTATCAGCGTGAAGCAATACGAGAGATTACCAATGAAACAAAAGAAGCAATACGAGAACAACTCCATACCGATGCTCTCTTTTCGAGCGCAATCTTGATCGAAATGGCGACAGGAAGTGGCAAGA
>ERZ724509.799-NODE-799-length-12698-cov-6.709879_pt1 | contig 12698 bp, 14 predicted proteins | sample MGYA00376042_ERZ724509 | MGnify/ENA primary metagenome ERZ724509 (study PRJEB28724, sample SAMN07190887) | wastewater metagenome | isolation source: effluent of sewage treatment plant in Hong Hong | place: USA: Christiansburg, Virginia | collected 2016-03-01 ...
TCTATCGCGGTTCGTCAAGTGACTTTTTGGCAAAAATTGATGTTATATGGTATAGCGCTCCACAGCGCGCCATATCACGCATTGGGGTATGGTGCGCCATGTGGTAGGTCATGTGGCTTACATAGCCCAGCCCATGCCTGTATCTACTGTCTTGCCTAGCTTGGAAGCGTGACGCTGGAACATGTAGTAGTCCAGCATGTCTGTGAAGTGTGGTGCATGCTCTTGTGGGAAGGTTCGGTCCTTCTCCTTACTCTTATCCTTGGTGAAGTCTGGTTTGATCTCACAGAAGTTGAGGGCAGTGATAGGGGCCTCACAGGTAGCCCTGTTGATACGGATCCTTGGTAATGTGGGATCATGCTCTGCTAATATCTCATTCATCTTCTTATGCCTTACATCATGCGCCTCAGTGCGCTTCTTACGTGGGCATTTGATCTCACATGCCCAGCTATTGGCCCAGAAGGCTGTTTGTATCTCCTGGTAAATAGTCTTGCCAAATGAGTTACGATCATGAGCCCTAGGCTCACCATATACGAGCACCATCTTCCTGCCATGGTTCTCATATCTCTTACAAAAGTTGTTAACCAAGTTGGTAACATTACTGTCTTCCTTAACGAATAAGGAATCATGCAGCACCTCATCCTCACCACTTGGCTGGATGATAAGAAAGCCATTGAACCACCCGGCACCGTCATAAGATAGATTGATAGGCCTATCCGGGTCAATGGATTGAGAGAAATCTCGATCCAGGTATAATTGATCACCCTGAGCGGTGTATGACTTATCCGGGTAAAAGCCATGAATATCTTCATCAAATTCAAAGTAGAAGAGGAGATCTCCACGGTCTTTTCGTTTCCCCATAATCTCCCTATCAAAGTCTTTTGGCTTCATGACCTTTTGGGCCATAGCGATATTCTCAACCCCAAAGGCCTCTTTGTTGTCAATGGCGCTGCCGGTATGAAATGAAAATTCAAGCGGGTTTTCATGAGCCCATTTTTCAATATTGTACACCCATAAACCAGATGGCTTTTTGGGTGGCGAACTATACAAAGATACCTGGTGGTGGAATGGGTTTTTTATGACATGGTTAAGCTTCAGCTCAGTTTCAAAATATTGCTGAAGCTCTGCAAATGGATATCCATTGAGCTCACAAAACTCCTGAGCTGTGAGCACGAACTTTCCAATATTACCCCTTAAGGAAGGTATAATGATGTCGTTAAAAAATTCTTCCGGAAAAAAGGCCATCTCATCACCTTCTACCCAATCATAAGATCCACCTCGAGCCGCATCATATTGTCTTGAACTCACGATTTCGGCTACAGCACCATTGGCAAACCAAATCACATTGTCTGTATCAGGCTCCTTGTAGCTTGGATCATAATAAACTGGTTTCTTCTTAAATTTCGTGTAGTGGTAGTCTTTAATCAGTCCTACCGAATTCCAGGCCATTTCCATGACCGGCAAGGTCTTGGCTTTAAATTGCTTGAGTTCTGAAGCGGTAAGCAATCCCAATGATCCAGGGAGATTGATAACTTTTAAGTTAACTGAATGCCCCAAAATGTGAGACTTCCCAAATCCACGGCCGGCCATAAGGGCCTTAAATTTATGCAGGTCCTTAAGCCAGTTTATCTGCTTCTCATGTGAATATACCTGCTTACTCTTCTTCACCTCCATTATCCATCATTTGATTGGCCATACCGGATAATAAAGAAGGATCTGAAGAAAACATGACGCGCGGCATTTCCGGGGTAAGGTTTCTATGGATTGGCTCTAATTCGGCCAATTTACAATCGATCTCAAAAAGCAGTTTCTCATACTTTACAAGCGCTTCAAAATCCTTGACATCAGGATCATATTCCTCTACCTCACCAGTAACCGGGTTAATTGCCTTTTTCTTACCTCCCAGCAGCTCCATGGTGGCCAGGATCCGCTCACGTTGGATAGTAAGGTCGAAGTAATGATTGCGCTTTGTTATATTTCCAAAAACAGCCTGCGTATCTGCTATAAGCTGCACAATGGAAGCATGGCTGAAGGTAGGAATCATTTCCTTCATCAGTCTGATGATAATGGCCTGCCGGTAATTTTCACAGCACACCTGAAAACATTGGATCATGTAATCCCTGTAGTTTTCATCCTGCCAATTCAGCTTGAAGTGTTCAGGATTGATCATGTGCATCATGATCTTATCTGTCCTGGAAGCAGCCTTGAAGTCTTTTTCCTTAAACAGCCGCCGCTGCAATTGCGGCTTTGATGTGTCTCTCATATTCTAGCAGTTTTTCCAGGCCCTCTGATTGCCTTTTGGTGTTTTTACCTTCCTTTTTCAGACGTTCCAGGTTCTTTCTGGCCCTGGATATACTTTGCCTGTTGTATTCCAACTTTTTGGCCAATTCAAATGGATTTTCAGGCAAAATGATGGCATCCTTATCCGGTAACACTTCACCATGGATCCTGAGGTGATCCATGGCCAGCATGCAGTGCTTTATGTCATCCTGAATGTTTTGGATCCTGATTGAAATTTCTGCACGCTCCTGGTCAGTGGTCACATCATGGAATGAATTACTCAACTTGAAGCGCTCAATGTACAGCGCATTGAGCTTTGATGTCATTGGCTTCAGCTTTGGGATATCTTCAGCTTTGGGCTTTTCCTTTTTCTGTTCAGGCACATGCAGATTGTCAAGCTCACCCTCCAGGTACGCGATGGCAACAGGGCTATACCCCATTGACTCAATGACTGGTAGCATTTCATTGTCCGGGTCATGCTCCCGGACATGATTGATGGCAACCTGGAAGGTGTGTTTATCCATCAATTAGTAGTTGGTGTGATGTTCTGGCTGGATCCTGTTGGCTCTTCATCCAGTTTGTTGATCACTATATCTTCAAAACCCCATTCAAATGGATACTTTTTTTCCCATCCATTGGCCTTGAGTGCATAAAGGAACGGGGTAAGCAGTATCTTCCTTGGAAGGGGGGATTTGATCTTTACAAAGATCTCAATGGCATTGCGCATCTCTGATCCACTGGATAGTTTACCCTGCGTTTCTACACTGGCAATGGATGGGTGGATGCCCATACTTGAGATATTCGCCTGGTTTGATTTCTCAAACAACTTGAGTAATGCCTCATCCTTGAGGTCGGCTTCAATGCTGTTGATCTTTACACCTTCGATTTTCTTGCCATCCTCATCATGGGCAAAAAAGGTGTAGATAGCCCTGCCTACGTTTTCCTCTCCGGAAAGGAATTTGTTCATGCTATCAATGAATTCCTGCTTTTTATTTGCAGCCTCATTGATACAGGCCTGTATTTCCGTTTCAATGCCTGTTGCCTCAGCTTTGGCATATTTTCGCAGGTCCAGAAAGGCATCTTTTGGGATCTCGATGTGAAACCTTATTGTGTATCCGTTTCTGATGTTGCTTTTATGGAATTTAGGGATCACATTGCTAAGTTGAATCCACTCAGATCCTCCCCAATAAGATGGGTGTGCATAAACTCCATTGTCAAAAAGTCCGTCTTTGGTGTGCATAATCCATTCGGATCTGTCAGATTTTGTCGGGATCTTTTTCATATCAGACTTTCCCTGCTTATTCTTTTTGTTGAAGTCGCCAAAAATGTAGCCAGGCACAGGCTTGCCAAAATCGTAAAACTCAACACGCATATCACGGCACTTATAGGCCATCATAGAAGCAATCGCATTACCTGCTTTATTGGGCATCATGCCTGTGAATACATTGGAATGAATCAGCAATTGATTCGCAGCTTCTACCAGGTATTTATTTCCAAAATCAAAGCTATCCATCCAGTCTTGGATTTCAGCAGGTACAGGCTGTGGCTCCCTCCTCTTTACCTCACCATCATAGATCACATTAAATGGGATAATTCCACCCCCAATGATCAATGATCTTTTAGTAGATATCAACTCCCCGATGATGTTATTGTCCATGATCACCAATTCACGGTTTTGTGGCAATAAATTGTCAGAGCCCCAGGTATGAACTGAGAAGCCGCCGGCTACCTGCCCTTTTTTACTTATTGTGGCCGGATCTATCTCTGAGAATGTGACCGCTACTCCTTTATCCAGGAGAAATGTTTCTGTAGTTTTCAATGGATGACTTTTAGATTGTTGAAGTAAATTATATGTGAAATGAGCAAGGTCAATTGCTCATTGGTGTTAAGATCTATACAGGGGATGGTACCATGCAGCGTATGTTTACCACGCTTTTGCGCCTTTTCATAAAGTTTGCGTTGGTGGGGTGTGAAGCCTTTATAATTGAAGCCATTGATGCATTTGTCAATGGTCTTGAGTGATCCCCGGTTTTTAGTGGCTCTCACATATACGCATGAAAAGACCTCTCCTGACCGGATTAATTGTAAAGCTTCAGCTATGGATATTGATTTCACGAAAGGATTGATATTTCTTTGGCAGTATCGATCACCATTTTGCGGCTTACGAACTCGTTGAGAGTGCGATTATTCTCACCTACCCACTTGATGTACTTATCTACGCCAGCCACGCCGCCTTCAATGAATGCTTTTTTCATCCTCCTGAGGTGATTTACCGGCCACAGGCGCTGATCTTTAAGTGCAACCGATACAATTTCACTTACAATTTTCGGATCTGATGGTTCCGGTAAAATCCCGAATGAGTTTTTTGCCATCAATGCTTGGGCATTTTGAATTGACTTTATCACCACTTGATCCGCCAAGTCATAAGTGACTGGAAGTTTTTGGGCCAGTTTTTTGAGACTGGCCAGGTCTTTATTTGAAATTTTCATAACTCAAAAGTATCTGTCACATGACAGATTACTGTGGACATCAGAAGCTAGCCAGTCTATACCCTATGGTCACCTGGTGTGATTTCTGGATGAGATCATAGGAGTAACCAGCCAAAACCTTGCGGCCTGTGATGGCAGCTCCTACAGCTGCCCCTGTGTTGCTCATTTGGCTGAAGGCGTAAAAACTGAAGTAGGGAAGCCTTGGGCATGGCTTCTCGCGGATAATCACAGTTGTATCCATCTTTATATCTGCCTTATACCTTGACTCTACCAGGTCCACAGCATCGTGCTCTGCATAGAGTTTAACACCTGGATGTATGTCGATTGTGTCCAAGTATAAATTGTACCCTGAATATGTGCCAGGATAAAACCAGTTTGACGTATCCAAAGGCATAGGTAGCCCTATCAATCCAGTTGGTGCACTTGGCGCGGCAACTGGTGCACTTGGTGCGGCAAGTGGTGCACTTGGCTGCGGTTTTGCCGGTTTTGGTTTACTTACTGCTATCGGCTTGGTGATAATAACCGGAGTGGTCACCGTGTCCCGGATCACGGTCACAATCTTTTCACTGGCCACAGCCTTTGGGTTGATGCGATCGTAGAGGAGAAAACCCAGCAGTGCGATCATTAGCATGTCTTTAATTAAGTTGAATTTTGTCATGCCTGGCTTAATTTTTTAATGTAATCAAATTCATCTGCCACCTCTTGTAGTTCTGTGTGAACTACTTTGGCTTTAATCCTGGTATTCTTTAATGTTGTGGCCGCTTCCAGCATTACCTGGGCTGCGTTCATGATGTCTGCGAATCCACCGAGGCCTGGTATATTTTGTGGCTTGGTAGCGACACGTCCTCCATCAGCGAAACCAGGTACCCCTATAGCACGGAAAACCCTATCACCTCCCAGCGCTGCTTGGTGGTTTTCATTGAGAATCACTTCATTTGTCTTGACTGTGGCCAGTACATTATCCCCGTTTGACTGAGTTGGGATATTGGGAGCTACATCGATGCGGCCTGCGGGCAAATTTTGGACCTTTCCGGATCTAGCAAACTTTTGGGCCTGAATTCTCCTTACATTGGCGTAGGCTCTTCCAGTGGCAAAGCCTGCCTCTACAAAAGCCAGCGCCTTGCCTATGAATGGAAGTGTGCTATAGCCTTTAAATATTCCGGATATCTCTGATGCCAGGTTAACCAACACATTGGCCGTCTCAAACGCCTTGATGGCGCTTGCGTTTTTCTTCCTGGCAGCTTCATCTTTGCTGAGCAATTGAATACCTACATCGAGCGCACTTTTGGCGTATTCGTACTTGTTTTTGTTGATGCTCTCAATGATCTGAGCTGTGCGCTCCTCATTGCTCACTACCTGGTCATTGTACCCTTGCTGCGCTGTGAGCTTGTCCTGGAGTGTTTTGCGGTACAAATCCGTTTCTTCCAAGCCAAGACCTGCAAGGAGTTCCAATTCCGCTTCCTTGCCTTTGAGAAGCAATTGAGCCCGTGCAATGTTGTATTGCTCTTCAGTGGTGATCTTCTCAACAAACTTCCTTTGCTCCTCTGTGAGCTCTTGGTCTGTGGCAGCTTGTATTTGGGCTATCCTGGCATCAAGATCTTTCTGAAAAAAATCCTGGAATACTTTGGCCTCTTCCTGCTGAAGCTTCAGGCGCTGTTGGAATGCCTTGAATTGGTTTGCGATGCTGTCCGCATCTAGTGCGGCAGCTTTTTCCTCTTTCCTGGGCTTTTTGTACTTGGTGTCTTTGTCATCACCAGATCCAATGCCCGTACCAGTACCAGATATTTCATCTTTGACAGCGCCGAATTTTGACTTGATCTTATCCAGGCTAGTGCCGAGCTTTTCAGCTGCCTTGCCAAATGATTGTTCCAGGTCATCGATTGCATTCTTGTTGCTGTCTACAATCGCCTTAGCATTTTCTTCCACTGCACCTGTAAATGATGCATTGGTTTTATTTATCTGTTCGATCTGCTGAGGAGAATATCCTTTTGCAATAAGATCCTGCTGACTGGCAGCATTTTTGGCCCTGGCTAGCTCAGCACCAGCCAGCTCTTTAATTGCCTTTTTGGTTTTTTCAGCATTTTTCTGGATCTCTTCTTCAAAAGCCAGGTATAAGAGTTTTTCTTCAAATGCTTTGTTGGCTGATTTTTGGGCCTTCTCTATCTCTTGAAGGCTTGATTTTTCAGAAAGCAGGTTTGGCAAGTACTCTCCGTACTTGTCATTAATCTGAGCGATCAGAGCTTTCCTGTTCTCGCTTTCCGGTGCGAGTCTTTTTAGGGTTTCAATCTCAAAATTAAACTCCTTCTGAAGATCCCTGGTAACCTCCTGAGCTGTCTTGGTTGGAGAGATGTATTCTTTGATACTGTTGGCCAATCCGGTTAATGATCCGAATATTCTGGATATAGTACCGGAAAAGCCCTGGCCAATTACAGTGGCCAATTGTGCTGCAGCATCTTTGAAGTTTGAAATTCTACCTTCTGCTGTAGCCATTCGGTCCGCATTGGATCCTGCTATGCCATTCATTTGGCCCATGGCCACAATGGCCTGAGTCATCGCTTCCGGAGTGAGAGCTACCGTCTCATTGAAGCCCTTGAATGACAATTTCGCAGTATCACCGGCCTTGGATCCACGGATACCAAACTCCTTGAGCCTTTCAAATTCACCGGTTTGGGCATCCAGGATAGCTTCTACCAGGTCATTGAAGCTTTTGCCCTGTGATGCGGCAAGATCTGCCAGGGATAGGATTTCTTCTTTGGTAGGATTCAAGCCCCTGTTTCTCATCTTGATGTACGCCTGAGTTAGTTCATCAAGTGTAAACACAGTTCCCTGTGCTACATCTTTAACCAGTTGCAGGCTTTCTTCAGCTTGCTTTTGAGATCCTGTGGCTGTTCTGAGGGTAGCCAGGTAAGTCTCATTTGCCTTGGCGAGATCAAACGTGCTTTTTGTGGCCGCTATTGCTCCGCCAATTATCCCAAAAAATGAAATACTTGAAAGAGATAACCCGAATTTCGACAAAAATCCGGACCCCTTGTCAAGTTGGGCAGAAACCCCCTTTGTGGTTTCCCTGATAGTAGCAAGTCTATTATTAACATCTTTTAGCTCTGCTGATTTTTTTATAAAATCTTCAGTTCCGGGAGTGAGGTTGTTGAGCTCCCTATTTAAATCTCTGGCTACTTTTTGCATCTGCTTGTATGAGGCAATAACCTTCTCACCATTGATCTCTATTTCTAGTTGTACCTTATCTTTTCTGACACTCATGTTATTAAATTATTCTTGTTTCTAATGCAGCCTTCATCTCGGCCAACGTTTCTGCACTCAGGGCATCCTGTAGCCTACGGTATAGGATGTTGAGTGATAATTCCTTCCCTTTATTATACCACTTCTTACGCTTTGCGCGCCAGGTTGTATTTTGTTTGTATGATATAGCGATCCCCCACGCTATACGGTTAATGAGCTTTGTCTTATCTCGCGGAACAAAACCATATTTTTCTTTGAATTTTGGGATAAAATTCTCTATCCCTTTTTTCTTCACAAAACCTTCCATGGCATCAACGTTGGCCACGTTGCTCCAGGAAAGTTTACGCATGTCATAATACCTCAGGTATTGCTCAAATTCAAAAAGAGCTTCAGCCACGCTTGAGGTGTTGGCCAACAGCACGGATCCATCAAAGGAGTCTTTACCTTGTCCGGTAAGTTGTCCAAGATTTTGGGCAGCTTCTCTACGGTATTTCACAAATTCATCCGCCCATAGTTTCAGAACATCATTGATGATGTCATTAACCATCTCCTGAGGCACTGCATTTCCGCGTGATGAACTTCTACCCCTGTATCCTCTTTCGTTGCTATCTGCTCCCATTTTTTGAATTTAAAAAGGGCTGCAAGCACATGCAGCTCACAGCCCTTATATTACTAAGGTCTCAAAACGATTAATTGCCGGCCGGTGGTTTATCGGTCTTTTCTCTGAAGTATTGCTTCAGCTCTGAGAACCGATTGAAAAGTGCCGGGAGCTGTTCCTGTGGGAAATCTCTTGGCTTCATTTGCCGGCCATTGATAATGATCCCAATCTTATAATCAGGGCCAATGTATTCGTAAACCGGATTTTTTTTCTCTGCCATGATTACGTAGTTGGAACGGTTCCTGAAAATTCAAGTGGTAAAAACTTGGAAGTGGCTGTGATCTCCAACGTGTACTGCTTGACACTTCCGTCATGCACCCATTTTGGTTTGATGGTGGCTCCGTCTTCCTTCTCACCTAGTACCCACTTTTTGCCATCCTTATCCGGGACAATGACAATGTATCTGTTTTTCCTGGTGTCAGAAATTACAGAAGATGCATTGCCTTCTCCACCGGGTACCACAAGCTCACACTTGTTTTCAAAGAAAGAAGCATCTACATCTCCCTGAGCTGTAGCTTCAATCTTATTCTTACCAGGTGCAGCTGCTATTTGGATGCTAAAGAATTTTTTGGTAGCTACCATTGTGATTGTAGGAATTACCCCATCCACCGCAGCTCCAATGGTGGCCACTTCGTCTTCACGCGCTATATACGCGAGACCTTTGAAGCCGAGCGTGATATCACACAAGCCTTCAAGGTTTTCTAATGTATTTGGGCATGCTGCCATTTACTTCGATTTTTGTAGGTTATAAAATTATTTCCTGAGTTTGAAGGCATTTGGCATTTTGCCAAGCCAAATTTTCACCTCAGCATCTTTCAGTTCGCGCAGATCGATAACCTCCAGGATACCATCTTTGTTGATGGCCTGGAATTTCGGCATGATGATGTCATAAACCTTATCACCATCTTTGAAGATGGCTGGTTTTTTGACCTCTTCCTTTACCACGGCCACACTTGTGCCGGGCGCAGCTTTCACTTTATCAGTGAGTTCTTTGATCTGCTCTGCCTGCTTATTTACAAGCTTCTCAAGAGCTTCGATCCTTTTATCTGTTGGAGTGGGGGTTGCACCCCCAGCTCCTGTTGTTCCTTCTGCCATTTATATATGGATTGAATTATTGTTAATGAATAAGGTTACACTGTGAATCGGTCATTTACGACCATTACATCTGGGTGGATCACCCCGAAGTTTACTCCCATTTTGAAATCAAGCCACCACTTAATTTTTCTGTCTTCCTGCTCGAAGTTGAAAGACCTTGAGTCAGCAGGAGCATCATACCCGTAATGGATATTTTCTTTTGGAGTGAACAAAATGCAGTCATCTGGGAAGCCAGCAAGGATACCAAAATTTACACCAGGTATACCGAAGTCGATATTAGTGTCCTTATTGCCAACATACTTGCCGTAGTCTGCACGGTACTGCTTCCTAGCCAGCTCTGCTGTGTTTACTGAGATAAAGCACTCTATTCCTGCCTTTTTGTAAACCTTGGGCACAGCTGCGTATACCTCCTCAATTTTTGTGAATGCATTTGATACGGTAAGTGCCCCGGTTGCTACAGGAGTAAGATCTGCAATATTGTCTTTGATCAATTCCTTGGTACCGTCAAACATTACACTGAGAAGATCTCCATCTGCAGGTGATCCTGTCTTAACAGCCTGGTGGAATGCTATCTCTTGTTCTTGAGCAATTTTGTCAATTGATCCCTGAAGGATTGCGCCTTCAAATGGTAGGTCCATGCTATTTTGCCCTTTCTGCCTCATCATACCCAAATAGGTGCCTTCAAAGTCCTTAGGCACTATGGTCATGTCAACTTTACAGTCGAATACTTCCAGGTTCCTTTGTTTGAATACGTGGCTATTGGTAAGAGGTTGGAAGGTTGCTGAATATCTCTTAACGAGATTACCGATCACCATTGAGGTCAAGGACTTTTTGCCTTTTACGCCCTCATGTGGCGTGCAATACATAGCTGATTCAAACCCGAAGAAAAGACGGGTGATCAGGTCTTCGCTATGATCCTGAACGTATGCCTGTAGTGAGGCTACGTTGGTTATGTCAAGTGAATTTGCCATTTACTTTTGTGTTTTTACTGTGTGATAAATTGGTTGATGTCCTGGTCATTTTCCTTGCACCATTTCACCAGGTGTGGCCTGTTGACACTGTTGAGCAAGTACGCGGGAGGTGTGACCTTCTTACCGGCTTCCAATGTAGAAGCGGGTCCATTTTTGCCGGCATGTTCCTGGGCAGGGGCCTTGGAAAGCTCAGCTACTTGTGCGGTAAGGGTTTGTATCTGTGCCTGAAGCTCAGCCATTGTTGGTCCGGCAGGAGCCGCAGGTGCGGCAGGTGAGGCGGTGGCTGCTGGAGCTGTAGTACTCATTTCAGCCGGCGCCGCAGGTGTAGCAGGAGTTGTGGTAGGGGCAGCAGGTGCGCCGCTAAGTTGAGCGCGCAGTTCTGCGAGTTCCCTTTCTTTCTCCTGGATCTGGGTGTTTAAATCCATTCCGAATAATTTTAAAATTGATTGATAGATATCCTGGGATTTACCAGGCTGATTAATATTAAACATGTGTTTATTTTTTGTCATGAAGGTTCTGAATTCTTCAGATTCCAGGAGTGCCATAAACTGCTCTTCCTGGTCGAATTCATCAGTACTGAACATGGAGTTCGTTAGTGCTCCTTCACCCACTACATCGATGCCACGGGCATCAACAGGGTTACCGTACACTTCTCCTTTATGCTCTTCTTTGGTGGCCTTATATCTCCAGTAAAATCCTTTGTCCCAATCGAACCACCTCTCAAGCTCTTGGCGGGTGCCGCCTTTGTCATTGCCAAAATACTTGTCAATTTGGACCTTCATTGACATCATATAAGATGCTGGATCCTCATCTACTGATTTCAGCACATAGTCACCAATGCCTGGATAAATGGGAGATAAGTCGCTCGAACTGTAAACATGAAGATCACCGAAAATAGAAGTGCCATCAGTAGAGAAATTGTCAACATAACCAAGCTTCATGCCCACATATGAGCTGTAGTTATGGTTGACCTCGGTCTTCTGTTTTTTGCCTTTGACAAGCTTCATATACTTGTCTATGAAGTTTTGATCAATGACAAAATTGCGGGCATCTTTAGGCTTCATTTTTTGCGCTACAATAACGCCAGAAATGGTTCTTGACTCCAAGTCTACACCAGGTTTCTGACCGCTGCCGGCAAGGGAAATTTTAAACTTCTCAACCATGTAAATTGCTTTTAATTTCAGCTAACAATTCATTGTTCCTTTCAAAGGCTTCTGTATTCTTTGCTATAATCTGAACCATCTGCTCGCTGTGTGTCTTGTAGAGATTCTTAATCTCCTCATTACACTTTTCATATTCAACCTTTATCCTTTCAAGCTCTCTGTGGAAGTACCACACAACGCCGGCCAGAATGATAAAAGAAAAACCTTGCTTTGCGATGTTTTCAAAAATTAGCGAAAAAATACTTTGCTCCATAATCGGTTTTAGAATACAAAAATGAGGGATAGGATAGGTTTGGCTGTGGACATCAAGGAATTTGAAACCAGATGCCAAAAATGCCAATTCCAATGACTGAAGAGGTGCCTCCTGCACTCGTATACGCGAATGGCCTCAAGTACGATGAGTTCACAGGTTTATTTGTGTTAAACGACCCTGTGGATGTTGTACCATCCGATTCATCTACCACCTTCCAGTAATAGGTTCCTCCATTGCTGGCTATTGACAAGTAAAAGGTATAGAAGTCTGTCCGGTCAGCGGTAGGAACGGGAAACCCGGACCCCAGATCTACCTTGGTACATGTGCCTGAGGCATCATTGTACATCACTTGGATGTTGGCATCTGTGTCATCGTATCCCATGCCTGCAATCTCAGTGAGGGTACTGGGATTTACATCCGTAGGTGCAGATGGAGAGTTTCTTACTCCAGCAAACGCCCGGGCTGTTGAGGTGGCTACGCCCGTGGCCGGACCCCAGGATATGGCATATTCGAAACCGCCATTGTATGCATCTGTGCCTTCGCGAAATTGATCGT
>ERZ724509.800-NODE-800-length-12697-cov-4.616516_pt1 | contig 12697 bp, 8 predicted proteins | sample MGYA00376042_ERZ724509 | MGnify/ENA primary metagenome ERZ724509 (study PRJEB28724, sample SAMN07190887) | wastewater metagenome | isolation source: effluent of sewage treatment plant in Hong Hong | place: USA: Christiansburg, Virginia | collected 2016-03-01 ...
AGTTCCTTTTCATCCTTTTATAAATTACCTGAGTTGAATTTGGAAAGTGTTGAACTGAATCAATTGATTTATGAATTGACTGTATTACATCAAGAAATTGAATTTAGTGGTATTCATGCACATCTTCCAAGTCAATTAACGTATATACGAGCAGATAGAAAAATGTTTGTAAATATTTTAAATAATTTAGTATTAAATGCAATTCAAAGTATTCCAGAAGGAAGAGCGAGACAAATAGATATTTTTGTAAAAGCAAAAGTAGACTGCATTTTGATTGAAATTAAAGATAATGGAATGGGAATTCCAGAAGAATTACAAGATAAAATATTTGTCCCTTATTTTAGTACAAAGTATTCTGGATCAGGAATAGGATTGGCCCTAGCGAAGAGATTGGTTGAAGATATGAAAGGTGCAATTTGGTTTGAAACTTCTTTTCAAAACGGCACTTCTTTTTTTATTGAAATGCCTTACTATATCGAATGAACAAACTTCATTTTATTCTAGTATTATTTTTTTTCGTTGTTGTGCATGTTAGTCATGCGCAATACAGCAACTTGCGTTGTAAGTGGATTAAACCAACAGAACAAGGCGTAAAGATTGATACGTTAACAGTAGTACCCAGCAGCATTGAAATAAAATATCCTGGTGGATATACAAGTAATTATACTATTTCAACAAACACACTGCTTATTTCACCCAGTCCACTTCCAGATTCAATTTTAATCTGTTATCGTGTATATCCATTTGATTTAGCAAAACCTGTTTATCGTAGAGATTTATCGTTATATGATTCCATTGGTGGGTATCGAGAAATCATGCGTTTGCGTGGTTACGGTAACGTACCTCAACAACGTGAAGAATTATTCTCTACTCCTGGAATTAATAAAACAGGTGTTATTTCTAGAGGTATTTCTGCGGGTAACAATCAAAGTGTTTTTGTGAATTCTACATTAAACTTGCAGCTTGATGGGAAGTTAACAGATAATATAACCTTAACAGCAGTAATTTCAGATCAAAATATTCCGTTTCAGCCTGAAGGTAACACGCAACAATTACAACAATTTGATCGGGTGTATGTGCAATTAAAAACGCCTCAAACAGCATTAACAGTAGGTGATATTGTTTTAAAGCAACGCGATCCATATTTTTTGAAATATTATCGGAATGTACAAGGTGGACAAATAAGCCATACTGTTACCCGTGATTCAACATTTGAAAGCGTAAGTCAATTAGGTGTTGGTATATCAAAAGGGAAGTTTAATACGATACAGTTCTCTCCAGGCACAAAGGATTTTTTGCAAGAAGGGGTACAAGGGCCTTACCGTTTGAGGGGCGCTAACAATGAAGCGTTCATTACTATAATTGCGAATTCAGAAAAAGTATATTTTGATGGCCGATTATTAACTCGAGGCTTCGATTATGATTATGTAATCGATTATAATACTGCTGAGATTACATTTACACCTTATGTTTTAGTAACACGATACAATCGCATGCGTGTTGATTTTGAATATACGGATAAAAACTATGCGCGTACGAATGTAGAAGCTTCTCAAACGATTAAAAGTAAAACAAGTCAATTTGGATTTTATTATTATTCAGAAAAAGACAATCGCAACAATCCCTTATTACTTGACTTGTCATTGGCAGATAAAAATTACCTATCAACGATTGGGGATGATTTAACAAAAGCATTTATTTCTGGTGAAGATTCGATTGGCTATAAAGCTGGTGTATCCTTGTATAAGAAAATTGATGTCGCTGGAGTCGTAGTGTATCAATATTCCACCAATCCAGACAGCGCATTGTTTCAAGTGAAGTTTTCACAAACTGGTGTAGGTTTGGGTAGCTACATCTTGGATAACTCGACTGCGAATGCACGTATTTTTAAATATGTAGGAGCGGGGAATGGTATTTATGAGCCTGTTCAATATATTGCTACGCCTAAGAAAAGACAAATGATACAAGGTTCCCTTGTGCAGCAGGTATCCAAGCATGAAGAACTATTTACGGATATTGCTTATTCGACAAATGATGTGAATCTCTATTCAGCTGAAGACAAAGAAAATGACAATGGTGTATCTGTTAGAGGGGGAATAAGAAGTTCGAAACGTAAAATTGGGTTACTGAATAATTATTTGCTTACATCGTCTTTATCGTATGAGTTTAACCAGGCTAACTTTGTTGCAATTGATCGATTTAGAAGTGCTGATTTTGAACGCTATTGGAATGAAGATATCACTCGACTTGGAAATAATCAGATGGTTGTTGGAAACATCAGCTATGCTAAAAATGCAAATGAATTAATTAGTTATTCAGCGAATTATCGTGATAAAGCAAATGATTTGTCTGGATTACAACAAGAAGCAAAGTTGTATCAAAAAAAAGGAAACCTTTATTTTAAAGGCGATTTATTTAACATGTTTAATAATAATGTAAAAGGAAAAGCAGATTGGGAAAAGTATAGTGCAAACATGTATTATCGATCGAAGATTTTTACACCTGGCTTTCAATATAGTACAGAACGCAATAAAGTTCTTGATTCTGCTGGTAGATTAGCGAACTCCTTAATGTACTTTGATGAATATAAATACTACATAGAATCAAATGATACTTCAAAATTTCGATTTAAAATTGATTATAGTGATAGGTCTGACAAACAACTCTACTTGGGAGAATTAGCTCCAGCAACGCGTGCACAAACAACTAATTTTACGAGTGGCATTACATTTAGTCCAGATCATCAACTTAATTTTATTACTACGTATCGATATTTGACTTATTTGGGTCCGGTAGCAACCCCCAATGATGAAACAATTATGTCACGCGTTGATTGGGGTATTAGTGCATTTAAACGACATGTACGTTCTGAATTAACTGTAACGACAGGTGTAGGTAGGCAGGCAAAGCAACAATTTGTGTTTCAGCCAGTAGCAACAGGCTTGGGGAATTATATTTGGAGAGATTATAACGATGATGGAATACAACAAATAAATGAATTCGTTACCAAGATTTATAACGATACAGCAGAGTTTATCAAAATATATTTACCATCGAATGATTATTATAAAGCGTATACAAATTTGATAAACTATAGGTTGGATGTTTCTATGCCAAGAAAGTGGAAATCAAAATCAAGTTTTACACTGAAAACGTTAAGTAAATTATCTAATACTTCTTCTATAACTTTAAATAACAAAACTACGGACGATAATTTATGGAGCAGATTTAATCCAAGCTCTCCGAGTGCATCGGATACTAATTTACTTGCGTATCAGCGTGTGTTGCGTTCGGTATTATTTTATAACAGGTCAAGTTCCTTATTTGGTATGGATCTAGCTTTAACATTAAATGAATCACGACAATTTTTAACTCAGGGATTCGAAAACCAATCTGTAAACGATTTGATATATGGATTACGAGGAACATTTAAACGGATGTATGCCTTTAAAACAAAGCTTACGACAGGCTTTAGCAATGTCAATTCAGACTTTAATACCAATAGGAATTATCATATTCAATATAAGAAAATAGACAATGAGTTTTCAATACAGCCAAGAAGCAATCTGCGTTTGAGTTTGTTGATGGGACTTGCTTATAAAGTAAATACATTTACGGGTGGAAAGGGTGAAAATGCGCTGTTGTATAATGTTGGTACAGAATTAAAAATTAATAAATTATCAAAAAGAACATTAACCTCAACACTAAAATACATTCGGATAAACTCTAATTTAAATGGGACACTTCAAAACAGTCCGATAGCCTATGAAATACAAGAAGCGTTATTGAATGGCAATAACATTACTTGGAATATTAATTGGCAAGAGCGATTGACGAATGGCTTGCAAATTTCATTTAGCTATGAAGGTCGTAAATCCGAATCTGTTAAAACGATACATACAGGTCGCATGCAATTGAGTGCCTTATTTTAGAAATCATACTACGTATATGTTAAAAGGCTAAAGGTAAAATAGTTTGCCATTTTTTAATAAAGTATTTTTAGTTAAACGATTTATTTTAAGTACATTCATTTACTTCAGATTGCTACCAGAATCTTTATATACATTAATAATACTCCATTGAAATAATAATTTATAAACCTATATGAGTGATAATAACGAAGCGAATAGGATTAAAGAAAATTATAATAAAACCAAATATTGGCATAAGTGGGGGCCTTATTTAAGCGAGCGACAATGGGGAACTGTACGGGAGGATTATAGTGCAGATGGTTCTGCCTGGACCTATTTTCCTCATGATCACGCACGTTCAAAAGTATATAGATGGGGCGAAGATGGAATTGGTGGATTTTCAGATCATCATCAAGAAATGTGTTTTGCATTTTCTTTTTGGAATGGAAAGGATCCAATACTTAAAGAACGATTTTTTGGTTTAACGAGTCAAGAAGGGAATCATGGAGAAGATGTAAAGGAATTGTATTATTATTTAGATAATACACCTTCACATTCTTATATGAAGATGTTGTATAAATACCCACAAGTATCATATCCATATGAAGATTTAATTCGCATTAATAATGAGCGCAAAGCACAACCGTCGCTTGGAGAGTATGAATTAATAGATACGGATATATTCAAAAATAATACCTATTGGGATATTTATATAGAATATGCTAAAGAAGACGATGAGGATATCTTTATAAAGGTAAGTGTATTTAATAGAAGCAATGATGATTCAACACTTACAATGTTGCCAACATTATGGTTTCGCAATAGATGGATGTTTGGCTTGACAGATTATGTACCATGCTTGCGTATCGGTTCGCATACGGAAACCTTCGCATCCATTGAAACTACTCATAATATTATGGGTAATTATAACCTATACTTTGATGTGCCTGAACGAATCCTATTTACAGAGAATGAAACGAATACAGAACGTATGTATGGGGTTGAAAATAAAACCCCTTATGTAAAAGATGCCTTTCATACTGCAGTTATAAATAACAGCTATGATATTTTTAAAGAAAAAAAATCAGGTACTAAAGTCGCTCCAATCTATGAACTTCAAATACCTGCGAAACAATCTACCGTTATTAAACTTCGGTTTTGTAAAGAGAAAAAAGAGAATCCCTTTTCTGATTTTGAATCTACATTTGATAAACGTATCGAAGAGGCGAATGTATTTTACGATGATATTCATAAAAATAATAAAAATGAAGATTATAGGAGCGTACAACGTCAAGCACTTTCTGGATTATTATGGAGTAAACAGTATTATAATTACAACATTGAGGATTGGTTAAAAGGAGATAAAACAATGCCTCCTCCACCAGAATCTAGAAAGCAGGGAAGGAACAGTGATTGGAAGTATTTAGATAATGCAGATATTATTTCTATGCCTGATAAATGGGAATATCCTTGGTATGCATCTTGGGATTTAGCCTTTCATTGTGTTACCATGTCAATGGTAGATGCAGAATTTGCAAAATCACAGCTCATATTGATTATGCGCGAATGGTATATGCAACCCGATGGACAAATACCTGCCTATGAATGGAGTTTTTCTGATGCAAACCCACCGGTGCATGCATGGGCAGCTCTAAAAGTATATCAAATTGAACAGAAGAAAACTGGTTTTTCAGACGTAGATTTTTTAAAACGTGTTTTCTCTAAGTTGCTCATTAATTTCACTTGGTGGGTGAATAGAAAAGACCAATTTAATAGAAATATTTTTGAAGGCGGATTTTTAGGATTGGATAATATTGGTTTGTTTGATCGCAGTAATTTGCCAGAAGGCTTTAAGATGGAGGAAGCAGACGCAACATGTTGGATGGCTATGTATGCTGGGAATATGTTGGGCATTGCATTGGAGATTGCAATGCATGATCCTGCATTTGAAGATGTAACAACAAAATTTTATGAACACTTTGATCATATTTCTGAAGCATTTAATCAATTTGATCAAGACAAAAAGAATTTATGGAATGAAAAGGATGGCTATTTTTACGACATTGCTATTTTACCAGATGGCAAACGCATTCCTATTGAAGTACGATCGATTGTTGGCTTATCGTGTTTGTTTGGAGTTTCAATTATTAAAAAAGAATATTTTTCAAAGTTGAAAAGCTTTCATGCTCGACTGCAATGGTTCCGAAACATGAGAAATACACAGGGCAAATTGAAAGAAATTGAACCCTATGATTCAAATAAGGATGTGCTGTTATCCATTATTCCGAAAGATAAATTACTTCGTATTTTAGAAATTATGTTGGATGAGAATGAATTTTTATCTTCTTATGGAATTCGATCGGTATCAAAATATTATTCATGTCATCCATATTCTTTGACACTAGAAGGTAAAGAATACAAACTGGACTACGAACCTGCCGAATCAACAACAGGTATTTTTGGAGGAAATTCTAATTGGAGGGGACCTTTATGGGTACCTATTAACTACCTGATTTTAGAAGCATTAGATACCTATCATGAATATTATGGAGATGATTTGAAAGTGGAATTTCCAAGTCATTCTGGGAATTACTTAAATCTAAATCAAGTAATGCTTGCATTGACTCAACGATTGATAAATAAGTATCTTCCAGATGAATCCGGTGATCGGCCAATACATGGTAAAAACCCACTGTATAAAGAAGATCCCAACTTTCAACATTTGATTTTATTCTATGAATATTTTCATGGAGATACAGGACAAGGTCTTGGTGCTAGCCATCAAACAGGGTGGTCGAGTATTATCTCGGAACTTATTGATCGTGTAACCAATGGATGAAAGATTTATGAATACACATTGATTCCAGGTGTTTTGAATAATTTATTATTTCATAAAGAATCATAAAGGGCAAAATGAAATATAATCACAGGGGGATTTACTTTAGGATAAAAAAATACCCCCGAATCAAAAATGAGTATCTAATTTCCTAGATACTCATTTTTTCTGTCCACTAACGACTGACAACTGGCCACTAATTTTTCATATCTCGTATCAACTTACTTGCAAAAATAAAGTTTTGAAGTTCTTCAACTGTCGTTCCTAAAATCACTTCTTTGGTACCTTCCCAGATTTTTTGGCCTTTAAACATGAAGATGATGTTTTCGCCAATTTCCAGCATTGAATTCATATCATGGGTAACTACAACCGTGGTAATATTAAATTCATGTGTGATTTCTTGAATGAGATTGTCAATTCGAATGGATGTTTGAGGATCTAAGCCCGAGTTGGGTTCGTCACAAAAAAGGTATTTGGAATTCATTACTATCGCACGTGCAATTCCAACGCGTTTTGCCATACCACCGCTTATTTCAGAGGGCATTAAGTGGGCTGCATGGTCCAATCCAACACGCTGTAGACAAAATTGCACTCGGTCTGCCTTTTCTGATTTTGACATGTCGCTTAACATATCTAAGGGGAAAAGTACATTTTCTGCAACAGTTTTTGAATCAAATAGGGCGCCACCTTGAAAGAGCATTCCTATTTCGCGGCGAATTTCCTGTTTTTCGTCTTTATCTGCTGCTGTAAAATCACGGTTGTCGTATAATATAGAACCAGAATCTGGCTTCACCAATCCAACCAATGTTTTTAATAAGACACTTTTACCTGTACCACTTGCACCAATAATTAAGTTTGTTTTGCCTTGTTCAAACGTAGCCGAAATATCCGTTAAGATTTGCTTGCCGTTAAATGCTTTGTTGATATTCTTACATTCAATCATAATTGGAAGTCAATAATACCCTTGAATACTTAGTTTAATAATAATTGGGCAAGTGCTAAATCTGCAACCAAAACAGCGATACAACTTTTTACCACTGCCGAAGTGGAAGATTGTCCGACTTCCAATGCGCCGCCTTTTGTAAAATAACCTTGAAATGCAGAAATAGAAGAGATAAGAAATGCAAAAACGAATGCTTTTATTAAAGCAAACGTTACATTAAATTCATTAAAATCAATTTGAATGCCGTATATAAAATCTTGTGTAGAGATGATATTTCCCATGATACCTGCAATATAACCGCCCAGGATAGATAACAGACCAGCGAACGTAACAAGCATCGGTATTGTAATTAAACTAGCAAGAATTTTTGGTAAAATAAGGTATGAAGCAGAGTTTATACCCATAACTTCTAGTGCGTCAATTTGTTCCGTTATTCGCATGGTCCCTAATTGGCCTGCAATGCTTGATCCAACTTTTCCGGCCAAAACCACACAGGTAAAAGTAGGAGCAAGCTCTAAAATGGACATTTCCCTCACTACGGAGGCAACTACATAAATAGGTACAAGTGGACTTACTAAATTTGCCGCAGTTTGAATACAGGTTACTGCTCCAATAAAGGAAGAAACAATTGCAACAATGAAGATCGAATTGGTCCCAATGAGTATACATTCATCAATGGTAAGCTTCCAATAAACGCTGAATTTTTCTCTGCGTACAAATAGGGTACTCATCAAAATTATGTATTTCCCAAAACTTTTCATTGGCTTACTTTGTCAATATTAGAACGAGTGTCGTTAAAATCCTTACTAAATTAAGGTATATTTAAGTGCCAAACAATTTAAATAAAATGAATAAGCTAGCAATAATTACAGGTGGAACAAAGGGGATAGGGAAGGCTCTTGTTGAGAAATTTGCTTCTCAAGGTTTTGATATCCTTACTTGCGCTCGAAATACTTCAGATTTAGAATCTTTAAAAAGTACAATATGTGAATTGAATAAGGATGTTCAAATAGTAACTTGTGTTGCCGACTTATCTACAAAAAAAGGGAGAGAAGTCATCCTTGAAACCTACAAGACATTGAATCGAACTGTAGATGTTTTAGTAAACAATGCAGGCTTGTTTGTGGTTGGTCAAATCCATAATGAAGCAGAAGGTGTTTTGGAAAATCAAATCCAAACCAATTTGATGAGCGCTTACGATATTAGTCGAGGAATCATACCTGGGATGATTTCTAAAAAGGTTGGGACAATTTTCAATATCTGTTCTACGGCGAGTATCGTTCCATACGTTTCGGGAGGTTCTTACTGCATATCAAAATTTGCACTTTTAGGCATGACAAAAGTGCTGAGGGAAGAAATGAAGGAACACAATATTCGGGTGACTGCTGTTTTACCCGGTGCAACTTTAACTGCTTCTTGGGAAGGAGTGGATCTGCCGAAAGAACGATTTATGAAACCCGAAGATGTAGCAGATGCTATTTGGGGGGTATATAATTTGTCGAACCAAACGGTGGTGGAAGAGCTACTTTTGCGCCCTCAGTTGGGGGATATTTAGGAATCAATTAGGTGCGATTTATATATCAGATCGCTACGTTATTACTCATAAAATAGCAATTGTAAGTAAATAACACCTAAAAAATTATAGAATTAATGATTTAAAAAGTATAAAGTAATAGTTTATCATTAATTACATAAGTATACTGAATTATAAAAATATAAGCATTGAATTTTAGACTAGTCTAAAATAATTAAAGATCTTATATTTTCCAATAAATGAAGAAAACATTCCTTCATTTCAATAAAAAAGCTAAATTCCGAATATATAATATAATCAAGAGATGTCAGCAAACGAACATTCTTCCATAAACTCAAAATACTGCTCAAGTTTGACCCAGTATATCCGTAGAAAATCAAGTGTGGTTACCATAGGTAAAATCCCAATGGGAGGTGATAATCCGATCCGACTTCAGTCGATGACAACGGTGGATACTATGGATACATTAGGTAGTGTGGAACAAATTATTCGGATGGTGGATGCTGGTTGTGAGTATGTCAGAGTGACAGCTCCAAGTGTAAAGGAAGCACAAAACCTAGCGGAGATAAAAAAGGAATTGTTGAAAAGAGGGTACGATGTTCCCTTGGTAGCCGACATACATTTCACTCCAAATGCGGCCGAACTTGCTGCTAAAATAGTTGAAAAGGTTCGTATTAATCCGGGCAATTATGCCGATAAAAAGAAGTTTGAAGTCATCGAATATACCGATGCTTCCTATCAAGAAGAGCTGGTTCGGATCCGTGAAAAGTTCGTTCCCTTGGTAACAATTTGTAAAGAATACGGAACTGCGATGCGGATTGGTACCAATCATGGTTCCCTTTCTGACCGAATTTTATCGCGTTATGGAGACACTCCTTTGGGCATGGTTGAGTCTGCTTTGGAATTTTTACGTATTTGTGAAGACTTGGAATATTACAATATTGTAATATCTATGAAAGCAAGCAATACCCAAGTTATGGTGCAGGCATACCGCTTGTTGGTTCAAAAATTAGAGGAAGAAGGCCTTCGTCCTTACCCCTTACATTTAGGTGTAACAGAAGCCGGGGAAGCCGAAGATGGTAGAATTAAATCTGCGGTTGGTATCGGTAGTTTGTTAGAAGATGGCTTGGGAGATACCGTTCGGGTGTCCTTAACAGAAGCCCCAGAATTTGAAATTCCGGTTGCTGCAAAATTAGTTGATCGATATGTAGGTAGGTCAAAACATACTCCTATTCCATTTGTTGAAAAAAATCCGATAAATCCATTTTCATATAAAAGAAGAAAAACGTTAGATGTACATACCATCGGTGCAACGAATGTTCCTCGAGTAATTGCCGATTATAGTTTGATTGAAAACCTAGAAGTACAAGATTTAAAACCAATCGGGCATTTTTATTTACCTGCATTGGATAAGTGGAGTATGAATGATTTGGGTGCGGACTTTATTTATACTGGCCATAACAAGGCTCCATTTATGATGCCCAATGGCTTAAAAGAAATTGTGGATGCGGATACTTGGAAGGTACTAGATGATCAAACACATGTTTATCCATTATTTGCAGCACGTTGGTATAAAACAGATGTGGTGAAACACCCTCAGTTGAATTTTGTATTGGCTGATATTGAGGATATTGATGAAAAATTGCTACTAAAAATGGAAGCAGATGCATCTGTAGTATTGATATTAGAATCATTCAACGAACATGCTATGGCAGAATTGCGCAGAAGTTTTATTACCTTAATGAATAGGGAACTTAAAACGCCTGTTATTATAAAACGTGCGTATGCACATAAAAATGAAGAATCCTTGATTTTGGCAGCATCTACAGATGTGGGTGGATTACTTATTGATGGTTTGGGTGATGGTATTTATTTATCAACCAATAAATTAATATCTGAAAATAAAATGAGTTTGTTGGCCAACTTGAAGAATCTAAATAATATAGCTTTCGGAATTTTACAAGCTGCGCGCACGCGAATGACTAAAACGGAATATATTTCGTGCCCTTCTTGCGGAAGAACCTTGTTTGATCTGCAAGAAACTACGGCTATGATTCGTAAACGGACCGATCATTTAAAAGGAGTGAAGATTGGTATTATGGGCTGTATCGTTAATGGTCCGGGGGAAATGGCCGATGCCGATTATGGTTATGTGGGTGTAGGTAAAGATAAGATTGCACTATATAGAGGACAAACGGTTGTTAAAAAAGCAGTTTCGTCGGATAAAGCAGTAGATGAGTTGATTAATATTATTAAGGAAGATGGGAAGTGGTTGGAGCCTATTGTCTCCGAATATATATAAGATTTGTAAAACACTTAATTTGATACTCAAAGATGGAAATGAAAGAATATTTTAATTTTGGTCCCTTGGTTAGGTATTTCTTTCGTAAAAGAGATAAAGGGGTAAAAGAATCGATGACAATAAAAGCAATGCATATTGTAAATAAGATATCGATATCAATCTTTTTGATTTGTTTGATTGTAATTTTATATCGCTTGATTTTTAGAGGATAATAAATTTACATTACGTATTAAAATCAATTATATGAATACATATAAATATCTATGGGTAGGGCTGTTACTTTTTTTTGTTGTGCAAATACATTCGCTAGCGAAACCTATAGTATTTAGACCTGTAGTTGAATATTCATATCAGCACGATTCAAGCGTTGTGATTTTGCCAAGCTTTGAAAATCAAAAGTCGAAGCCAGATAAAAAGAAGAGCCAAAAGAAGAGAAAGGAAATATTTATAGGAATATCTGAAACTACTGGCAATACAATAATTGGCGTTCTTGAAACGATCTCTTATATATTCGCTTACTTTTGTGAATATTAATACCTGTTCAAAACATTCTTATTAAATTGAATATGAAATTTATTATCCGTGTTGTTTTATTCTTTGTTCTTCAAAGTTCCATAAGTAGCTTTGCCCAATCCGTTCCAACCTTATTTGTTTCAGGAGGAAAGTTTGGATACATAAATGCTGAAACGGGAAAAGAGCTTATCAAACCTATTTATGAAAAGGCATTTCCTTTTTCGGAAAACAGAGCATTGGTATATCGTTTGGGTAAAGCGTATTTTATTGACCAAACGGGTGCTATAAAAATTATATTGAAATACGATTCTGCGTATTCATTCACCGAAGGTTTATCTGCTATTAAATCGGTAGATAGTTGGGGCTATATTGATAAGTTGGGCACATTGAAAATTCCTGCAAAATTTGATCAAGCGTTTCCGTTTTCGGAAGGATTTGCTGTGATAAAAAAGGATGGAAAGTATGGTTATATCGATAAAACTGGAAAAGTTGTTATTACTCCGCAATTTGAATTTGCTATAGAGTTTTCAGATGGCTTGGCAGTTGTAAAGAAAAATAATCAATATGGGTATATCAATACGATTGGTAAGATTGTTATAACACCACAGTTTCAAGAAGCGGCTAATTTTAGTAAGGGTGTTGCAGTCGTATCTAAAGA
>ERZ724509.801-NODE-801-length-12691-cov-47.838003_pt1 | contig 12691 bp, 9 predicted proteins | sample MGYA00376042_ERZ724509 | MGnify/ENA primary metagenome ERZ724509 (study PRJEB28724, sample SAMN07190887) | wastewater metagenome | isolation source: effluent of sewage treatment plant in Hong Hong | place: USA: Christiansburg, Virginia | collected 2016-03-01 ...
GCCACCAATTCAAGAAGCATCTATAGTACCTAGTATAATATCAGGCTTGTAACTAACGCCAGAAGGATATTTTATATAATAATTCTTAAACTTTGAAGAAAAAGCATCCGTAGTGGTAGCAGTAGTAATAGAAGCGGAAACATCCAATCAATTGTATTTCCAAACAAGAGGAGTAGATCAAGAAGCAGTCGAGGAATATGAGCCAGTTTTCTTACAAGAGCAATTTCATCCAGTCGCTATAGTATCCGAATTACAAGATCATGGCGGTACATATGCAGGAAGGGCAAGGGCTTGGGCTTGAGTAATAATTGCACAATCACTTGCTCGAACATAATCAACACCAACACGGGCATAGTTACCATAAAATTGAGCAGAAAAACTACCAGGAACATAGGTTCATAGATTTGTTTGAGCAACTTTAATTGATCCAGAATAACAAAGGGTGCGATAGTTGCTATTTGTGCTATAAGAAGAGGCAATTACCTTCTGAGTATAATAGGAGTCATAGTACGGAATAGAATACAAATAATCATATCCATTTAAAGTAGGGCTTAGGTTGTAAGCCGAAAGGAAAGCAGTGCCAGAACTATCGAGAACTCGACCAGCAGAAATAGAATAAACAGATCAATCAGAAGCAGTTAAAGCAAAAACAGGACTTGTAAAAAACACCGCAGAAAGAGCAGTGAATCAGAGAATGATGCGAGAGAGGAGTTTTGACATATTATCGGCGAGTTACAGAGACAAGAAACGAAAAGAAGATGAAGACACCCAGAGCAATCATGAAATAATACATCATTGAGCGAATATCCAGAATTGCACCGCCCAGAGTTTGAGGAGAACCAGAAGTGATATTAGGGTCAAGCATTGCCCCCGTAAGATATTGATCCAGAAGAGGAGTAACTTGCGGAATAACATTACCAGAGCCATCGAGGACAACAGCAGGGTCTATAAGGTCAAAAGAAACGTACGGCACGGGGTTTAATACGGTTGCCCCGTCTTGTCTCACAATATTTGTTTCGTGAGGTTGTATCGTGATTGTTCAAGTGTATGAACTTGGGAATTTAAGGTCATAAACAACTCGCGGATCGGAAGGGGTAGAAAAATAGGCAATATTAATGATAGGATTATAAGTATCAGTAATTTCGATTTTATCCCCATATGTATCATATAATTCTATTTGTTCAGATTTTGGAGTATTTGGCAGAGGTTGGACAGGATCGGAAGTGCGGAGCGTCAGGCGGATATTTTTTTGAGTCTCGACAGTAGCAGGGGCAGAGTCAAAGAGAGATTCGAACGGTGGTTTGACTTTCCATTGATACTTATGGGATACCGTGCCAGTATTTACGAGAGGCCACTCTGTAGCCGTTAGCATGCAACCGTATTCTCAGGCAGTAGGCTTGTTTTGAATCTCATAGGCGAACTCTCCCCCACTACTTGTATATGGCGGGTATTCTCAGGCATCAGGGCAAGGGAGAATTTCGCCATTTGCAAGAGTCACGCCCGTGAGGTATGAAAAATCCACAGGTCAATCAGAACGTCATGAAAATATCACGTCTTCATCAGTATTTATAACAAGAGGATCAAAAGTCACTTTCGCTTGTGCAGTCGATACACAGAGGAGCAGAGGCAGAGCCAGAAGAATGATTTTTTTCATGATCCTAGAGATTAAGAATAGAAATAAGATATTTTATAATGAAGCCAATGATATAGATGCAAAGGGCAAGAAGAAGTGAGGCGAAAAGAATATCTTGAATTGTCATATTATCTTTTCTTGTTTACAGTCATGAGAATAACCGAGAGAAAGTAAGTAATGATCTTGAAGAGATAATTAATCACAATCACGAAGAAAAGCACCGCCATAAATTGCGGAATAACCGATAAACGGAACATTTCAATCAATTGAACGAAGAGCGATGAATCCATAAATTATGATCTTATTTTTCCCCCCCTTTCGATACCGTTAGAGGGAGAGCGTAAAAGCACGATTAAACACGACGAACGAGCTTTTTGTAAAGAAAACCCGAGATGAAGCCAATGATTGCGAGAAGAACAACATATCCGATAACACCATTATCAGTGAAAACGCTTACCATGGTATTAATCATGGAGAAAGCAACTTTTACCAAAGCACCGAGGGTACTTTCAAGGAGACCAGATACAGCCGTTACATCAGCAGAATCAACTACACTTCCAGTAAGGATTGCAGACATAGCAGAAAAGGACAGGAGTAAAAAGGAGGGAGGACAGGAGGGCTAGCACCTCGCCCCAACTGCCATTAAATGGAACAGGGGGCCCTAAATCGAAACAGAAAGGATCAGATTTAGACCCGCATAGAAGCGGGGGCGAAAGGCTAGCAACCTTTCTATTAGAACCAAGAACGAGATCATTTAGAGAAAGCACCACCAGGAGCATGAGAACGATTCGAACGCTTTACGCTTGCCATTCGGTGACGATATGCCTTGTGTGAATGAGTTTGACGCTTTCAAGTCCAGAAGTTAGTCGAGGGAGCTTTTTTACGAGAAAAAGGAACTTGCTTTTTAATGTGTTTATTTTTTACACGAGAAGAAGAGTAAGTTTTTGCAATAGCTTCTCAAAAAAATCTAGTCATGAAGTCGTATCTTGCTTTTCTCACAAAATGAGATGCTTTTTTTCTTATATTGAACATAAGAGAAGAGGACTATGCCGTCTTGAATTGAACTTTTGAAAAATCAATATCTTGAAGATCATCTTTCAAAGCCTCAATAACATCGGACGGAAGATATAAAGTTGTAGAATCAGGACGAGATGCAGGCTTTCCGTCTTTGTCGATATAGGCTTTTTGAGAAACAGAGCGATTATCCTCTTTTCAAGAAAGTTTTGTAACAGACACAGCAAAAGAGGGATATTCCTTTACATTCCCTTGATCATCAGTATCTTGAAAAATTACCGGTCTAATCGATAAGTTTCGTGTAAAGTAGCCTTTTTCATTAACAAAATCACGGGAAAGAATAGCAGGTGAAAAAAAGTTTTTCATAAACAATACATATAAAAAAGAGGTTGTAACACCTCTATTTTATATAAACGCTTATAAAATGCAAGAAAATAGATTATTTTTTGACAGAGTAAATTTGCTTTTGTTTTTTTTCAAGTTCTTTCGATTTTAATTTGCAAGCAACTCTAAATATAACAGGAGCAGTGAGATGACCATAAATAAAAGCCTCAGTTTTCAATCATGAAATTCTTAATCGTGACAAAATATCTCACCACCATTGAATCACTTCTTCAGCAGTAGGATCAGGAGATTTTTTCATAAAAAGATTTATTTACGAAAATATTTTTCTAGTTCTTCTTTTGTGGGGTGACGGAGTCAAGAAGACCACACAACAAACTCAACAGCCTCAAGAGAATAACAAAGTTTTTCTTCTCAAGAATACACACCATTTATATGTGTAAAATAATCATCACCATGATCATTGTAAACAACGGGGTCATCTATTTTGAAATCTTTGGAATCAGAGGAAAAACGCTTTTTATCTTCAATATCATCTATTATATTTTGAGCAAATTTAATAAAAGACATGAAAGAATAAAGAAGACCAAGAAGCATAAGAAAACCTAAACAAAAGATCACAAAATTACAAAAAAAATCAGACATAAAAAGGAAAATTATTTTTTAGAAGCAAAGGAACGACAACGGCGGAATTTTCACAGATCACGAATACAAAGAAAGGAAGCTAGATCTTCATCTGAAAATCAGAGTTGTACTTGGATCAAAGAGAGAAAATGCTCTTTTCCAACAGCACCAAGTATTTTTTTTGAGTAGCCAGTAAAAGAAGCAATGTAATCAAGCGGGAGGTGATCGTGTTCAAGAAAGTATTTTTTCAAGTCTCAATCATCTTTTCCATAGTCTCTTTTTGTGAGATTTTTCAAAGTCTTTTGGAAGAAAGAAGAATAATCAGACATATGAGATTGAAAGAGTTGCGTGAGTTCATTATTTGGGGACTCGAGGAGCGTGATGAGATTGAAAGGAATATTCTCGCAACAATTTTTTCGGAGTTCAAGCTCTATACGGCGGACTTCTTTATTTGCGGAAAGATGAGGGAAAAGCCAAGACTTATTTTTTTCGAATGAATCAAGGATTTTGTCATAGACGCGAACGAGTTTATATTTGTTTTTTGATTTTTGCAGGTCGTTCGTGTAATAGGTTTGGGCAAGGTCTTTATAGGTTTTGTCTTTTCAGATTTGAGCATGAAAACGGCGGACTTTATCGAATTTCGTGAGTAATTCAGGAAGAGGGAGAACAACATCGAGAGCAATATCAAGACGGCGGATCTCATAGGCTACATGGTGCGAATAGGGACGATCAGGAGAGAGTGGGGAAAAAGTCTCATAGGCAGAGGCAACAAAAGCAGGAGCAGAGCGAGAAGCAAGGGGGAAGTATTGAAAAAGAAAAGCAGATACAGAGAACGGGAGCATGCCGTTAGTAGTAACAACAAAGAAAGCAGAGTAAAAGACGATTTTCGGGTGAGAGGTAATTTTTCAACGAGTAGCACCATACATAATAGCAAACACAGGAACAGAAGCACCACGAACAGAGACGGAGAATTTATAACATTGTCAGAATCATTGAGGCTCAAAAGTCTCATAGGTAAAACGGAACACTTCCCCACTCATGGGAAGATCAACGAATCAAAAAGAAGAATTATCATTATCAACACGCCGACAGAACTCAAAGGCGGGAGGAACATAGGCAATCTCTAGATGATCCACTCAAAAATACTTGACAGAGTCAAGAAAGGAAGGAGGAGCAGGCATAGCGAGAAGCTAAAAAATAGGCACAGAAAAACAACCCCCCTATAATGCGAGTTTTGGCTTTCAGATAGCGTGATTTTCTGATGCAGAAGCCAAAGTTTAGCGGAGTGACTGGTATTTGTAGCCCGTCATTATTAGTGACGGGCTACAAATACCGTGAGGTACATGAATTTTAATGAACTTTGAGAAAAACGAGGTTTTTATCAAGCAAAGAGATGATAGTGATATGCACACAAAAAGCAAACATAAACATTGGAACAGAACAAATACAATATGGACAAAGGAAGTCAATTTTATAGAATACAAGCCTATAATGAAGGAAAGCCAAGGTCTAACGACACGCTACGCTCTTTCCTTTCCTTCCAATACTCAGGTTTCGATCGCTCTTTGTGTAAAGAAGAACGGACGCTAACGCTTTTTGCTCGTACCTCACAAAACCGCTTCTTGACACAATCGCAATGCCCCAAACGACAAAAAAAACGACCTTACAGGATCGTTTTTTTGCTTGTCTCTTTGGGGTCAATTGCTTCTTGTTTGTCCAGACTATCCAGATTGTATGAATCCCCTTTTTTGAAGACTTTGCGGAATATATCGAGATACTTGCCCCTTTTTGTTTCTTCTTCTTGGCTCTCCCCTATCCAGTCATCAGCGATTGATTGATAGAATTTTGCAAGCTTCTTGTCATCTGTAATATTCTTATGCAAATCATCATAATGCTTCCAGTATTTCGGAGCGTAGAACCAGCCCATGGATTGGATTATGGGTCTCTGCTTCATAATAGGCGTACCCATTTCATCTTTATCCAAAAAGGTCTCAGTCAGAGGATTTCCGTTTACATCTTTGTATATTGCTTTCGCAGTTCTGATATTTTTCAGAATAGGAAGACTTGCAAGAGGCTCTAGCATTACCCACGCTTGAATCATTCGGCGATATGATATATCGATTGTTTGAGAACTTGGAGTCATGATATACACGTCAAGGAAGAGTTTTCTTTCTTGATCCAGAAATTGAAATATCGAGGTTTGAGAGTTTTTCCAATCTCTCGCATTGATATGAGAGGATCATTCGTCGAAGAAGATCACATGATTCGTAAATGCCTTACGGTCATGATCCATTATATTCGATCCCTCACGGGGTTTTGAGTATATAGAACGCTCAATATCATTCAAAACATTTATTGTACGCATAACATCGAGAATATCTTTGTCAGGAAAGATGATAGCATTCGGAATTGTTTGTTGATCCACTTGAACATTTGTCCAGATCGTATGGTGCTTAAACTCATTCATCATGAGATAAACAGCATACGAGGTTTTTCATGACCCATAGAGTCATTCAATTCAATAAATCATATATTAGTAAAAAAGGAAATTAGTTGAGCTTTCAGAATCTTTCAATAAGGAAGTGAACGAGGTAGAATATACCAATCAAGAAGATCGAAGAGAACATAACAGTAAAGAAGCCAGAAAACAGAGCATAGGATCATGGAGCGAATGAAGTCATCCAGACAATCAAGAAGAGAGCATACGCACGAAACACAAGCAGGAGCGGGAGTATAAAACTCACAGAAGCTACAATCGAGAGGATTGCCGTGAAGAATACTCAAGCATAAGCCACGAAAGGAATCAAAGACCACACATTGCCAGAAGCATTATGTTTTCAGGCAAAACCAGTGAAAAACCTTGATATATGAAGAAGAAGCCAAACAAGACCAACAACGATTCAAAAATGAAGAGCATAGACGACAAGATAGAGAATTATGGAAATCAAGGCAAGAACTCAGATTTTCATATTTGAGCTTGCTTCATCTGAAGTGATTTTTAATGGATTGACATCAGATCAGGAACTATACACAGGAATTGCACCAGATTGCGTGCTGATATCCATTGTCATCCCCGAAAAGGTGAATTTTGGATAATAATCAAAAGTCGTAGGAGCAGTTGCAGGAGGTACGATATTTATAATATCCACAACAGGTTGCCATTTTGAAACAAAGGATTTTGCATACGGTTGCACAAAGTTACACATTGCACCAAGAGCAGAACCAACAACAGGAACATCAAGAGCAACACCACAGAAATTGACATTTGCGATTGCAAGCGATCAAGAAAGAGAAGAACGAGAATCAAGCTCAGCAGTAAGAGCAGAGCCATCAAGAACAGTACAAAGTTGATCTTCTGTAAATGGAGTATTAAATGGGGAAACTCATGAAACGTAGACAGTAGTTGAGAGAGGTACAATTTTAACTCTTCTTGTTTTTTGACCGTATGGAAGAGTAATCATCGTATTTGCAAGATAATCACCTAAATACGTATAATTATCAGCGAGATTTGAATACGACCAGCCAGCACCTTTTTGATAATAAACAGAAAAACGATTGTAGGCAATGGGCAAAAAACCACCAGAAGAAGAATTTATAACAAAGGAATTGAAAGTATTATCATCATTCGTAGCACTATTTGTAGTAACATTTCAAACAATGGGAGTGCTAGAGAGCATTCAGCCATCAGAAGTATAAAATGAATACTCATTCGCCGAGGCAGTAGATACAAGCGTACGGGAATCTGAATAAATCATTCAGGTAGAAGATCAAATAGCTTGAACAGAACGAGTGCCACCAATTCAAGAAGCATCTATAGTACCTAGTATAATATCAGGCTTGTAACTAACGCCAGAAGGATATTTTATATAATAATTCTTAAACTTTGAAGAAAAAGCATCCGTAGTGGTAGCAGTAGTAATAGAAGCGGAAACATCCAATCAATTGTATTTCCAAACAAGAGGAGTAGATCAAGAAGCAGTCGAGGAATATGAGCCAGTTTTCTTACAAGAGCAATTTCATCCAGTCGCTATAGTATCCGAATTACAAGATCATGGCGGTACATATGCAGGAAGGGCAAGGGCTTGGGCTTGAGTAATAATTGCACAATCACTTGCTCGAACATAATCAACACCAACACGGGCATAGTTACCATAAAATTGAGCAGAAAAACTACCAGGAACATAGGTTCATAGATTTGTTTGAGCAACTTTAATTGATCCAGAATAACAAAGGGTGCGATAGTTGCTATTTGTGCTATAAGAAGAGGCAATTACCTTCTGAGTATAATAGGAGTCATAGTACGGAATAGAATACAAATAATCATATCCATTTAAAGTAGGGCTTAGGTTGTAAGCCGAAAGGAAAGCAGTGCCAGAACTATCGAGAACTCGACCAGCAGAAATAGAATAAACAGATCAATCAGAAGCAGTTAAAGCAAAAACAGGACTTGTAAAAAACACCGCAGAAAGAGCAGTGAATCAGAGAATGATGCGAGAGAGGAGTTTTGACATATTATCGGCGAGTTACAGAGACAAGAAACGAAAAGAAGATGAAGACACCCAGAGCAATCATGAAATAATACATCATTGAGCGAATATCCAGAATTGCACCGCCCAGAGTTTGAGGAGAACCAGAAGTGATATTAGGGTCAAGCATTGCCCCCGTAAGATATTGATCCAGAAGAGGAGTAACTTGCGGAATAACATTACCAGAGCCATCGAGGACAACAGCAGGGTCTATAAGGTCAAAAGAAACGTACGGCACGGGGTTTAATACGGTTGCCCCGTCTTGTCTCACAATATTTGTTTCGTGAGGTTGTATCGTGATTGTTCAAGTGTATGAACTTGGGAATTTAAGGTCATAAACAACTCGCGGATCTGAGGGGGTGCTAAAATAGGCAATATTGATAATAGGATTATACCCAGAGCCAATTTCGATTTGATCCCCATATTGATCATATAATTCTATTTGAAGAGATTTTGGAACGCTTGGCAGAGGTTGCACAGGATCAGAAGTCCGAAGAGTCAGACGGATATTTTTTCCAGTCTCAACGGTAGCAGGTGCGGGATCGAAGAGAGACTCAAAGGCGGGTTTTACTTTCCATTGATATTTATGGGATACCGTGCCAGTACTTACAAGTGGCCACTCTGTAGCCGTAATCATACAGGCATAATCTCAGGCAGTAGGCTTGTTTTGAATCTCATATGCAAACTCTCCCCCACTACTTGTATATGGCGGGTATTCTCAGGAATCAGGACAAGGGAGAATGTCACCATTTGCAAGAGTCACGCCCGTGAGGTATGAAAAATCCACAGGTCAATCTGATCTTCATGAAAATATCACATTTTCGTCAACATCTATCACAAGAGGATCAAAAGTCACTTTCGCTTGTGCAGTCGATACACAGAGGAGCAGAGGCAGAGCCAGAAGAATGATTTTTTTCATGATCCTAGAGATTAAGAATAGAAATAAGATATTTTATAATGAAGCCAATGATATAGATGCAAAGGGCAAGAAGAAGTGAGGCGAAAAGAATATCTTGAATTGTCATATTATCTTTTCTTGTTTACAGTCATGAGAATAACCGAGAGAAAGTAAGTAATGATCTTGAAGAGATAATTAATCACAATCACGAAGAAAAGCACCGCCATAAATTGCGGAATAACCGATAAACGGAACATTTCAATCAATTGAACGAAGAGCGATGAATCCATAAATTATGATCTTATTTTTCCCCCCCTTTCGATACCGTTAGAGGGAGAGCGTAAAAGCACGATTAAACACGACGAACGAGCTTTTTGTAAAGAAAACCCGAGATGAAGCCAATGATTGCGAGAAGAACAACATATCCGATAACACCATTATCAGTGAAAACGCTTACCATGGTATTAATCATGGAGAAAGCAACTTTTACCAAAGCACCGAGGGTACTTTCAAGGAGACCAGATACAGCCGTTACATCAGCAGAATCAACTACACTTCCAGTAAGGATTGCAGACATAGCAGAAAAGGACAGGAGTAAAAAGGAGGGAGGACAGGAGGGCTAGCACCTCGCCCCAACTGCCATTAAATGGAACAGGGGGCCCTAAATCGAAACAGAAAGGATCAGATTTAGACCCGCATAGAAGCGGGGGCGAAAGGCTAGCAACCTTTCTATTAGAACCAAGAACGAGATCATTTAGAGAAAGCACCACCAGGAGCATGAGAACGATTCGAACGCTTTACGCTTGCCATTCGGTGACGATATGCCTTGTGTGAATGAGTTTGACGCTTTCAAGTCCAGAAGTTAGTCGAGGGAGCTTTTTTACGAGAAAAAGGAACTTGCTTTTTAATGTGTTTATTTTTTACACGAGAAGAAGAGTAAGTTTTTGCAATAGCTTCTCAAAAAAATCTAGTCATGAAGTCGTATCTTGCTTTTCTCACAAAATGAGATGCTTTTTTTCTTATATTGAACATAAGAGAAGAGGACTATGCCGTCTTGAATTGAACTTTTGAAAAATCAATATCTTGAAGATCATCTTTCAAAGCCTCAATAACATCGGACGGAAGATATAAAGTTGTAGAATCAGGACGAGATGCAGGCTTTCCGTCTTTGTCGATATAGGCTTTTTGAGAAACAGAGCGATTATCCTCTTTTCAAGAAAGTTTTGTAACAGACACAGCAAAAGAGGGATATTCCTTTACATTCCCTTGATCATCAGTATCTTGAAAAATTACCGGTCTAATCGATAAGTTTCGTGTAAAGTAGCCTTTTTCATTAACAAAATCACGGGAAAGAATAGCAGGTGAAAAAAAGTTTTTCATAAACAATACATATAAAAAAGAGGTTGTAACACCTCTATTTTATATAAACGCTTATAAAATGCAAGAAAATAGATTATTTTTTGACAGAGTAAATTTGCTTTTGTTTTTTTTCAAGTTCTTTCGATTTTAATTTGCAAGCAACTCTAAATATAACAGGAGCAGTGAGATGACCATAAATAAAAGCCTCAGTTTTCAATCATGAAATTCTTAATCGTGACAAAATATCTCACCACCATTGAATCACTTCTTCAGCAGTAGGATCAGGAGATTTTTTCATAAAAAGATTTATTTACGAAAATATTTTTCTAGTTCTTCTTTTGTGGGGTGACGGAGTCAAGAAGACCACACAACAAACTCAACAGCCTCAAGAGAATAACAAAGTTTTTCTTCTCAAGAATACACACCATTTATATGTGTAAAATAATCATCACCATGATCATTGTAAACAACGGGGTCATCTATTTTGAAATCTTTGGAATCAGAGGAAAAACGCTTTTTATCTTCAATATCATCTATTATATTTTGAGCAAATTTAATAAAAGACATGAAAGAATAAAGAAGACCAAGAAGCATAAGAAAACCTAAACAAAAGATCACAAAATTACAAAAAAAATCAGACATAAAAAGGAAAATTATTTTTTAGAAGCAAAGGAACGACAACGGCGGAATTTTCACAGATCACGAATACAAAGAAAGGAAGCTAGATCTTCATCTGAAAATCAGAGTTGTACTTGGATCAAAGAGAGAAAATGCTCTTTTCCAACAGCACCAAGTATTTTTTTTGAGTAGCCAGTAAAAGAAGCAATGTAATCAAGCGGGAGGTGATCGTGTTCAAGAAAGTATTTTTTCAAGTCTCAATCATCTTTTCCATAGTCTCTTTTTGTGAGATTTTTCAAAGTCTTTTGGAAGAAAGAAGAATAATCAGACATATGAGATTGAAAGAGTTGCGTGAGTTCATTATTTGGGGACTCGAGGAGCGTGATGAGATTGAAAGGAATATTCTCGCAACAATTTTTTCGGAGTTCAAGCTCTATACGGCGGACTTCTTTATTTGCGGAAAGATGAGGGAAAAGCCAAGACTTATTTTTTTCGAATGAATCAAGGATTTTGTCATAGACGCGAACGAGTTTATATTTGTTTTTTGATTTTTGCAGGTCGTTCGTGTAATAGGTTTGGGCAAGGTCTTTATAGGTTTTGTCTTTTCAGATTTGAGCATGAAAACGGCGGACTTTATCGAATTTCGTGAGTAATTCAGGAAGAGGGAGAACAACATCGAGAGCAATATCAAGACGGCGGATCTCATAGGCTACATGGTGCGAATAGGGACGATCAGGAGAGAGTGGGGAAAAAGTCTCATAGGCAGAGGCAACAAAAGCAGGAGCAGAGCGAGAAGCAAGGGGGAAGTATTGAAAAAGAAAAGCAGATACAGAGAACGGGAGCATGCCGTTAGTAGTAACAACAAAGAAAGCAGAGTAAAAGACGATTTTCGGGTGAGAGGTAATTTTTCAACGAGTAGCACCATACATAATAGCAAACACAGGAACAGAAGCACCACGAACAGAGACGGAGAATTTATAACATTGTCAGAATCATTGAGGCTCAAAAGTCTCATAGGTAAAACGGAACACTTCCCCACTCATGGGAAGATCAACGAATCAAAAAGAAGAATTATCATTATCAACACGCCGACAGAACTCAAAGGCGGGAGGAACATAGGCAATCTCTAGATGATCCACTCAAAAATACTTGACAGAGTCAAGAAAGGAAGGAGGAGCAGGCATAGCGAGAAGCTAAAAAATAGGCACAGAAAAACAACCCCCCTATAATGCGAGTTTTGGCTTTCAGATAGCGTGATTTTCTGATGCAGAAGCCAAAGTTTAGCGGAGTGACTGGTATTTGTAGCCCGTCATTATTAGTGACGGGCTACAAATACCGTGAGGTACATGAATTTTAATGAACTTTGAGAAAAACGAGGTTTTTATCAAGCAAAGAGATGATAGTGATATGCACACAAAAAGCAAACATAAACATTGGAACAGAACAAATACAATATGGACAAAGGAAGTCAATTTTATAGAATACAAGCCTATAATGAAGGAAAGCCAAGGTCTAACGACACGCTACGCTCTTTCCTTTCCTTCCAATACTCAGGTTTCGATCGCTCTTTGTGTAAAGAAGAACGGACGCTAACGCTTTTTGCTCGTACCTCACAAAACCGCTTCTTGACACAATCGCAATGCCCCAAACGACAAAAAAAACGACCTTACAGGATCG
>ERZ724509.807-NODE-807-length-12603-cov-5.734858_pt1 | contig 12603 bp, 15 predicted proteins | sample MGYA00376042_ERZ724509 | MGnify/ENA primary metagenome ERZ724509 (study PRJEB28724, sample SAMN07190887) | wastewater metagenome | isolation source: effluent of sewage treatment plant in Hong Hong | place: USA: Christiansburg, Virginia | collected 2016-03-01 ...
TTTCGATAGTGCTCCTTGCCCAACAGTTAGGAAACCAAGTTTGCGGCTGATGAACTCCCCATAGTAATGTAGTCCGACTATCGCGTAGGTAACCTCTTCCGTCAGCACGATACGCCCTCCGATCACCCCGTAGGTGCCCAGGTACTTACCGTTTCCCCACACTGTTACCCCTCGCTTTTCGAGGTGGGATATCCCTGTTATGGTTCTCGAAGACTCTTGGTTAACTTCAATAAACGAGTCGGCCATCTTGTTGACTGTACCGCCTACCGCTTCGCTCGTCAACGCCCACTTCTCCAAGTAGCGCACTACTGCGCCGTTCGATATACGCGCTACGACGTAGTAGACACTATCTTCTGTGTCCCCCGGTAGTACCGCGATGTCCTCTACTAGCCCTTGCGTCTCAACGGTCACGAAACAATTCACCTGCTCGATCTTGTCGTAGATCAACACCACTACCGTACCGTCACAGCGCAGTAAGTGTATCCGCATGTCCGGTCTGCGTTGTACTGCCACCCGCTTTATACTGGGCAAGCACAGCTCGGGAGTGAGTAACGATAGTTCCGTTAGTTGGGCAGAGTCGTCCGCTGAGGTGAGGCTCATTATCCTTGCCTGTGTCCTGTCGACAAAAATCGCGGTATCGTCTGCCCTTACGACTTCTACGGGTGCGCTGCCGTATGTCCCTTCTTGTCGCAAGTTGAAATTGGTCGGGGTCAAGGGTTCGCCCAAGGTGTTCGACCGGCAGGAGTGCTCCGCTCCTTCTCCTCCGGCGATAAGCTGTCTCAAAGGGCAAAGCCACTGGATAACATCTACTGCGCCAGTTCCCATCCCCCGACTTATCGGTCCCGCATCGCCAACGTAATCCGGGTCGAAATTATAGTAGTCATCAGTTACGCTTCCCCATACTTTATCTTTACCCGCCCACCATAGCCGCCCTTGGAAGAAAGCAACAGACGACGGATAGCCTCTGGCCTCGGACCAGGCTCCTTCTGACCAATCTTCTGTTGGGTCTAAGCTGCCCAAGGTCTGCACTACCCGCGCATTGACAACGGTCGGGGAGGTGAAGCCTGTCACTTGCGCTACCCCTGTGTTGGAACCGTACTTCGTCCTGATTGTGCATGTCGCGGTGCCTGATCCCCCTGCTGCTTTTCGGAACCGGTAGTATATTACCGCGTTGTCGATACCGTCGTTCTGGTCTGTCAATGCGATGTTTGCAGTGTAGGCAACGAGGGTCACCCATTTACCCGGTTCGGTTAGTGACTTCTCAAGTAATACGTTACCGCCCCAAGTTCCCGTTATCGTAAGGTCGGCGTTCCTTATCGCGCCTACTCCACTTATCCTGATTGGCTCGGTAGCCTCGTCGGTTGCGCCCAACGCTCGTGTCACAAGCTGTCCCGCTGAGTCTATCTTAATCATCGCCCCGACGTGCTGCGGTTTAAATATTCCCTGTGAGGCGGTTAATGTTATGCTATCCCCGGTAATGGCGCTAGGTGTCACCGTTATCGGATCTGTGTTTTCAGTGAGAAAAGGCCCTCCGGTTGTCTCATAGTTTACGACCGACCAGCTATGGTCTCCTCTTCGTTCTATTTTGAGGGGCTTATACAGTCTCCCTCGTGTGAGAAAAATAGTATCTCCTGACTGTGCATACCTCACGTTGTCGAAAGTTTCTTCGGATAGCAACCCGGTGGGGATAGACAACGGACCTGGGGTCACGGTCATGCGACAGTAGTCTACCAGTGTCGTTATTTCCTTGTAGTTGTAAAAAGTTATGTAGATGTCTGTGATACCCGCGTGCCCCGGATTGAAGGCCAAGTAATGCACCCCTGCTTCAAGTTGGGTGTCACTTATCAAGTCATCTTGTACGGTGTCGGTGCCTACCCGTAGGCCGACTCTGCCCGAGATAACCGATATCTCTAACCCGTGTTCCACCGTTCTGTCTGCCAGTAAAACAGAAGCTGAGATTCTTCTTCCCGCTCGGTGGGTATTCGTACCGGTGAGGGACATACACCCCCCGGCAGTGGCAACCCACAACGAGGTGGCCAGTCCTTGGTCGATATTTAGCCACCCGGTTAAGTTCGACGTGAATGTACTGTTGGATATCGTGGTAGATACTGCGGGTCGGGTAACCAGTTCGTCATCTACCCAAAAACGTATCGTATCGTCAGTCACCTCGATAAGCGCAGTATCGTTATTGTTGAACACGAAAGGGATAAGCTTAGTACGCCCTATAACAGTCTGCACCGAACCCAAGTACTGCATACCGGGGCGTAGCGACATCGGTCCCATCGCGCGAGGGATCATGTTCATCTGTTTTTCTGCCGACATTCCTACCCGCTTGATGTCCGCCCGTGCGTTAGCTAGAGGGCTTATGACCCCACGGTTAAACGCTAAAACATAATCCTCACTAACTGCCATATAGACTACTCCTGCTGTTTCTTCCCCCGCCGTTACGATTACGGGATGAAGACCAACTACCCTGTTGGATAAACTGTATCGGTCCCGCTACCGCGTCTTTAGCCAAGGCGTTACGTTTTGCCTCTACGATACCGACGTTACCCGGTGCGGTTATGGTTTCCGCCTTGCGCTCTGGCGCGATACGGGGCGCACCCAGTGTGGCTAGATACAACGCAACATAGAGCACGAAAGTTTCCGGCCATAACGTTAAATCCATCCCGTAATCTTCGTCGTTCGAGACATACCGCAAGTACACCGTGTCTAGGTCACAGTACCAGAACAAGCCACGTTCATGTATGTTGACGATAGGAGTCTTGAAGTATTCGTCCGCGCAGAGCGCATTCATCCTCACGTAGTCCGTGGGTTTGTCGAAGGCATTCGCGAAACCGGTGGTAGGTAGTTCGGTAAGGGAAGCGGTCAGTACGGATTCGCGTTCTGCGAACGTCCAGTGGCCTTGCTCAAGACAGAATTTCGAGGCGTGATCCCACAAACCGGTAAGTACTCTGACTGGTTCGGTGGCATCCGATATAGTTAACGCGCTACGTTCACCGAGGAAACTTAACGCGAGGTTGTAGATTCCTGCCTGTGTCCTAGCCATGTATTACTCCGTTAAGCCCAGTTCTTTCTGTTCGATCCAGTCTTCTGCGTCTTTCTTGGATGGGAAGCCATCCTTGACCACTTCGTTGCTCGCAACGAGTGTTACCGTGTGTTTAGCCTTGTCGCCGCGCCACACTACCTTGTACGTTTCTGCTTTCTTTGCGGATGTTTCCTGTTTTGCATTCAAGTCGCAGTAGTTGAGTAGCACCATTCGCACTTCAGGTACAAGTCCGCTCTTGTCCAACTTGGCCACGTACAGTGTGGCGAAATACGCGCCGTCTTTAGGCCGTACTTCTATCTTCGTGCCTTGTACCAGTCGCTTACTTACGTGCGCCCAGTATTCTGGTTCTAATGTCTCGGCTATCGTCGTGCCTGGTTCTGGTAGTATGTTGAATACCGGCCAGTCGTATTCGGCCAGTTTGAAAGAGTTTTCGGTCAATGGTTGTGTCATTTCGGTAGATCCTTAAAGTGATAAAGGGGTGAGTTGTATGCTCGCCCCTCTATCTTATACCATTAACTGTTGTCTATCAACCGTTAATCGGCGTTAGCCTTTTCACATATCGCAGTACCGTCGGATAGGTCCACCGCACCGGGGTAAGTTGAACTTACTGTGATAACTCGGTGCATGGTCAGGTCACCGTCAGCTTGGCTGTCCTGGTGCCACACGAAGTCGCCGACGCGTAGCCCTTTACTGCCCCCATCGGTGATAAACCCCGAGGTGTTTGCTGCCGCCAGTGCGTCAGCCGATGTGTGGTACCATAAGCGGGGACCTGCACCGCCCAGCGCGGCATTGGTCATACAAATAAGCATATCAGTTGTTGCGTAAGCCATGTCTTTCTCCTAATGATTTTTCAAAGAATCCCCTACTCTGTAAGGGATTGCTCGATTATGACTGTGCAGCGAAGGCTGAACCGTCGTGATTAATCACAACAACACCCGAGTTCTGCATCAACTTCGCGCCCATGTAAGCTGAACACAAGGCAAACGAGTAATCGTGCTCCTTGTTAACATCCACCACGTTCGTAATACCTGCGGTGTCCATCGCGTGGCCAATAGCGGATTTGTGGAAGAGGTAACACTTCTCGGCGTTGGTGCCTTTACCTGTCAGGTTAGGGTGAACGATGAAGTTAACCCCTGCCCACTTGAACGCCTCGAAATCGTCGTCGCCACCCTCGGCAAACGGTTTGTTGTTCACGTAATCGACATTGGTAAATTCCTTAGTCTTCATCAGGTAGGCGTGAAACGCCGGTGTGATGAAGGAGAACAGGTTACCGGTAGGCACCGCATTGTTGCCCAGGATGGTCTTGGCCCAAATAACCAGATCCAAGCTGCCTTGCTGCGCTGCGCCTGTGGTCTGTGTCGCGTTGGCCAGTTCGGTCAAGATGTCGGTATCCACCTTGCGGTTGATAACAGCCATCGTTGATTGCTGCATGATCTGGCGTTGATCGCCTTGTGACGCAAAAATATTGAAACCTGTCTTAATTACCTTGTCGTGCCATTCGACCAGGGTTGCAGTCACTTGCGTCAGATCATCCGCGCGGGCTGGAATTAAACCATTCAGACCACGTGTTACGGCTGTGGCTCCACCTGATCCCGCTACCAGGAACGTAGCTTGATTACCTTTGATTTCTGCGGACGTAGTTACCGCCTGCCGTACTAGGGATTGTCGTTGTTCGTAACTGGCGATAAATTCTTGATGGTACTGTACCTGAAAGGCTGATTCGGCCATGATCGGCTCCTATAGATTATTGTAAAATGTTTATACAAGTATCAAGAGGTAGCTATCGTCTGGCTTCGCAGGATTGCCCGATACGTTGGGGGCTGGATGCGTTGACTCTAGGGTCTTTCTAACTTTAAGTTTTGCTTATAAACTAAAAGTTAGAAAGGGTCAAGTGTTTCTATTACTTTTTACCTTTACCTGTAATCAAGTCGCGCTTAGAGACAAGTTGCCTGTACTCTTCTTGCAACCCCGCCGCGCTTGATCCTTTCCAGTAATCTGACTTTGGATCTCCCATCATTTTCTCAAGGGCTGTCAGACGAGACTGTATGCTCGTCACCGTGTTGTCTGTGTTACCTGGTGTGAGTGTCGCTGTAGGGTTCAACTCCCTCGCCAATGACGCGAGCCACTTCAGTGTAGGCGCGTGGTTGCCCAATAGCGTACCATCGGCTAGTCTAGCGTTCTCGATAAGGTCTTTGACTCCTTCCGGTGCTTGATCGAGCATGTTGTTGATGAGGTTCTTATTAAGTTTTGCCTCACTCCCCCAACCCGTATCGTGAGACAACAGTTCCTTGGTGGCTGCTTCTTTCGCCACTTCGTCCGCCGCTTCTTGCTCCTCGATCATGGCGTTCTGTAATTGCAATTGCTTCGCTATGATGGCGTTGGCTGCTGCAGGTGAGATGTTGTGTTCGTGTGCGACTTCAAGGAAGGCATCAACCAATGGCTTGTCAACCTCACCCACGATCACACCGTCGGGTAGATTAAGTTCGTACTCGTCTGCTTTCTCTGGTATGCCGTAGGCTTCACGGTATGCCTTGATCTCTTCAGGTGTTGAGTCCTTGGTGATAGGTGTTACGGCTTTCTTGGCACGTAATTGCTTCTGCGCTTCGACTCCCCCCTTCAAAGCCTCTTCAAGAGTGCCATACCGAGAAAGCATGTTTTCAATCGCTGTATCGCCGTTAGCAATTTGCTTACGAACTGCTGCCCAGTCGGTTGCTTTCGGTGGCGTATTGTCGTCTGCCGGTGGTGTTCCGCCACCTGGTGGAGGAGTGTTGTCGTCTGCCGGTGGTGTTCCGCCACCTGGTGGAGGAGTGTTGTTATCCGTCGGTGGTGTTCCGCTATCGTCGGGCAAGTCGGCCCCTAGTGCTGTATTATTTTCTGGTGGCATTTTCTCTATCCTTCGGTTATTAAAACGTCAACGATTGCATTAAACAATCGATCCCTGCGATTCGATGTCATCGCGTCATAGACTTCTGTGCGCCCGTCGTGTTGGTTCGCCGCACGGTCCTTCACCCCTTGCACGTATCCGGCTTTATTCGCTGCCAGTGCATCGCACCAGGCCGGTAGTGAGTAGTTTCTCTTCTCGCGTTGATAGGCTCGTTCTGCTTCATACGCTACTCGTGCTATGGTTTCGATATCAGCTTCGTTCACCGGAATGCTCCTTTGTTCAACGTGGTTAGTTTGTATATCTGCATACCGACAGACCTTCTCCCGCTTGCGAAGGCGTGGTCTCTCGAATCTGTGCGGTATTCCAGGTCATTCATGTTCGATGCCTTGTACATTATCCAGTCCATGGCTCGCTTCTGTTGTTCCGGTGTAGCTTCACCCACACAACAAGCCTGTATCGCTGCGATATCGGCCACGTCATACGTGGCCGGAAGATAAGGAGGTGGTGCTTCTTTAGCCATAGTTTACATCGCTTGCCCTGTTTCACCAGTACCAGAAGGCGACGGGGTGACCCCGATTGTTTTCGCTACATTCGCGCCTGCTTGCATCTGTTCGAGTACTTGTTGGATCTCCGCCTGTTCCTGCTGCGCCTTGATGATGTCTTCTACTTCGCCCTCGGTTCTCAACCAGGCACTGGGTACGCCCGTACTTTGTAACGCATCGCGTGCGCCTTTGCGTGCATCCATTATGTGCAGCACGCTTGGGTCAACAGCCGCAGCGTTTGCGATCAATGCCGTAGCTTCTAGGTACTTCTGCGCTTTGACCATTTCTATCGCGTCATGTAGTGGCGATTCAAAGTTGAATTCTATCCGTTGGCCTTGCAACGCTTCAGGGATATTTTCTACGCTACCGAATACGCCATAGTCAAGTAGAATGTCGAACGTAGTCTCGCAGAGTGGAGCATTGTACTCTGTTTCCATCGGCTCGAATAGTGGTAACGCTTGACGTATGTATTCTTGTACTCTCTGCCCTACCTCGTAGGCTGTCATCTGCCCGTCTTGCACTGGTGGCAGGTTCAGTTTGTTGAGGTAAAACGCCTCGTGCAGTTGCTCCGTGATGTCCTGTGCCATTTCAAGACCGAGCGGTATGCCCCGACTGTCCGTGGATAGTGGGCGCAGTACTTCACCGAGGCGGGAGTCGTACTCCATATCTACCCAAGTAATACCCGCCGCCATGACATTGATGTCGGAACGCAATGCGCCTTGTACACCAAGCATCGGGGGAGTTACTGCCTTTTCTCCAGCTTCGAGTAGTGTGATAGTCATAGATTGCAGCGTGCGTGCGTCTGGTAAAGCAACAACAACCGCCGGGGAGTACGCATACTGAGAACCCGATAAGGTTGACCATCTCGGGATAACGTACTCGTTGCGCTTCATATTCACGGCTTCGAGTACGTGATCGTGGCTTACGTCCACGTGTAGTGACCAGTACGGGAGTCTTCTGCCTTTCTGCGCCTCCATCGGTTCGTACAGGTCAAAAGGCATCATCGAATGCAACACCTCGCATATCGCGTGCGGGTCTTTGGTGGCTAGTTTTCGTGTTTCTTCGTGCACAGTTTTAGGAAAGAGCCTGACCATATCAATCGCCGGTAGTCTCCACTTGCGATAAACACAATCGATGTTCCCGCTCGAGTCTTCCGTCCAGGCTACGTCTCTCAGGTGCCAGCATCGGTACAGTAGGTTGTTTCCTTCACGGTTGACTGTCGTCTGTATCACACATTGGCCGAATGTCGCAAAATCGTTATCTCCCTCTTTCGTAGCACGTGCGAAACCTGTGCCTTTATGGTACATCGCCCTGCGTTGCCTGCTCTCGGCCATCTCTAACCAGGCTCGCCCTTCGGTATCTATTTCGTCCCAAGGGTTCACCCGCGTGTGCATCCATTGTTTATTTGTCGGACGCAACATGCCGCCTATCGCGTTGGCCAGGTCACGACGAACGAGAATCGGTTTACCTGTCGCTAATCCCTGCGCGAGTTCACTGCCTAACGAACGCGTCGTGGTGAAATCCGCTCGTTCGGGGTAGAAGTTCTCCGCTATGTCTTGCCACAGACTAAGCAGTGGAGCCTTGGCCTCGAACAACTTAGTGCTCTTTTGCACCAACTCTGGTACGTTCGTCATGTCGTCCCGTCCTTTGTCTACAGTCCGCCGCCCAGTCTATCGTTGTCATCGCGGGTAAGTATCGTTGATGCCCTGCCCCGTGTTGTTTTGCGCTTCTTCAACGCTTCTTTCTGCGCATTGGCGAGTGCCTCTTCGTCCACCATAACGGGTGGCTTCTCTACCACAGGGGGTGCCGGTGTTGCCTTCGGTTTCTTACCTATCCCTAACATCTTCGCTATCTTGCCCATACCGTTCTCCTTTAGTATCTCTTACCGCGTTGTACCACAGGCAAACCGCCTTGTCTACTCCAACCACCCACTACGTTCGCCTGTTTTATCCCTTTATAGTACGCCATTATCACCGCGTCGCCCTCATCTGTTGATCTGCCAAGGCGACTACACACTTCTTCTTTGCTTTCTGCTACTAATACCGCGCCGTCTCCGTGTCCCTTGACCGTGTACTTTGGTGCCGATAAGTCCGCTTTAAGTGTCACACTCGGCGGCAGTGCTACCGGCGATCTCCCTGGTTGTGAAGGATCGAGCGCTTCACGAAACCGCCACAGTGCTTCGGTTCTCACGTTCTTAAACTCGAATCGGTTTTCTTTGGTGCGTGCCCTCGTCGCCTTCACACCCATGTATCCAGCGCATTCTATCTGGTTTGCTGCAAGTTGTGCGTAACAGTCTGCACCCCACCCGCCCCCCACGTCCACAATAACCATCGCGTTATCGCGTCGCATCGCCACAACTCTACCCGCTGCTTTCTTGGGGTCATCGACTTCACTGCCTTTGATCTTGAGCAGTGGCGCAAACCAGTGATCGTGCCGACAGGCTACTACGAAATTGTCCTTAGCAATCGCCACATCGACACCGATGGCGCACATTGGTATGCCGACGGGGGGTTGCGGTGTCCACCTTTGTTGCGCTTCAACTATCCACGCGGTAGGGATTAGTTGGTACGGATCGTCTTGTAGTGTTGTGCTGAAGTCGCCATCGCGGTAGGCTGCGCGTAATTCTGCCGGGAGTGCGTCAAGCGAAGCCCGGTAATTCGTGTCACGTAAATCGGGATTGTCGTTGAGTTCCGCAGAAATGAAAGTGCGGGAACGTGCGAGAACTGGCTTACCGCCTAGGTTATGCGGCCCTCTGCCTTCAACCTCTACCTCTTCGCCGTCTGGTCCTGTCGTGTACCATCGGAGTTCACCTGGTTGTGCGGGATTCGGGTGTTGCGGGTCAAGCCATGCTGCCCATCGTCTGAGTACCCAAAGTCCTTCTGGTCTTGTTGGCGGGTTACCTGCTGCGATTACCCGGCATCGTTGCCTCGGGATAACAGATCGGTTCCACCCGATAATAAATTCGTATTGACTTTGCGTAAAATCTGATACTTCATCGAAACCGTAAAAGTCTCTTGCGTGCCCTTTGTATCCTTGCTTGTCTTCTTCTGTCTGGCACCCACCGAACACTATCGTCTTGCCGACTTTGGGTATCCGCCATATACCCAGTTGCCCGTTGAGTCCTGTCCTGTGCCCGAATATTTCTGCCGCGCGGTCTATCAACCCGCTTACCTCTTTGTTCAGGCGACGCAGCAACAGCGAACTCTGGTGGTTGTTTTTGGCTACTCCAATGAGTAAATCACTCTTACCGCCCCCCGCTTGCCCGCCATAGAACAGTTCATCAGCTTCACAGTAGTACGCCTCCGTTTGCGGTCCTGGATTCGGCACCCAATCCAAATGAGATAACTCAGGCAATACGAGACTCTCTATCTCTGCCTGAGTTTTTGGGTCGGCCTCCGCGAGGAGAGCCGTTAGTTCTGCCAGATCCACGTATTAGGTGAATGAGTACGTCAGTGTCGCGTAATCGTCCGCTACGTTGTCGTAATTCGTGTTGCCGTCGGCGTATTCCAGTTTACCTGTCGCGAACGTGTATCGACTTGCTCGCCACCCCGCAGCCGATGTCGCTGTACCCGCCGGTGCTTCTAGTGAGTAAGCATAGGTATCGGTCGTTGGGTCCCATGACTGGAATGGCGCATCCTGCACGTAAGCATCCGGTAAATCGGTTAAGTCTGTACCTGTCGCTGCTGCGCGTCCTGGTTGTATTCTAGCCATGAAACTCTCCTGTGAGACTGTAAAACTCTTCTGCTTCCCGCCGGTTTATAGGCGGGTTCTCGATGCCTTTTTTCATCAAAGATCCTTGATATTCGCGGATCGATTCGTCCCTGCCGGGGTGATCTTCTGGCAGATTGAACAATCCCAATAATCGCTTCGCCTGTTTCTTAACGATTAACGGATATTCGTATTCTTCCACCTTCGGGCAATCTTCTGTTGGTAGTATCGGTGTAGCTGGTGATAAGAACGACATAGCAGGCGGCACACCCAACGTTTTCTTCTTGGCCATATTTTTCTCCTTGAAAATTCGTTATGTTACCTTCAGCCTCAAAAGTAACATAACGATATCCTTATTTTCGATTACGCTCTGTCCATCGCGCACATCAAGTAATCAACGTCACAGGTCATGCTCGCGGCTACCGAGGTTTTACTGACGGCAATGATCGGTGTCAAGTCTGTAGCCGCTGTTACTGCGCCTGACATGATCTTACCAACTGGTACACCGTTGCGGTAGAAAGTCGCTGCCCCTGCCGCGCTGATACTGATACGTAGCACTTCATACGTATCGGCCACTGGTGCATATCCGCTGTTCTGCGCGGTGGCATCCGTATCCGCCGCAACGCCTACCATCCACCAGTTATCGGTAGACATGCGGGTGTCAAACATCCAACCTACAGCATCGCTGGCATTGGTCGTTATCGTGTTCGCCGAACTAGCGGATATGACCGGTGCTTCAAGCGATGCGGCCACTGTGTCGGTGAACCCGAAGAATGCCCAGCATGTGGTTATCGCGGATAATTTGACTCGTATTTCGTAGGTCAATCCACCGTTAGATGCTTGCCACCCCAAAACTCTGGTAGTCAACTGACAGGTATCTGCTGCCAATCCTGAACCCGCATCGCCGGTGGTGAGGCGTAATACCCCGCCGATTCCGCCCGCTAGAATTGCTGCTGCGGATGTCGCGCTGTCAGTTCCTTCCGTGTAGACATAAGGATCTGTCGCTACCGTTGGGTCGAATGCCCGATTGAAATCATCGAAAAAGACTACGTGTCTCGGTGAGGGCATTGGCATCTGTCCATAGACGGAACCGCCTTTGCCTGAACCTACGTACAAACCCTGGCGTGTTACGAGACCGCCGTTGTGTTCTATACCGACAGTGTTCGTATCGTGCAAACTCGTTAATATTCGTTTCATGATCGTGTTAGTCCTCTAAAAGTTATACATCAAAGATACTACTTGCTGCCTTCCACGGGCGTGGAATTCTCTTGCTCCTTCTTGCGTAGTGCTTCCTGCAAGAAGAATGCTATCCGTCGGGCTTTCTCGTTGCGGCTCATCTGCTTAACCTCGATACTGCCCTCGACTTCTATACTGTCGGAGTACAGTTTTAATCGCTTGGCTAACACGTTCAAAGCGTTCAGCTTATCGTACATCTTGACCTTGTGCGTAGCTGTCTGCATCACGCTCTCTGCGTCTCCTATCGTCTGCACGTCAACAGATGAGACGGCGGCTGCTGTGTCGTCGTCAAGCTCGTCGATAGGCACGAGGTGGCCGTTGTCGTCGAACACGCAACGGATATCTGCGAAGGCTATACGCGCGTATTCTTGGAGTACACGTTCAGGTGTTATGTTGAGATTCTTGCGGAGTGTGAGGATACGGGAGTGTAATCTCCTGCGTGCTTCAGGGTTGCGAAACAACCCGGCGCTTTGAGGCTCTAAACCGATTGCTTTATTCGCTTCACATCTTGATCCAGTGCGTATGAGAGCGGCCATGTACGCGTCTTCACGCAAGTCTCTTGCGGCTTCTTGCGCTTCGCGTTTTGTGTTCGAGAGAGTCTGGTGCCACTTATCCGCTTTGGATAATCGAGGCGGCTCAGTCTCGAACAAGTCAGCGAAATCGGGATCAATAGTTTCCATGCGCGGAAGCTAACACGATTTCCCGGTTTGTGTCAAGCAGCTACGACTTCAAGGAAAACAGCTTAACGTCGTTACGATCTGCGGCTTTGACTTTCTTTATATCGTCCTCCGTTTCAACCGGTTTTAGGACACCATCTAGTATCCGGTAATACCAACCTATCTGCGGTTCGACAGCGGTAAGCTCTTGCACGAATTTAAGCTCTGCGGGTTTACGCACACTGACATCGATAGTGTAATAGTCCACACCTGCGTCGGAGGTAAGCAAGTCACTCTGCGAAAGTATCTCGTCCGCGATCTTACCGTCTGGTAATTCGAGGACGTTGTTAATTATCCTCTTAGCCATTTGCTTCGTTTCTTAATCTGAGTAGTTCAGTGCGGTTGGTTATCCACACGTGTTGGTGCCATATCCTGTGGAACTCTTTAGTGAAGCGATTGAGGCGTTCTCGTATCGCGTGCTCTACCAGCGGGTTAAACCGTCGCACGAACTTGCCCAAAGGGTAACTG
>ERZ724509.808-NODE-808-length-12600-cov-4.243523_pt1 | contig 12600 bp, 22 predicted proteins | sample MGYA00376042_ERZ724509 | MGnify/ENA primary metagenome ERZ724509 (study PRJEB28724, sample SAMN07190887) | wastewater metagenome | isolation source: effluent of sewage treatment plant in Hong Hong | place: USA: Christiansburg, Virginia | collected 2016-03-01 ...
TGTGAGAGGTAGGGGTCGGTCCCCTGGTAATAGGGCTTACCTTCCTTGGTAGTCACATAACCATCGATCAGGAGCCCTCCTGCGTAGGCAGATGCCCCGTCAGCGCCCGCGTGACATGTGTGGCACAGAGCGATGAGGTGGTAGGTCTCACCGACCTGATCCAGGATGCCTCCTCCGCGCCCCCGAGTCAGCATGTGGTGGATCTCTGTCGGCTTCTTCCAGCACCGAGAGTAGATCCCAGGTCGGACAGAGATCATGGCTTCGCACATGTAGTCGGAGCGGCCATGAACCTCCATCCGGGCCTTGAAACTGATCACTTAAAGGCGTCCTTGGGGAGCGGAACAGCGCCCTTCCTCAAGAGGACATCGTTGATGGTCTGCATGTCCCTCTTTACCAACTGGTCGTCCCTGATAGCCGCTACAGCGCGTCCGCTCTTGTAGCAGATCCACTGCTTTTCCTTGGTGTGGTGACGCCACCCGTAGACGTTGAACGGGAGAACGTCGAAACCGTTGTCGTCTTTCTTGGGAACGCCCAACTGCTGCTGGAGTTCTGCAATCCTGCGCTCAAAGGAGTCGTTAAGCACTTTCTGCCTTCCTGTCAGCCTCGTGCAACAAGAGGTCGTCCAAGGCACCGTTTTCGTTAAGAATCCTGATGATGCCTACGCCGGTGTCTCCACTCTCAATGTAGGCCTTAGCGCCAGTGATCTTCTTGCGATCAACGAGGCGACAGAGTTGTCCGAGGGACTCGTAACCGCCCTCAGGACGATTGCGGACGATCTCCTCAGCAGCCTTCTCACCGATCCCCTTGACCCCCATCAGGCCACGGCGGATGCCGTTCTTGCTGGGGTCGACCTCGTAGGAGGTGCCAGAGAGGTTCACGTCAGCGATCAGGAGCCTGATCCCCCGCTGCTTAGCAGCCAACAGGTAGATATCCTCCTTGCTCTTCTTCTCCTTCCCCTGCTTTGAGGACCCTGCGAAGACGTTCAGGAGGGCCGCAAAGAACTGCAACTGGTGGTTGGTGGAGAGATAGGCCGTGCGGTACGCAGTGAGCCCGTAGACGGTGCTGTGGGCGAGGTTGAAGCCGTACTCCCCGAAGCCCTCAATGGCGTTCCAGAGCCACACCCAGTCGTTCTCGGTGAAGGACATCTCCAGAGCAGTGCTGTGGACCTGGGGGCGGAACTTCTCGATGATCCCCGACGCCCACTCGACGTTGTCGTTGCTGCTCTTGACCGCCTTGAGGAAGAGGGTGAGGTCCTCAGGGCTCATCTTCAGGGATCGCAGGATCGAGATGACCTGCTCCTGGAAGAGCATGATCCCGTAAGTGTCCTTAGTGCTCTTGTCGATGACGTGGTGGCGGTAGGGGACCTCCTCGATCCTTGCCCTGCGCTTGATGTAGGCCTCGGTAGCGCCGCTCTTCATGGTGGCGGGGCGGAAGAGGGCCATAGCCGCGATCACGTCGGTGACCTTCGTGGGCTTGAGGTCCCTGCATCCCCTGCGCGAGGCCCACCCCTCCAACTGGAAGACACCGTCCGTGTTGCCCTGAGAGATCTCCTGGAAGGTCCTCTTGTCGTTCAGAGGAATCCAGTCCAGACCGTCGCGGAAGTCCTTGCCGAGGTTGTCCAGGCACTTGTGAATGACCGAGAGGGTCTTGACCCCGAGGAGGTCCAACTTGACCTTGCCGAGGTCCTCCACGTCCTTCATGGAGTACTGGGTGCCGAAGGTCTTGCTCGACGCGATGTACATCAGAGGGATGAGGCGCTCAAAGTCAGCCTGCACGGTGTCGAGCACGATCCCTGCCGCATGGACACCGGGGTGCGAGGTCGTCTTGAACGCAGCGATCTGGCGCATCATCTCCTTGTCGATAGAGGGCACGTCGTCCCAGGAGTCGATAGGAGCACCCACAGCCCTCTGACGAGCGAAGTACTTGACCCGCAGGGAACCGGTCGACTCCTCCTCGGTACCGGCGATGGAGTACGTGCCCCACGTGCCGATCTGGTGGACGGCGTACCTACCCTCCAGCCAGTCGATGATCTCCTGGCGGCGGTGGTGCTCCACGTCAATGTCGATGTCCGGGGGCTTCATCCGGTCACGGCTGATGAACCGCTCAAAGGAGATGCCCCACTTGAGGGGGTCGACCTGGGTGATATCCATCAACCAGCAGACCATCGACCCGGAGGCAGAGCCACGGGCCTGGAAGTAGATGTTCTCGTCACGGCAGTGGTCGGTCACGGACCGGACCATGAGGATGTACCCGGCCATGCCGGTGTCGTGGATGATCGACAACTCCTCGGCCAGCCGCAGGCGGTGCTCCTCGCTCAACTCGCGGAGGCGGAACTGCTCCCAGCAGTCGTTGGCCAGGGTCCTGTCAGGCTCATCGACGGTGAATGGGATGTTGTAGGAGTAGTTGTCCAACTCCTTGATGTGGAGGTCGTGGAGGTCCAGAAGGTCGCCCAGGCCCTCGTATCCGGCCATGTAGCGGTCCTTGTGGTGGTGCTCCTGGAACCACTCAGCCGAGGCGAGGTGGAACCCGTCACCAGGGAAGACAGCGTCCTCGGGCTCAGGACCGAACGAGACGATCCTCTTCAGCGCCTCGTGGACCGGCTTGTCGCCCTCGTGGCAGTAGTGAGCGTCCTGAGTCAGGATCGAGGGGATGCCGAGAGCGTTGGCCATGAGCCAGACGGCGTCAGCCAGCCAGTTGTCGTCGTGACCGTTGCCGTGGTTGATGTTGTGGTTCTGCAACTCCGCCACGAACAGACCGCCGCTGCTCTTGAACCAGCCGTTGTAGGCCTCCATCAAGGCACGGGCATCGTTGTAGTCGCTCTTGTCGAAGGACTGGCCGATGTAGCCGAAGTAGCAGCCTGACGTGCCCACCAGCCCAGCAAGAAGCCCCTGCTCAGACAGCGTGGCGAGATCAGAGTGGTCGATCAGGGGCTTGTTGTGGAAGTTCTTGTGGGAGAGCGTGGAGAGACCGACGAGGTTCTCGTAGCCCTTAGTGGTGTAGGCAGCGACGCACATGTGGTGGCGCTTGGCCTTCTTGTCGCCACGATCACGGACGACGTACAACTCGGTGCCAGGGAAGGGCAGGATGCCTGCCTTGCGGCACTCCTTGTACAACTGAACCGAGCCAGCCATGTTGCCGTGGTCGGTGAGCCCGAGAGCGGGCTGACCCATGCTGGCCACAGTCTTGACCATGTCCTTGACCTGCGGGAGAGCGTCACCGCTGGAGAAGCGACTGTGGCTGTGGAGATTGAAAACGTCGTGAGACGGCAGAGCGGACTGAATACGCATGGAGTTGTCCTATCTAAGGCACTGAGCCGGGTGTTCTGATCCGAGCAACTGCGGGGTGGGACTGTCCTGGGACGTAGACAGGGCAGGCACCACCCCGCAGAAGAACGCTACACGCTCGTGTCGAGGACGACATCACCCCTCAGGATGTCCTCCTCAAAAGGAAGAACGTCCTCGCCGTACTTCTCGACCAGGGCCACCACGCGCTCCTGGGCCTTGGCCAACTTCTTGGCAGCAGCCTCCTGCTCGCGCTCTTCCTTGCTCTGGCGGATCTTGAACGGGAGACCCAAGTCAATGCACGCAGCGGCGTAGTACTTGTTGAACTCCTCACGGTGAGCGTTGCGCAGAGCGACCCCGGCCTTGGCATAGGCCTTACTACGGCGGGTGTCGGTCTTAGTCTCGTCAGCCATTTCTACCTCTCTTAGGCCGTAGCCAGGATCTTGCGGATCAACTGCCGGTCGGTCATGCCCTCGTACGCGACGCCGACCTTCATGGCCACCGTCTCAAGGTCGTTCCGCTCCATCTTGTACAGGTCGTCCTCGTTGATAACCTCGTCGTCCGCGCTCTCGCTCTGGGACGAGGTCTCAGTAGGGGGGATGTCCTCTGCCTTCTTACGGGGCTCGGAGGCAACCTCCTCCAGGGTGAAGCCGTTGCTCTTAGGCTTAGGAGACTCTGCCTGCTCTGCAAACTCCTCGGGGTCGCCCCACTGCTCGACAAAGGCAGCCTCAAGGATCGCACCAATGTCCGACGCGTCCTTCAACTTCTCGGCAACGTCGATGACGTACTTCTCGTCGGTGTCCACGTCGTAGGACGTGTCCATGCCAGAGCCAGAGCGCATCACGACGTAGTCGCGGTTGAGGAGAGTGCCGCCGTTGCGGTCAGCACGGTTCTCCAGCAACTTCGCCAGGGTGATCGGGATCTTGAACGGCAGGACCTGCCCGGTGTCGACCAGGAAGACGTTGGTGGCGTACTTGCGCGAGGACTTGCTGACCTTCTCGTTGTTGCTGGTGCAGCCAGGGCACGTCCCCTCGGTCTTGATGCAGGGAAACATCTTGCCGTCGAGGGTGTAGTGCTCGCGGTACTTGTCCCACTCCTCCATCTCCTGGAGGAAGCGCACAGTGGTGTTGCCCGTCTTGAAGCCACGGAGGTACGTGAGGTTGCTGTCTACGTCGGACGCGTCGCCGCGCTTAGTTGAGAAACGCATGTCTACTCCTACTTGTTGAACAACTTGTCGATGCTGCTGTTGATCTTGTCGTTTGCCTTCTTGTAAGCCTTCTCGCTGCTCTTGTACGCCTTCTTGCTCTCCCAGACGATCTCGCTACCGCTGAAGACCTGGGCGAGATAGCCCGCCTTGACCCTGGCGCTTCCCGCCTTGACGCTCATCGTGTTCACCTCCCTGAACTTGAAGATGCTGCTGTCCATGGCTACAGGCTCAGTCATGCCGTATGCGGGGATCGTGTAGCCGGTAGAGCCAGAAGTCGTTGCGTAGCCGCCCGTAACAGTGATGGAGTCGGCATTAGTCCATGTAGCGTTGTAAGTGGCCATCTATGCCTCGTAGTTGTTAACTGCTGCCACGGTGTTGTTGACAACGTCAAAGATCTTCTGCTGGATGACCCTATCGGCACGATCGATTGCCGTGTCAAGACTCTCGTCCTTACGAACTTCAGTTGACACCCCGATCTTTACCCAAGAGTCCTCGCGACCGATCTTGATCTGGTGCGTAACACTCACTTCAACTTGATCGGCCACAGTTCCCTAAGCCTCTCTTCGATCTCGATGTGCTTCCTGAGTGCGGTCTCTGCCTCTTCCTTACGACTCTCGTCGTTGCGGAGAGACTCAAAACGCTTCTTGTAGTAGTAGGACTGCGAGTGCAAACGGTTGCGCTCGCGGCGCTCCTCCTTGGTGTACAGGGCAGGACGACCAACCTTGGCCGACTGTCCGTTGTACTTGAGCACCTCCAAGCGGCGCTCAAAGTGCTTCTGGAGGCGTCCGATGTCATCACGGGTGTAGAGGTAGATCTTCACGTTGCCGAACATCGCGAAGTTGCTCGGCGTGAGCCCCTCTGCGTCGTTGGCGATGAGGTTGCGGAGGGTGTACTGGCTGACTCCCACCATCTCCGCTACCTCCCTGAGCATGAAGAACTCGCCAGGAAGGCTACGGACGAACGCTACGGCGGGAGACAGTTCCAGACTGTCAGTCATCAGGCTCCTTCTCGGAAGGCTCTGAGAAGACGATGTAGGGCTTCCCCATCGTGACCTTGGAGTGCTGAGCGACAACCACAGGATCGACCAAGTTGTCAGCGATGCCGTGCTTCAGGGCGGTCTTGTCCAACTTCTTCACGCAGAAGGAGTCGAACGACTTGGCCCCGAGAGCCTTGCGGAGGGAGGCCTCATCGATAGAGACGTTCTCCCTCTGGACGACGGTCGCCTTGACCAGCCGGGAGCCGACAGAAGCCGTGTAGGACTTCCGCTCGTTCCCCCTGATGAGCAGAGCAAGCATGTGCTCTGCCTTGTCGTAGGCCTCCTGAGCCTCGATGAGCGCCTGCTTGGCCTGCTTGGCCTCTGCTACGGCAGCCTCAAGGGCGTTCTCAGAGCCGTTACTGGTGGACTTCCTGATCCTCATGTCTGGAACCTATCCCTAGAGTGGCGAAGTATCAAGAGCGTGGAGCAAAGTTTCTCTGCGAGTTTCCACGTCAAGGTCGTTGAGGTCCTTCCCACCATCCCACCTGGCTCTGACAGTCCAGAAGCCCATGGCGTTCAGACCCTCCATCGCCCTCTTAGCGCCCTTCATCCCTGCCTCGTCCATGTCGTAAGCGAGGACGAGGATGTCGGGCCGCAAAGCAGAGATCTGGGACAACTGGTCGCCGTGCATGATCGCGCCGTAGGTACCGACAGCGTTGAAGCCAGCGTCGAAGCAAGCAACTACGTCGGTAGCCCCCTCTGTTACTACCAGGACCCTCTGACGGTTGTGCTCCTGGAAGGAGTGACGCTCGTTCTCCCAGACTCCCCACAGCAGGTGGGAGGCAGGGAAGTGCTCGGGGTAGCGGTACTTTGGCTTCCCCTCCGGGTCCCTGCGCACGATGCCCACGATGCGCCCCTGGTGGTTCCTGACGGGGTAGCAGGGGAGCCCGGTAGAGGTGTCGTACCCGAGCCGGTAGTGGCGGCAGGCGTCCTCAGAGAACCTCGACAACCAGTGGTCGCACACCGGGCCTGAGTCAAAGATGTCGTACCAGGACTCAGGCTTGGGGTCCATCTCCGTCTGGTCGAGCAACTCGATGATGCTCTCGATGACCTTGTCGGGGTCGGCCACGTAGTTCTTAGCGTGACCCTTAGCCCCGCAGGACATGCACACCCACCAGCCGTTCTCGGAGTTGACCCGAGCGGAGGGGGAGTTGTCGCCGTGGACCGGGCAGTGGAACGACCTCCACTTGCCCCGGCCCTTGAGCAGGGCGTCCTCAAGAGTGATCATTGTTCAACTTCCTGAAGTAGGCCCAGGCCCCTGCGCAGTCGTCGCAGTGCGACTCCCACATCGACTGCCCCTTGTACTCGTTACAGGGACGGCAGGCCGGGACGGTGTTTACCACTGAGTGCCTACCACCAACAGAGATAGGCACTACGTGGTCGACGGTGGTGGCGGGAGCGCCGCAGTAGTGGCACTCGCCTCCTCTGTTCCTCCTTCTAGCCCTCTTGTGGCTGTTTGCCTTGCTCATGCGTACCAGAATCCGATGTTCTCCCTCACCTCGTTGTAGGTGGCCATGACCTCCTCAGGTACGAACGAAAGCAAGATCTCGTCAGCCTTGATGTGGTCTACCTCCTGGTCGTGCCCGTCAAGGTGCTTCAAGTAGTAGACGGCCTCTTCGATAGTCACTCGTCAATCTCCTCGATCATCAGGAAGGTAAGGATTCCTCCGGTGCCCATGGTGAGCGCGGCGAAGAGGACGGTGAGCCCAGCAGCCCTGCCTGAGTCACCGATGATGGCGGCGAACAGGAAGGCAAGGGCGAGAGTCGCCCAGAAGATCGTCACAGCGCTCAGAACGAAGATCTTCACGAGTGGATCACCTCAAGGATGATCTTCCGCAGGATCTTGTCGCGGCTGTAGGCGTGCTCGTTGCACCAGTCCTGAATGTCCACAATGTCCTGTGCTGTCACGGGGATGATGAGGGCCGCATCAAGGTCCATCACTGGTCGTTCTCCCTAGCCATGATCGCGTCAGCCTCGTTGCGGCTGATCTCGGTGAAGTTGCCCAGGTTGGGCAAGAAGTGGGTCCAGAGGTAGATCCCCGCAGGACCGTGGCGGTTCTTCTCCACCCCAGCGATAGCCGTGGAGCGGGAGTACTGCTTCATGGTGATCGCCACGTCAGAGTCCTGACCAATGGCGTCCGTCTGAGACAACTGGGAGAGCCGGGGAGGCCTCCATCCCTGGGTGTCCCCCTCACGGTTGATCTGCCCCGCCATGAGGATTCTGGCCTCCTGGGAGACAGCGACCTCCTTGAGGTTGTTAGAGATCTCTGCTGCGTACCTCCAGTCCTTGATAGCGGCCTCCCCCGAGGTCGTGTGCATGAGCCCGATGTAGTCGATCAGGCTGAGATCGACCTTCTTCGCGTTGGCCTGGACGAGGGCGGGAGTGACCTTCGCCTTGCTGGCGTCGTGGATGTAGAACTTCCCCGGCACCCTCTCCCGGATCTCTGCCAGGAGGTTGAGGTAGTCCCGCTGGGGGAACATCCCGTCCCTCATGTCGACATGGTCGACCTTGATCCCCAACCGCTTGCCCAGGATGACGTGCAGGCGGATGTTGCACTGTCGCTCGGACATCTCCAGCGAGTACATCATCACGTCCCTGCCGTCCATCAGGGCGTCGACAGCGAACTCCAGGAGGAACCATGACTTCCCCTGGGAGAGGCGCGCAGCGAACGTCCAGAGGTCCCCAGGGCGCATCCCTCCGGTGACGTTCTGAAGAGTCTTCCAGGGGACCCTCATGGAGTCCTGGGCCTCCCCGTAGCCGTCCAGGAACGAGTCCTCGGCGTACGTGGAGATGAGGCGGGAGCCAGCGGTGGGAGGGGTGAAGGCCGACCAGGCGATCAGGGCCTCCTCAAGGTCGCCCTCAGAGACCTTGTGAGCCGCCTCCTTGATGACCTTGACGAACTCCCGCTTGGTGTACTCCTGCCTCAACTCGTCCGAGAAGAAGGCCACGTCCGTCGCTGAGGTGTGCGGGAAGTCAGCAAACCTGCTGGTCAGAGCCTCGACGGTGGGCTGGGTGTCATAGATCCGGCTGTGGTTGATCGCCCAGCGGTACTCCTGGCTGTAGGTGACGAACATGTCCGGGGTGATCCCGTAGGCCACCGCAGAGTCTGCGCTCGCGGTGTTGATCACCGCCGAGATCAGGTGGGCCTCGTTGTTCGGTCGCGTCATGGGGGACTTTCTACACCCTAGGACTTAGCCTTTGTCAACCCTCAAACCAAGAACCCCCTCAGATTCGGGGCCGAGGGGGTTCTTGGCGTTCGGATCAGGAACATCCTGACCCTAGGGGCTCGCGGCTTATCACCGCAAGCCTAACGCAGGAGACCCCCGCTCGCCCTTGACGGGGTCTTGGCGGGGGTCTACCTTCGCGGTGTCGAGTCGCGGTGAGTCGAGGTTACTAACCCTCCCTCCCGCTGGCAACAGTGAGAGAGGTTGAGGATGACAAGAGGACCGTGACAGCCGCACAGCGGCGTAGGTTCCCGCGCTTGTAAGTAGGAACCAGCGGTTGACCAGAATGCTGGAGGAAACACTGGCCCCGCTCGCGCGAGGGTGGTCGTATGCCTAAAAACAGCAGATAAACCGAGATAAACCTTCCTAAAGTTCCTAAGAATCATCTCAAAAGAAGGTTGACGACCATATCCACCTTCTTCTACATTCTTAGACATGATCTCGGTAACGATTGACACCTGCGGGAAGTGCGGTCACCTGTACTTCCCTGGAGAGGACTTGTTCAAGTCCGACTCCTTCGGTGTCATCTGCGGAGACTGTGAGGATGCCGTAGAGCACCTCCTCGTTGCGTAGTGCCCCAGGGTGTAGAAGTACCTCTGGGGCACTATCCGAGTCTTGATATCTAACTACGAGTGTGCTATACTTAGATTCATGAGCGGGATATCTATGCCCGCTAATAGCCCCAGAAGGGTCATCTTTCTGGGGCTTTCGTGTATCTGGAGGTCAGATGTCCGAGTTGGAAGATGTAGTCAAGCACTCGCACGAACTGGCAGTCGAGATGAAGACCGGCGCGGAAGATGGAGAACTCATCCCCGTCATGGTCCTCGGGTTCGAAGGAGCGACCTTCCCGTGCATGATGGCCGGGATTCAGTCCGGAGATCTCCTGGAGAGCGTCAAGAAGGCGATCAGGCACGTCAAGGCGACAGTCATCCCCGAGGTCGAGAAGAAGGAGGGGACGGTCGTCGGGAAGATGAAGTGGGTGTCCGTCTCGTGCGACTCCTTCGTCCAGCGGCTGGAGAAGTTGCACGATGATGAGACCATCGAAGAAGCCGAGAAGCGACGACTCAAGGGCTACCTCGGAGAGCACTTCAAGGCTGGCTCTCCTCTCGTCGCAGAAGCCATCATCACCACCGGATGTGCCCCTGGCGAGCAGATCCTGGTCACCCACATCTACCGCTACACCCCGGTGGACGGGTACGAGTGGGAGGACGCCAACTACTCCCTTAGCAGTGAAGGCGACGGAGACCCTCGCTGGTCCTTTGAGAGCCTGGACGCGTCGTGAGCGCCGGGAACACGTCCATCACCAAGGTGGACCTCAAGGGCGTCCACAAGGATCTCCAGGAGACCGTGCTGACTGCGGTCAACGTCCACGGATGGACCTGGAAGAAGGGTGGCAGCGGAGGTATCAGCCTCTCCTGCCCGTGCGGCGAGCACTACGCCTACGCCCCTCTGGGCAGCAAGACCAGCCACGTCATCAAGGGCTTTGAGGGCAACATCAAGCGCTGCCCTGCCAACAAGGGGATCTCCTTGGATCTCCCGAAGCGAGCGAGGAAGGAGGAGGTTCACTTGACCGCTCCCGTCGCGGCCATCATCAACAACGGAGAGCCGATCTTGGTCTCCGAGAAGACCCACATGTCGAAGAAGGGCGACAAGGACGGCAAGACCCTCGCCTACCCCAGCCCCGTCACCATCGAGCAGACCTGGTCTGACGGCCACGTCTCGTTCAGGTGCAAGCACTGCGGCTGGGGTGGCTACGACCAGGAGAACCCTCGCGCGGTCGCCAATCACTCGGGCAACATGCACAAGGACCCCGAGAACAAGAAGTCCCAGCGCGAGGTCGTCGTCCTCGACATGGTCATCCCTCCGCTGTACACCAAGGGGCCGAGTGCTCATAAGGAGTACACCCCCACCGAGCGTCTCGTGAACGCTCTCGCTGAGTACCTGGAGCAGGCGGGGACGATGGACCCGCTGGCGCTCTCCTACGCCGCTCTCCAGTGGCTGCACGAGCGTCCCGACCTGGGTGACCTGGACCGTGGTCCCAGCGAGCCCTTGACGGCTGAGGACCAGATCCGCAAGATCCGCTCCATCGTGGACGGCGGTCGTTACTCCGACCTGGAGAATGAGATCGAGAAGTTGCGGGCCGCTCTCCAGGACGCGGAGAAGGACCGTGACGAGGCCATCACCAAGGCAGAGGCGACCCAGAAGCGCCTGGAGAAGGTCGCTGAAGACCTGATGGAGGGGCTGTAGTCGTGGCCTTTGACGAGTCTGCCGAGTACCACTACGACCAGGCTAGAGCGAACCTTGATCGAACGAAGACCAGGCCTGAGTTGATGAGCACAAGCGACATCATCGCCACAGCGCAAGTAGAGGCAACTCTTGCTGTGGCGATGATCATCGACTCGCTCATCATCACCCTGGAGCGCCACGACAATCTTGGTCGTGACATCGAATCGGCGGCAGAGTCGCTGGCTAGGTTGGCGAGGAATACATGACCAAGCGCAAGACGATGCGCCCTCGTGTCAGATGGCACGAGGGCTGCCCCATTTGCATGGGAAAGAAGGGGCGTCGTATCAACAACAAGCGGATGAGGAAGGCAGGTGAACGTTTGTGGAAGCAAGATCAGGAAGTGAGGTAAGGCCCGACACCGTCGCGCTCCGGGCGCTGGCCGACGAGTGGCACAGCGTGACCATCGACCCGACCACCGTGCGCGCCCTGTGCGACGCCGCCGACGAGGTGGAGCGGCTGCGGCGAGCGGTGTGGGCGTCGGAGGAGATCGACCGCCGCGCAGGGATGCTCGCTGGCGTCGAAGCCGAGCGGGACGCCAGCCGCACCGAGGTGGAGCGGCTGCGGGAGGACGTGGAGGCGCTACACGGACTGCTGTCTGCGGGCGCCATCGGCACCGCGCCGGGGTCCGATTCGCACCGCATGGTGCTGGCGATGCGCGACCACTACAAGCGCGAGCGGGACGCCGCCCGCGACGAGGTGGAGCGGCTGCGGGCTGCGGTGGTCGAGCGCGACACGCGCCTCGCCGAGACGATCCGCTACCACGACGCACGGGTGAACCGCGCCGACGAGGCGACGGACGCCAGCCGCACCGCCCACGCCGCCCTCGTCGCGGACCTGCGGGCGCTCGTTGGGGGCGATGAACTTGTGTCACAGCGCGCAGTGAACCCCGACGAGTACACGCGACGCACGGGGGACCGAGTGCCCTCCTACCTCGCCTTCTACCAGGGCGCGGCGGACCTCGCCGCTGTGATCCGCGCCCTGCTCGACCGCCACGCCCCCACGACAGGAGAGACCCCGTGACCGACCGTTGGAACGTCCACTACCACCGCCGAACGCGCATCTACCCCTCGCACATCCTGCGCGTGTTCCGCCCGCTCAACGGCGGGATCGGAATCGTCGTCTGGCGTCACGAGGTCAGCCTCACGAGGGGGTGCGCCGCATGACCGACACCCCGCTCGACCTCGACTACATCGAGCACCGCATGGCCTCGCCGATGGTGACGTACCGCGAGAGCGTCGAGGAGGACATGCCCGCCCTCGTCGCCGCGCTCCGCAAGGCCGAGACCGCCCACGCCGCCCTCATCGCGGGTATCGAGACGGGGCTGCGAGAGAGCGCTTGCGCCGAGTGCGACCACGACAGGTGCGCAACCTACCGAAGCGCGGCGTCATGGGTGCGCGACTACGCAGCGCTCGACCACCACGCCCCCACGACAGGAGCAACCCCATGACCATGTTCTGCGACTGCGGCAACCCCGAGGCCCACCGTGGCGAGCACATCCCCAAGCCCATGACCGACACCCCGCTCGACCTCGACGCGATCCTCGCCGCGCACGCCTCCGCGTCCCCCT
>ERZ724509.811-NODE-811-length-12563-cov-4.592341_pt1 | contig 12563 bp, 12 predicted proteins | sample MGYA00376042_ERZ724509 | MGnify/ENA primary metagenome ERZ724509 (study PRJEB28724, sample SAMN07190887) | wastewater metagenome | isolation source: effluent of sewage treatment plant in Hong Hong | place: USA: Christiansburg, Virginia | collected 2016-03-01 ...
ATCGTGTCTTGTCTGATAACCACCACTTTGGTGACGAAGAAGCCGAAGAAGTAGACGAATACGGTGAAGAGGAAGAAACCTGGCAGGACGGCAACACTCACGACCACACTCCTCAAGAAGGTGAACTGCCGGTAGATATGTACCAGACAGCTGATGCAATTGTGATTCGGGCTTTGGTAGCAGGTGTGAGTCCAAACGATCTTGATATCGCCATCACTCGCGATATGGTAACCATCAAGGGCATCCGTGAAGAATATCAAGAATCCTCAGACGACAACTACTTCCACCGCGAACTCTTCTGGGGTTCATTCTCGCGCACCCTGCTCCTTCCTGAAGAAGTAGTGATTGATGAAGCGGACGCACAGGAAAAACACGGACTTCTTGAAATCCGTTTGCCAAAGCTTGATAAGAATCGCAGTACGCAGTTAAGGGTCAAATCACAGATCCACAAAGCATAAGAGAAAAGGCGGTCCCGTGGGGCCGCCTTTTTCGATGTTGTGTGCACGTCACCATGTAGAGACAGGGTGACGCTTGGTGTACGAAGGCCACTCGTCGAATGACTCGACCACGAGCTCACTTTGTTGGTTCCAGTACGTCACCATGATGATGTATGACGTACCTTCACCAACCCGTTCAGTCGCGATGAGAAAGTTACCTTGCCGTCGCATCCAGGTATAGACGTGACGCCGGAGGGTTTGAAATGGGATTTGATTTCTCATTCCCCGTTCCATCATATCTCCGAGAGTAGTTGTAACCAACACCGCATTCCCGCCATCCATGTGGATCTCCCTTATTGGTATCCGTTGCATTAAGATCTGTTCCGAGCCTCGTCATTTCACAAACGAAAATCCGCCTCGGAAGGCGGATTTCGATGTCATTCAATAGATGCTCAAAAACTACCTTCCAGTGCGGATACTAGTTGAACAGGATGAGGAGAAACTACTCCAAGTGGCAATGTGGTGGGTCAGCTTCATAGTAGTTATATGATACGCCCATGGAATATGTTTGTCTAGTAGCAAACAAGTATCGAGGTTGAAAAATATCTATAAACAGGTACAATATGCCTCACTGCTTGGGTAGCTCAGTTGGTAGAGCATTTCCCTGAAGAGGAAGGGGTCGGCGGTTCGAGCCCGCCCCCAAGCACAGCATACACAAAAAGCGCCATTAGGCGCTTTTTGTGTATGCTGTGCTTGGGGAGTGACTGATAAGTATCAGTCACGTGCGGGCTCGAAAGGCGCAGACATGTTTTGCGACCACTGGAGCAAAACGGTCGAGCCGGGGTCGACAGCGCTTATTAGAATTAGAACGTAGTGAACAATTATAATTAATGGCTGGTGACCGAGCCCAGGCTCGAAACGAGCGTCTACTAATATAGCTAGCGTGACCGCACCTTCCCGACCTACCGCCCCGTATACGTCTCTAAGAGGCCTTCTATTACCCCAGGCGGGACATTGATGCCATTGATTTGGAGTCCGCTTGTTTCAGCGCCAGTGAGGCCAGCAAACATACTATAGAGATAGTAGTAGGCCAAAAGTGGGATACCAAGGAGTATGGTGTACCAAATCACCTTAAAGATGAAGCGACGGCGCTCGCGTCGTTCTTGGCGAATCAAGAGCTCATTGTTCTGTCGCACGAGTTCCTGATTCTCCCGCAGGAGCTTGATAATAAGTTCGTGTTGATCGGTTGGCATGGGGTCCATATGCTACTAGTATAGCAGGATTTTGTGGTAGGATAGCCCCTACAAGCCCCCGTAGCACAACGGATAGTGCAGTCCCGTCCTAAGGGAACGATCTGGGTTCGATTCCTGGCGAGGGCACCGATAAAAAGAACCGGCAAATCGCTGGTTTTTTATTTGTGCCCGAGCTAGTGGTAGGATTTTGAATAAAATCCGTTACCAGAATCGAAAAGGTTGCCAGGTTTTGTGAGCTTATGCGAGATAAAAGCTGACAACCTGTACTGAACATGTAATGTTCGATTCCTGGCGAGGGCACAAACAAAACGGCATCGGTTAAAGAATGCTCGTTTTTGTTTGTGCACTTGCAGAAACTGTGCCTGCGCACAGTTTCGTCAGGAATCGAAAGTCGGAGCGATGTGAGCTTGCGAACGAGCGAGACAGGGTCGTGAGAGACATATTTTCAAAGAACGGAGTGACTATGAAAAATAGTCGACTCCTGACCGAACTTCCTGGCGAGGGCACAAACAATAATTTCGCCCTCTATACAAGACACTTAACCATTGTTAAGCAGTACTCTATGGTTGCGTCATGCTCACCGGTGTAGTATTATGTATACATATGAATCACAATCTTGCAGAGGCTACTGTGAACACTCGGTCAGTAATTTCGGTACATACGAAACCAGAGACCAGCCAGCGCTTGGATAAGCTCGCTTCCCTCACCCGTCGCTCGAAGTCGTTCCTGGCGAACGAAGCAATTGAGCGCTACCTGGTGGAAGAAGAAGCCTTTGTTGCCTCGGTACACGAAGGTATCAAGGATGCGGATGCTGGTCGACTCATGTCTACCACGGAAGCACGAGCATACCTACAGAAAGTTACTGCTAAGTAGACATGAAAGTTCACTGGACCAATGAGTTTCTCGAACAGATTGAAGCTATCGTCGAATACATTTCAAAAGATAATGTCTCAGCTGCTCTCGCTCTTTGCGATAGCATCTTTGAACAAGTGGAGAAGATTCTGCCAAACAATCCTAAAGCTGGACGACCAGGCCGAGTTGACGGTACCCGTGAACTAGTGGTCCACGCTTCATACCTTGTAGCCTACCGAATTAGTGATGAGGCGATTGAAGTGCTCACAGTGATGCACGCCGCCCGACTTTGGCCAGTGCAGTTCTAGTTATACATTTAGGTTCGGTAAGTGACTCGCTTTGGGGCACAATACAATGCAGTGCTAGGAGGTTTAAAAACCAGCGAGAACAAAATAACCAACTACTCAAGTTGAATAGTTGGTTATTTTGTGTGTAGATTACCTCACAAAAGTCATAAAGTACTCGTCATATACGTATTTAATGTCGTAATTGCTTTCTTTTTCTTCCATCTTAAGGATATTTAGTCCTACGAACCGGTCTATAACTCCCTGAGCTCCAGCTCTAGTAAAACCAGTCGCTTTCATTATGCTTTTTGTTGTGACAATTGGATTTTCGAACAGATAGTTAAGAACTTTGACTCCACTGTCAGACTCACGTTTAGAGAGCCCTTGAATTTTGCCCATGTCCTTATCTCTGATTTTTCTAATCTCACTTGATGTTTCAATAGCAGCTTGTGCAGTTTCAATAACTCCGTCCAAGAAGAAATCAACCCAACCGAAAACATCTCCGTCTTCATGATAGGCACTGAGTTTAGTATAGTATGTCTTTTGATGTTTTTTGAAGTAAGAAGATAAGAACAAGACGGGTTTCTCCAAGACTCCTTTCTTCATTAGAAGAAACATAATAAGAAGTCTACCTACTCGGCCATTTCCATCTAGAAATGGGTGGATAGTTTCAAACTGAGCATGAGCATACGCAATTGCTATCAATGGTAATGTCGATTCGTCATCGTGAATAAATTTTTCTAAATCATTCAAACTCGTGCGCATTTCTGTATGTGGGACAGGTATGAATCTAGCATTATTCAGATTTGTTCCACCAATCCAATTTTGACTCTTCCTAAATTCTCCCGGATCTGCAAAGTGCGTGGCTCTAGCGCCGTCCATGAGTTTTTGATGAATCTCACGAATAAAACGGAGTGATATTGGGAATTCCTGCAGTCGCTTGATGCCATATTCAAGGGCTTTTATATAGAAAATAATATCTGATGCGTCAGTTTGATTATTTTCTATATTTGCCGAAAGCTCTAGTGCGTCTGCCATTGTTGCTTGAGTTCCTTCGATTTGCGCTGACGATGTGGCATCTTTATACGAAAACATCCTTAGAAAAAAATTAATATCTGGGAGTGTCAGTGTAATACCATCTAGTTTACCAATCAGTCTTTCTGCCTCTACCGCTTTTAACAGAACTTTTTGAGGTACAACAAACAACTCTCGAGGAGGAAAAGAGACAGGGATGGAGGCCGTATAGCCAGTTGGTTGTTTAACTTTTCTGCACACATCGACAATTTTCATGTTAGTTGGCATTACATTTATAATAGATACTATCTTATAAGTTAGTATCTATTATGTCAAGCGATAGATACTAACTCGCAGCACATAATTCAATCAAGCTAGGTGGAAAATGGCGATAGCGTAACAACCACCACAGACCTTAACAAACTACGTTTGTTATTTTCTTACACAAGTCATCATTATTCATAATGATAGAGAGCCAGGCGGTGTATTGTTCGGGATGACTATTAAGTTCACTTTTAAGAACTTCCAGTGTCACCCAGCGATAGTCTGACACTTCTTCAGGATTGGGAGTAGGCACCTCGTTTGATTGCCCCACGAATAAGTAGTCGAACTCGTGCTCAGTTAAATTATTATCCAAGGCGGCTTTGTAGACAAAACTGCCAACAAACTCGAGCGGACATACGAAGCCCATCTCCTCTTGGAGGCGTCGGACGGCTGCATCTGCCACCACTTCCCCTGCCCGAGCATGACTACAGCAAGTATTGGACCACAAACCACCCGAATGATACTTCGTAACTTGTCGCTTCTGCAACAAAAGTTCACCAACTTCGTTAAATACAAAAATTGAAAAAGCTTCGTGTAATACACCACGTTCGTGAGCAGTTAGTTTTTCAATAACTCCCAATCTATTCCCCTGCTCATCAACTTCATTGATGTATTCACTACTCATACGGCCATTATACATACGCTAACCTAGACTAACAAAACAACAAAACCTTTCTACTGGTAGAAAGGTTTTGTTGTTTTGTACCCTGCCAACTTATACGCCAAGCAGTTCCTTCACTTTGGCTTCATCAAAGCCGACAATCACGTCGTCTTCGATACGAATGACGGGCACACCCATCTGACCAGTCATATCAACCATCTCCTTACGCTTCTCAAGATCACTCGCCACGTCGTGTTCAGTAAAGGCGATGTTATTCTCGGCAAAAAAATCCTTGGCCATGTGGCAGTAGTGGCAAACCGGAGTACTATAAATGGTGACAGTTTTACTCATATACAATTTTTTATGTTTATGCCAAATAGTATACCCTACCGCCAAAAAATATACCAGGGAGGGGTATCCGCAATTGGTTGCAGTGGTGTCACTTCACTGTCTTTCTTTTCCTCATCAACAATAATGACTACCTGCTCGCCGGGTTGTGCGACGTCGAAATTGCGGCGCATTTCGGCCTCCATTCCCCGCTCGCTGCCGAGGTACTCTACTTTGTCTTTGATATGCTCCCGGCGTACCTCGAGTTCGACGACATGCGCTTCGGCCTCCAGGCGCCGCGCTGCCATATCGCGTTCGATAGAGTAACGGTCAAACACTACCCACAACAAGAAGAGACAGACGAAGCCCAAAATACCTACCACCCACCAGGATTTGAGGGCACCACGCCAACTACGCTTTTCGTAAAACTGCAACATGTGGTACTATTCTAACACTAATTTGTTAGTTACCTATGAGTTTTCTCTACCACAAAAACACCAAAAAAATTATCAAATGGGTCTGGATTGTGATTGCTATCCTCATTATGGCCAGTATGGTTGCCAGCCTCTTTGCCGGGTACATGTAACAAAAAGACCGCCACTCTGGCGGTCTTTTTGTTACAAATTTTGTATATGTCCATTTGTTAAAGCGATTCAGATTAGCCCAGATGCGCGAAGCTGGAGAAAAATGGAAGGAGGCGTACTTTTGTACGATGACTGACATTTTGTGAACAGCGACAAAGCAGATGGGCTGATATCAATCACTCTTCACCATTTTCATGAAAACGTCTTGCGGAATATTAACCCGGTTCTTCCCCAACTCCAACGCCTTCTTCTTCCCTTTCTTCTGCTTATCGAGCAGTTTCATCTTGCGCGTAATGTCTCCACCATAGAGGTAGCCGGTTACATCCTTACGAAAGGCAGAAAGTGAGCGTGAGGCAATAATCTTCCCACGCACTTTGGCTTGAAGCTTCGTCACAAACTGCTGACGCGGCATGTTGTCGTACAGCTTGTCTACTACCGCTCGCGCATCAAACTCCGCTCGACGGTCACCCACCACTCGTGAAAAAGCCGTAATGAGTTCTTCGGCTACCAGTACATCAAGGCGAACTACAGTGGCTGGACGCATCTCCGCGATTTCGTACGAGAGCGACGCATAGCCACTACTGGCGTTTTTAAGCTTATCAAAAAAGTTACGCATCAGTTCACGAAGTGGCATTTCAATCGTAAGGAGGTTACGTCCATCCTTGAGGACTTCGGTATCAATAATGCCACCCTCGTGGTCAAAGAGAAGCGTCATGATGTTACCAAGATGATCTACCGGCGTGATGATTTGGCCTAAGAGCCACGGTTCACGCACCGAAACCTTTTCACCATGATCGGGAAACCGTGAGGCGGCGTAGATAGACTCCATATGCCCATCATCAAACGTTACCTCGTAGGCAATGGATGGTGCAGTGATAATAATCTCAATATCAAATTCACGACGCAAGCGCTCGGTCACAATCTCAAGATGGAGCATCCCTAGGAAACCACAGCGGAACCCACGCCCAAGAACACCAGAAGACTCCTCTTCGTACGAAAGTGAGGAGTCTGAGAGCTTGAGGCGATCAAGAGCCTGACGGAGCATCGTGAAGTCATCCTGACTATCAGGAAAGATTGACGCCCAGACTACCGGTCGCGCTGGTGAGTATCCTGGGAGTGGTGGGGCTGGTTTCTTTTCGAGCGTCAGCGTATCACCCACCGTCGCCACTCCTGGTTCTTTGATACCCGTGACAATGTAGCCGATTTCTCCCTCTGAGATCTTCTCACAAGGGACTTCGCTCGGGGTTACCATACCAACTTCAAGTGCAGTGAAGCTTTTGCCGCCGGCAACAAAACAGAGTTGATCGCCTTTCTTAACTTCACCATCAAACACACGCATAAAGACAATCACCCCACGATGATTCGAGTAGGTAAAATCGAAGATGAGCCCGCGGTAGGCATCAAGTGTGCTCGGCTTTGGGGCCGGAATACGATCGCAAATGGCAGCCAGGAGTTCAGGTACGCCAGCGCCAGTCTTACCAGACACGAGTAAAATATCAGAGCGTTGACACCCAAGCAGTTCCATCACTGATTCGGCGATTTCATCGGGACGCGAGTGTCCCATGTCGGTCTTGGTGAGCACCGGAATGATTGTAAGTCCTTGTTCACGAGCCATCGAGAGGGTGGTCAGCGTCTGGGCTTGGATACCCTGAGTACTATCGATAAGAAGAAGGACTCCTTCAACGGCCTTTAGCGCACGAGATACTTCATACGAGAAGTCGATGTGGCCAGGGGTGTCGATAAGGTTGAGCTGATGTTCTACCCCACCATGTATGTACTTCATACGGACCGGCTGCATCTTGATGGTGATGCCACGCTCCCGCTCCAGCTCCATCGAGTCGAGGACCTGCTCTTTCATTTTGCGTGCTTCGACGGTTCGAGTAGTCTCGAGCATACGGTCAGCCAGGGTCGACTTACCGTGGTCGATATGGGCAATAATACTGAAATTTCTAATATGAGACGTCATATAACAGCCCTACAGTACCGCAAAATCGCAATAAATACCAGCTGGACAAACTTTCCTCGAACTCTGTGAGCGTGGTCAAAAGTGTCTTAGACGAGGCGCGAAGGTGCAAAATAAAAACAATCGTAGGTCACTTTGTTACTAAAACTTTTCAAATTACTTCAGATGCGCGACGTCAAGGACTGAGAATTGGAGGCGTATTTTTATACGATGACAATTCAATGGACGCAGACAACAAAGCAGCTGAACAATTTGGGAAGTTTTAGAGGATGTCGGGTTGTGGAGCGACAACGTCAGCCTTCCAAATCCTCGTCTTAAACGACTTCGTGATTTCAATGAGTTCAGGAGACCTGAGGATATAGTACGTGGCTATGACACCCAAGACCCCAAATAGTCCACCGGTCGCTCCTTGAATAAAGATACCGATGAACTTCTCTTGGTTGACACCTTCAACCACAAACGCAAGCGCGAGGTACGCCACCATACTCCCCATCACACCAGCCAAGAGTGCCCGCATAAACGAAATGAAGAGTTCTTGCAGCGGCAAAGAAAAACGCCATGCAAAAAGCCAGAGCATGCAGATGAGCTCAAGCAAAATACCAATCAAGAACCCAAGCGGAATCATCAAGACTGCTACACCGACCACTCCTTCAAGACGAAGGAGATGCACAATCGATTCAGCAAAAGCTGGTACCTTGATAAAGAGTTGCGAAAACAAAAACGCACTACCTGTCCCCAGGAGCGTACCAATCGCCGTAACGATGAGCGGCGTACGAGTGTGACCACCAGCATAAAACGCGCGCACAAGCAGTAGGAGTACCGACTGCGCTAATAGGGCGAGGACAAACAGAGCAAGCGCAGCCGCCACCAAGCGGGTGTCATCCCAATTAAATGAACCGCTCCCTAAAAGGACACGCACAATCTGCGCACGAAGGACAATCACGAGTGCCGAAATAGGAACTGACCAAAAGATAATGTGTCGCAGTGCGGTAGACACATAGGCCACAAATTTCTTTTCTTCTTTTTTGGCAAGGAGGTCAGCGAGCACCGGAAAGGCGGCCACTGAATAACTCATACCAACTATTGCCAATGGAACCGACTGGAGGTTGTAGGCGAATTGCATCACCGCCACCGATCCAACAGCCAGGGTACTTGCGATCATCACAAACCCAATCATCTGTAATTGTCCAAACGAGAGCGTGAGTGCTCGCGGTAGCGCTACCTTAGCGACCGACCAGATGAGGGACCAGTCAATCTTAAAGACAATTCCAAACGCTAACTTTGTTTTTATCACGAGTGGCCACTGCACGAGGAGGTGTCCAATCGCGCCAAGGACTACCCCCCAAGCGAGACCAACTAGTCCAAAAACCGGATAGAGGAAAAGTGCACCGATAATAATACCGACATTGTACAAAAGCGGTGAGAGCGCATACAGCACAAAGCGATGATGGATCTGTGTTACCACTCCAAAGAGACTTGAGATACCAAGGAGACACGGCTGGATAAGGAGAATCCGCATCATGGCAACAATCTCGATATAAGCTTCAGATGAAAAGCCCGGGAACAACTTTGGCATCACATATGGCGCCAGCACGAACGCCAGAACGGAAACCGCGGTATAACAGAGCAAGAAGAGAGAGAACATCTGAGCTAGAACTACTCGCCCTCCCTTCCCTTCGTCATCAGTTTCAGCTTTGGTCACAAAAGGCAAAAGCACATACACCGAGAGTACAGACGCAAAGAGCACAAACAAAAGATCTGGTATACGAAATGCGGTGTAATACAGATCGAGTTCGTATCCAGCACCAAATTGGTGAGCCAAAATCCGATCTCGGACAATGGCCAAAATCTGTGACGCGAGCGTAAAGAGCGCAAGTACATACGCTGCCTGGTGAAGGCCACGCACCTCACGGTACAAGAGGTTGAGGACGCGCGTCACCATACATTATTCACTTGCACTATCAGCGTTAGTGTCAGGAACCGCATTAACCGGCACCAAGAGATCAGTCTTTGGTACTTCAGTCGCTCCATCAACAGTACCGTCATCAGCATCAGGTGCGGGTTCAGTTACGGCTGGTGTATTTTGTCCAAGCACTTCAGCGGCAGAGGTACCAGATTCAAGACGGTTGATAATATCGTTGAGTGATGTGTTTGCCGTGTTAAGGTCACGAACAATACGGAGCTGCACAAGCGCGGCATCAACGTCATTCTCTTCGAGTAATAACAACGCAAGCAAGTAACGCGCGTTGGCAAACTGAGAGTCGATAGCGATAGCATCTTCAAACGCAGCAGCAGCAGCCACCTTATTACCCTTTGCTCGCTCCAATACTCCAAGCTGATAATACCGACCAGGATTGTTCGCTTCAATCGAAAGCAGTGATTGGGTGGTCTTGATGGCTTCATCAAGATTGCCAGCCGCCACATCAAGTTCAGTCAGTGCACTGAGAGCTTCAGTGTAGTTAGGCTTTTTCGCAATAGCTTGGCTCAGTGCTGTGCGTGCGCCATCAGTGTTATTTTTCCCTGCTTCAAGCAAAGCGCTTTGGAAGTCGTAATACGGATTTTGCGGATCACGCTTTGCCGCTTCTGCGTAGTCGGTTTTTGCCCTGTCGTATGCCCCTTCCACCTGGAGTCGGGCGAGGAGCGCATAGATATCACCTCGAGCAGACCAGTTGCGAGCATCGCTACTACGGTTAGTTATAGCGGTACTTCCAGCCTCAAGTGCTGCAGTGGTAAGTGTATTAAATTGCTCAACCTCAGCTGGTGAGGGACTACCTTTGGCAGCGATCGCCGAGAGCGCCTGGAGATGATACAACGATAGGTCACGGACGTACGCATCATTTTGATACAAGTTGTAAGCAGCCACTACGGTATTAGTTACCGTAGTTAGTTGAGCATCACTGGCTGGAGTCTCAAGGGCTGAGGCAAAAGTTTTGATACTAATTGCCTGACGCATGACGTAGTATTCAACCGCGACAGAAACCACAATAATCACCATCACCCCAGCAATCAACACAAAGCCTGTTCGAGAGTCGCGCAGTAAGTTAAACGTCGAAGCTGATTTGTCCTGAAGTACTTCATACGCGACAGCAAAGAGGCCGGTAGCAGCAACACCTAGCGTCAAGATCACAACCCCTGGAACATAGATAAGTGCAGTCACCCACACAAAAGCCGCCACCGTAAAACTAACAGTCGCAATAAAGTACCAAAAATGATTAGTTGTTACTGGACGCAACAGAACACGTAACCCCTGCCAACCAAGGAGCCAAATAAACACCAGCCAAGCAACACCCCCAAGCACTCCACTCGTCACAAACCAAGTCGGAATATAACCACTACCAGCATAGAACGGAGTGTTCCAGAATACGGTTGTGTTAAGGCTCTGATCTTTGTATTGCAACCAGGCTTCATGGAAATGATTTGGACCAGCACCAGTGAGCATACGATCACTGTATACACCCTTCATAATATCAAGTGTCGCAGCTACAGAGGGTCGGACTTCCAGATATGATACACCTGTCTTGCTGTTCATATACCCACCAAGCGCTGTACCACCCACCACAAACACAATCGCCGTCAAACAAGTAATACCAAGTGCAGAAACTACCAAGAGTGAAGCGGGTTGGCTCGCGCCAGATGCGGTACCGATACGACCCTTCGTAAGGGTAAACATGAGGAGCAAGAGACTGAAGAATCCGACCACATACCAAGTCATCGAAAAGTTGATGACGCCGAGCATGACCAGCGAACAAATTATCGCCACAAGGACAAACGCCTCAATCATACGAGGTAACGTAAGTTGCAATAAAGCAATGAGTCCAACGAGAATTACAATAGTGAAAAAGAGCGCAAGGTCATTAAAGCTACCAAGGAGTGTAGCCACTGCTGAATCCACAAGTCCATACGAGAGTACACCAGCTCCAAAAACGAGTCGAATGAGATGAATGATCGCAAGCACAACTGCCGTCACACAGAGACTGCCGTAGAAAAGAATGACGCTTGATTTTGCATCTCTAAACACCCCCATCATGGTCATAAGCAGCAGACTACCGAGCAAAAAGCCGACGGTATGAATTTCGATTTGACTCCCCATAAAGGCCACATTGGCCTGTGGGGCGAGGAGACCCGCGATAACTCCCGTGAGTGTCACCCCACCCCACGCCAGCACGAGGGCCGGGATTCGCAGCGCAATAGAGCCTCGACGCAATACCGCCAAACTATACGTAACTAATGCCGCAAACACCATTGCTATCGCAAAATGATTCTTTACTGACTGAGTCAACATTGGAAAACCTGGTATAAAAAAGAGAGGCATCGCCGCAATCCCCAGCATCAATAGCCCGCGAGAAACGCGACTAAAAAACATATACATGCGATCAGCCGCAACAGTTTGGGGGGCAAATTGAGCAATATTCATAACAAAACATCAGCTTACAACCTCATATTAATGCGATTATAATACCACAAAAAACACCCAAACTTGTTGCCAAGTTGGGCATTTTTTACACATAAGCCGAATTCTGTCCGAGCCAAAGCTCGGGATGGTCATATACCTGGGATGACTGTTGCCAGCCACCTCTTGCGGCTCTTCCCATAATCGCGAACGATTACGAGACACGGCCTTGCACACACGTAAGGATTTAGCCGTTTCACCTCATAGCTTTCGCTATGAGCTATCCCCGAGGGGACCTCTGACACTTTCACATCAGAGCGTCTCTGCTCGCACCTCTTGCGTTGCCGCAGACGGGTATTACCCGCTACGCGTCTCCAAACCTGTGAAGGTTGGGTGTGTTCGGACTTTCCTCTGCCTCAATGAGACAGCGACCATCGTGCCTGCACATTATAACACATTAATTATTTTTTTCAATAATAGCGTAATGGTTCAATAGCTTGTGAACACCAGCAGTATAGAATTGATACATGTATA
>ERZ724509.812-NODE-812-length-12563-cov-3.295011_pt1 | contig 12563 bp, 12 predicted proteins | sample MGYA00376042_ERZ724509 | MGnify/ENA primary metagenome ERZ724509 (study PRJEB28724, sample SAMN07190887) | wastewater metagenome | isolation source: effluent of sewage treatment plant in Hong Hong | place: USA: Christiansburg, Virginia | collected 2016-03-01 ...
TACACTCTTCCGATCTTACACTCTTTCCCTACACGACGCTCTTCCGATTATAGTGTCCACAATGGCAAGTTTTTAATGGCAGCGCGTAAAGTTGCGAGTGGGTTTACCGAGTACGCTATCTCCTCAAGCTCAAAACTCATCGAAACTTCAAACAAGTGGTGTGTTGCTAGGCTACGTTCCAATCTCTTTTCGACCGAGTGGCTACTCACGGATTGCCCAGAGAGTGAGGAGCAGTCAAGAGAGATTGCTTTTATTAGTTACAAGACTAACTTGTTCGGTTTGGGGGGGCCAAGAGAGGTAACCGTCGGAGTTCCTCTTTAGAAAGGTAATACACGCGAATTACCCACCTTTACTATTGAAAAAACAACAAGTTTAAAGGAAGCCTACGAACAACGTTCAAATGCATTAGTCTACTACAGTAGTCAGAAGCCTGTTTATGACATAAGACTCAAAAAGAATCGACTTCAGTTCGATGGCTGCGGGATCGACGAATACGACGAGAAAAATCTTATCCTAGAAAATGAATAGGAAAGGTCGTTGACATGCGGAAGGCGTTCCCCCAAGGAATTTTATGTGGAGATTCGCAACCACCTGTCGCCATTGCAAGCCTTTGCCATCTGTCTCAGCAACTTTGACAAAAAACTATTCGTGTAGTGAATAATATCAAGCATCATGATCCTGGCCAATACGGAGTCCATTTCCGAGGAGGAGAGGTGCAAACTGCTGAGTGAGCGAATCACAGAGAACTTCCGACCTATAATCCGCAACAAGAAGTCAGCACAGGAGAGCGCAATGATCATGTCGTGTCTGAAGAATCACTTCATCTTCTACAATCTCAGCCAGGCAGAACTGGAGAATGTGAAGGACAGCATGTTCTATGCCATGGTCGACCAGGGTCAGGTAATCTTCGAGAAGGATCAAGTTGGTTCCTGCTTCTTTATAATCGAGAAAGGCAGTGTGGAGATCATCGTCGACGGAGTCGTCAAGAAAGAACTCAAACCGCTGGATGGTTTTGGTGAGCTTGCTCTCTTGTACCAGCACAAACGAACTTCGAGTGTTAAGACCCAGTCGTAATGCTGCTTTTGGATAATCGACAAAAACAGTTTCACAGATGCAGTTTAGGAGATCGTCACCAAAGAGTACGAGGAGAACCGTAAATACTTATAGAATCTCAAATTCTTCCCGTTCCTTTCAAGCGATACGAAGGACCTAATCGCTGCCTCTCTGGTCACTCTGAAATATTACAAAAATCAATACATAGTGGAGGAAGGAGATCCGGGTTCGGCCTTCTACATTATTAAGGAGGGGGTGGCTTCTCTGTTTAAGGGCTCCGTCGAGCAGAGGAAAATGTATCGTGGCGAGAGCTTTGGAGAGATGTCCTTGTACTACAACACCATGAGAAAGATGTCAGTAAAAGCTGAAGACGAGGTTAAATGCTTGGTACTGGGTCGAGAAACTCTGGCAAAGATTCTTGGCGAAAATTTCCATGGAACGATGTTCAAGAACTTTATCAGGTCGAGTTTTATGAAAAACCGGTCGCTATCCCGACTGCCAAAGCACCAGCAAGAGAAGATCATGGAAAACATGAAAATCACCTACTACAAACCAAACGATCCAGTATTTAAGAAGGGCAGCATCATCCATAGCCTCATCGTGATTTTTGAGGGCAGGCTTAAAAAGTTTAAGAGTCCAATCACATTGGCCACGGCAGGAGAGACTTGGGGAGACGAGTTCTTAGATAAGAACAGGGAAATCCGCATCGACGATGACATTATTGCGGATACCGATATGGTGGCTACTGAGATTACTTTCGAAGACACAGTGAGAGTCCTCGGAGGAACGATAAATGAAGCGTTGCAGGCAATGAACCAGGGCAGGATCTTTAAGGAAGTGCCGGTCTTCAGCAAGAAGGATATGGAGGCACTAACGCTAAAAGATTTCACTTACATCACCCAGTTGACGAAGATTCACTACGGAAGCATGCATCTTCTGGAGCGGAGAAACGAACCTTGTCAAGGTCGGTACGTATGTAAGATCATCGAGAAGCGAATCCTCAAAGACAACTCCCTGGAGGCATTTCTTGTGAATGAGATGCAGGTATTGCCGCTGCTGAACTTCCCTTTTGTCTGCCAGTACTACCGTACTTTCGAAGAACCCAACTGTTATGTGAATCTATTTGAGTTTGTGAACGGCATGGAGTTGTACGATGTTATCCGAGAAATTGGGTTGCTCAGTAGCAAGGACTGCCAGTTCTACGTGGGTTCCATGATACTTATGCTGGAGTACCTACAGCAGAAATAAATTGTGTTCAGAGATCTCAAACCGGAAAACTTCGTGGTCGATGAACGTGGTTACATCAGGTTCGTGTCCTTTGGGGCTGCCAAGTGGATTGGAAAGAGTCACCGCACCTCAACCATCATAGGCACACCGCATTACATGGCGCCTGAGATGGTCGAGGGTAAGCAATACAATTAGCTCGTTGATCTTTGGGCTGTGGGAGTCATGCTCTACGAGTTCATTAACGGTTACTTACCGTTCGGAGCAGAGACGGACAGCGCTTATCAAATCTACGAGGAAATTTTGAAGGGGGATTTGACATTCCCTTCGACACTTAAAGATAAGCGTGCCAAAAAACTGATAGAATAGATGCTGAGCTTCAACCCCGAGTCTCGCCACGGAGGGTCTTACAGCAACCTCAAGAACAATTCCTGGTTCGAGAACATCGATTGGGTACATTAGTTACTATGCAGGATGAGCTGTACGCAAAGAATGACAAGAAGCTGCGACCAGTGTATGTTCCGGAGAGGCAAATGCTCCCGGAAGCAGAGCTTGTGCGTCTACGAGACAAAAACAACGGCAGGAACATGCAGGACTTCCTTCGTGTACATATCCGATTCATATAGAGCTTTTGATAAGTGGTTCTCCAACTGATCTTCTTATTTATTTCTTCGGCATTCGTCTATAATTCGCTGATGAAGATCGCCTTATCGAGCTACATGCAGGCGGAAGGAGCTGCAGGCATCTTGGAGTCATTGGTTGACAAGTGCGTCGACAAAGTCGAAGATGCTCGACTCCTTGTAATGAGCACCCGCTACTCTTCAGCATTTGCACAGAAACTGATTGGTTCGATGCTCGTCAGTCAAACTATTGCTCCTCAGATGGGCGAGTGTTTATAGGAAGGGGAAATGGTAAGGCTCAAGACTAACATAGGAGAGGAAGAGAATATTATGCACCCCAAATGTGGTAAGGCGCAAACCAATCGATAAAGTTGTGCATACCTGCCCCGACAAATAAACCCAAAGCAGAAGACTGAGCACGAAGTATACTTGGCGCTCTGTTAACCATCCCCAATCATCGAAATGTGAACTAATCAAACTGAAAGAACAATAGGAATAGCCGTAGCCAGAAATTGAGTACCTTCGAAAGTACAAACTCAAAGTCGATGAGCTCACCAAGTCTATGATGCGAACCTGCCAAGCCCGGGAAAACCCAGAACCTGAGAAGAAGCGACCACAAAACACTGAGAACAGAACCCCAAGAAAGACTCGATTCACTACAGATTACGATGGGACCAAGATTCCATTCAAGAAGAAGAAGGAGGATCTGCAATCCAGTCTGTTCGGGAGGGCTGTCGTGGCCGAGAGAGTGGTCGAACCATCACGCCTCAAGGATCGACCAGATTCGGCCAAACTTATGAATCTCAACCTTGCGAGCTCCACAGTCGGGTTCCAAACTGTCTACAACGAACCCATTGTAAGCAAGATACCTCTTCATGATCTGCTGAACAACCTGTAGCTCAGCAAGGGAGTTACCCTTCAATCTCCATTGGAAAACATCCCACCGTTCAGGAGTGCGAGGTGTGGCTTCAAGACCACGAAGGCACTGATGAGCGATAATGTCTGCAACCGGGAGACTGTCAAGTGCACACCCAAGAAGAAGGCTCAAGTTACTATTGAGACTTCCAGGTCCATCAAGCTACAGCCAAGTGCGACGATGCTGGAACTGAAGAAATTGGAACAAACTGCTGCGAAGAATCTGCAGTATCCGTTACCCAAACGCATTCGATGATTCTGCTGATTTAAGCAAGTTGTTACTATTCAGAATTGCAGCGATGCAAATCCACTTTCAATCGCTACTGCTGAAGCAACCAAGAAGACAGTTCTCAGTGATTTCGAATCTGAGGAATCCGTTGTAGGAGGAAGTCGGTAGCAAGACCGTCAAGTACGATGACTACATCGAACGCTATCAACCATCAATTCGAGCCTACCTTACCAAACGCCGCATCAAGAAGAGTGAGGTTTGGCCTAAAATGCGGATAATCCCAAACGAACTCCCATAGCTACAGCACGAACTGAATCTGCAGAGGTTGCACCCGATAAAGCAGTACGATTGGCATTACACAGGCCGATTGATCTGGAGCTGATGGTCAACATGTTCTAGGAAAACATTCTACGGAGTAGCTATGTGATTAGCCGGTTCACTGAGCAGCATTTCAAGCCTTTGCTGGACTAGTATGTTGCCAAAGTGGTGATCTGTGGATCTACTGTTCCCCAAGATAAGCATGAAGCCTACTGGAACCAACGAGAGAAGATAGTGCAGATGTATCGGGTGTTCTTCTTTGGAGAGCAACTATCGCAACTTGAACGTGAAATTGAGCTGCAGTATCTCGTGGAAAAACAGGCCAAGTACCTCCGGTCGATGGAGCATCCCGACAATGCAATTCACCGCTGTAAATGGACGAGTTCAAATCAACGCTGCGTCGAACTTTACGTATAAAGCAAGTAATTTAGAAAAATTGGCAAAGTCGGCCTATTAGCGAATTCGGCGACTTCAGACCAATATTCGAACCGCTGGAGATTGAGAGCAAGTATCCATGGCTGTAGCTGATCAACAAAATCAACAAAGCCACTCTTTGGACTCGCCTGTCGTTCAAATTCGTTGCCTCGAAGTTCTATAGCAAGGACAGTAAGGACTATTTGGAGTGGATAGTTGAGTATAACTTTCTGCGTATGATGCATTGGTGCAACTCCATGGAGTTTCAGCGGCTGATGCGTATTCCACCAGACTTTCAGATTGAGCTTGCAGTCATCCACTTCCATGGTTGGCTGCTCATCAATAGGCTCAAGCAGGAGAACACGACCCCAGCTGCGCACATGATTAAGCGTATGAAATTCGTACTCAACAATCTCACCCTCGAAAGGATCGGCAAACTCAGCATCAAAAAGAAAAATGATTTCCAGAAGAATGTGACGGAAGCGATGAAACTCAACGTCATTCTGCTGGATTACCACTTTAACAAGTCTCCGTTGTCCAAGGATAACCCATACGTCAAGATTGATGGACTCGTCTGGTCAACAGTATTCCTAGAGAAGGTAGAGAGGTACGGGGAGGAAGTGTATCTCTTCGGAGAGTATGCTGTTAAGACATATCAAATGCTCAAAGAGATGCCGATTGAGCAGTTGAACAATTGCATCGTGGACTTCGATGCCTACGTTGCCGACTACAACTACAAGTAAAAGATCCAAGCGATAAACCCTCCTCTGTCGAAGTAGGAGTTTGAAGCCGAGCTGTAATCTGACAAGAAGAATAAGAAATACTATTACTCGTATGGTCTGCCGGAAGTCGTGATGCCTTTCTTGAACCCACAGGCCGACGTAAAACCTTTGGAGATCCGGAAGAATAATTTCATGTACCGGCTGATGCGAGTGCTGAGAAAGTACAATACCATAAACTCTTTCGACTACTTCAACGAGGTGGAGAAGCTCAAGAAGGAGCAGTCGAAGCAGAAGCAGACGGGCTGGAAGACTGACGAAAGGGCTGTCAGTGAAATCAACAGCTAATTCGAACACTTGCAGAAGATCAAGCGGAAGTTAAATAAGTGACGATGTGTACAGGATCAATGCGACATTGCTACAACGAAGCTACGGCAGTAGGGTTCGATGGATAGTGTGAATGGGCTCGGCGTGCCGGTCAGTTAGTAAGCCTGAAGCCATTGGTGGAGCTGGTTGAGATATACAAGATGGGTTGTATACATCCTGCACCTTTCTTGAAGATAGGTGTTCAGGTTCTTCACGTAGGGTTGAGTGCCTTCAATGACGGGTAGTTTTGGTTCGTGACTGTTGAGCCGTTTGAGCAGCCTTCCGATGAGATAAAGCTCATACTTGACTTGTTTTGGGACTGACCACAGCATGATACCACTAGGTTGCTTTTTGTAGAACTCTTAGTAGAAGTGGCGCCGACACCAATTGATCATTGGCAAGCACAGTGATCGCCATTTGAGTTTGAACATCGTGGTGGGTCGTTCGATAGGATCGAAGAATACTGCGTCGGTGGTACTGCTCAGCCATATTTTGAGTGTGTCGTAGGGGTTGTTCTCGAGACAGAAGCCATACCAGCGCAGAAGGTAGGAGTTGTTGCGGCATCCGTAGTGTAAATACAATTCTTCGCCCAGAAGGCAAGGCTTATCGGAGGTTGCCAGAACAATATGGGTATAGGTTGGGTATACCGTTCCCGGAGATACACTTTACTCATCTTCCGAATCGTTGTCAGAGTTGTTTTCCTTCACTTCAGGAGGTTTGCTTTAGCTTCGAAGATTTGTCTGCAGGCCGATGATATGTAAATCCACAGTTTGGTTCCAGTGTTTGTAGCTTGTCTTCAAGTCGTTGTTATCTTCGAGAGGAGAATTCGTATACAGTGCCTCTCTTTCGAGGTCCAAGTTTATCAGAAGGAACTGCACGATTTGCTTGGTCTAGTCGTAGGTATGATTGAGGCAATCTAACAGCGGGATTATCGCCAGTTATTTCATTCCGTATCCGAAGGCCCTCGTAGTGACAAAGCCGCTTGCCCAGTTATACAGCTTTCTGAATTCCTCCTGGCTTCCTTCTCCGAAGACTCGCTGGTTGGCCATTATAATTGGCCATAGCATCTTGAACTCTTTCTACTGCGCCTCCTTTGCAGCTCGGTAGTCCATTCGCAGCTATTCATCTCCTGTTTGTCCGATATGCATTTAGTCGAAGTCCAAGAAAGTCCAGCAGGATATCTCTAACCACTATTCCTGCTTCTCAAGCATTTTCATGTGCATCAGATATAGGGCTACTCCGAGCTGGTCGCCCTCCTTGTCAATCAGCTATTTGTTGTCCTCGAGTACCGATTGGACTTGACTGTTTGCCTTCATAAGATTGGTAAGGTTGATGGCGTTGCCAAACGGAACACTTGCAAACCCAAAGTTCGCAGGAAGGTCTTTTGTTGCAGCTAACAAATAGCCATCTTTCGATCGCTGAATCTCCACTCCATCTACAGTCATCCCGTACTTCTTAACCAGTTGCTGAGTCATGGCGGTGCGGGACTCTACTCCCTTGTCCACTTATTGCTCCATTTCGTATCAATTATTACATCCCGGCTGGAAATCTTTGGCATACCAAATTGTTCGGCTGCATTTAATTCATGAAAGGCTGGAAAATAGAGCCCGGTGAAATGCTCTTGCTCATCTTCTTGTGCGCAGCTCTCCTCTGTAGTCTCCTGGTGTTACTCTGGAAGCTTATAGGCTACTATACCCGCGTGCAATCGATACAATACCTCCACGGAAGCTAACGCCCTCCCTCTCACGAAGTAATATTGCAACCAGAGCAGCCAGCTCTCACAGCTGAGGATCACGAGCAGGATGATCCACAACCGAAGACGCATCGGACCTTAAGCATGCATCGATAGCAAGAGGAGATGGAAGCCACAATCGGTAGGAACGATTTTCTGCAGAATGTCTTCAGTTTGGAAAACGAAACAAAAATCCCAAGGAGACGGCGTGCGAACAAATTGTCCCGTAACTGAGCTGATTAACTGATGATGCACTTACATAAAATTAATGATCAACCATCGACACTATACCTACGACTATCGTCGACCCCGCGTCAGCAACCCCACCTAGTACTATCTGTCCTCAATTAGTTTGTCATCCAGTGTAGGCAACAGCCTCTCATACTTTGCTCATCGTCCATTGCAGTTACCTGACCATCCCATGCAACAGGAAATGCATCACGAAGCTGCCTACCAAGAGCACAGACAACCATAGCAACAAAGCAGAAATAACTATCACGCTGAGCCAGTGCAGGCAGAGCATATGAATACACAAAACCCCTAAGACCGCTACCCTCCTGCAATGTAAGCACATACACCACTCAGGCAATAAAGAAAGATCAACCAGTCTCTTGATCATTCCACTCCAATGAGCAAACGAAGCGAACCAGCAGGAGCCCCTTCACGAGGCCTCAGTCGTACAGTTCCCTCTCATATAGAAAACTCGCGGTTCTCGCAACTCGGCGCAAGTGTTCTCAACCAAGGGGACTACCTTATGCCTGCTTTTAACGAGGATGAAGTTTATCGAAAGCAAGAGAAGCGCTTCAATATTATCACTCTGAAGCCCCGAGAGCACGAGCAAGTGCTACGGCAATACCCGAAATTAACCTTGGAGGATAAGGACGATTACTTTTACAGGAGAATGTAGCTCCAGAGGAAAGAGATGGACCAGTCCCTTTATCGAGACAACATAAAGCACCAGGAAGATCCAACGCAGCTGGCCAGGCATTGATAGTAGTTATAAATGACTAATTTAAATGCGTTTTGGGAATAATTCATCAAGGTCAGTTGGGGTTGATGCAGCTATTCTGTTGATTACTCCAGATCCAACCGACTGGGCACTGGTTATTGTTTCCGTTGTTGCCGTTGTTCCAATTGTTGCCGTTGTTGCCGTTGTTTCCGTTGTTCCAATTGTTGCCGTTGTTGCCGTTGTTTCCGTTGTTCCAATTGTTGCCGTTGTTGCCGTTGTTCCAATTGTTACCGTTGTTGCCGTTGTTCCAATTGTTACCGTTGTTGCCGTTGTTGCCGTTGTTTCCGTTCCAATTGTTGTCGTTGCCACGTTTAGAGTTATTTTGTCCGCCCCAAGGAGCCGGTTTAGATTTGTCCCAGAATTTAGCACAGTTAACACCATTCCAATAGTATCCTGTCAGACAAAGATGGCTGCAGGTACCTGAGCAGGGTACGCAGTTTCCACCGTTCCAGATGTTACCAGTATTACAGCTTCCATCATTCGATCCAAATGGAACACAGACAAGTCCATTCCAAGAATATCCTGCAGGGCATCCTCCATTATTGTTATTGTGGCACCCAACGCATGGAGTTGGATATGGCTCAGGAAGGGGATACGGGGTTGGGTTGCAGTTGACGCAAGGAGCAGGAGTAGGAATGGGGTTGCAGTTGACGCAAGGAGCAGGAGTAGGAATGGGGGTAGGATATGGGATGGGAGCTGGTGCTGGGGCTGGGCATCCTCCAACACATCCTGAATTTTGGGCGATGCAAGAAACTCCGTTCCAAGTATATCCACTGAAGCAGTAGTATCCTCCACAGGACGAATAGCATTGAATGCATGAGATACCACTCCACATCCAACCGTTGTTACAGTTTCCAGATGGTGCTGGTGCAGAGTAGACACAAGTGAAGCCATTCCATACGAATCCAGTTTGACAGTCCACGTTGATAGTGGCACAAGTGTAGCCGTTCCAAGTATAGCCGGTGGGGCAGTTGGTAGAAGTAGGGGTACAAGTGTATCCGTTAAAAACGTAGCCAGTTGGGCAATTCACTGAAGTTTGGAAGGCACAGGTCAGTCCATTCCAAATGTACCCTTGAGAACAAGAGGAGACTGGGTTAGTATAGGCACATGATTGACCGTTCCATTGCCAGCCAGTGGCGCAGGTTGGGGTGAAATTCAACTGACCGCAATAGATGCATTGCTGACCGTTCCAAATGTAGGAGTTAGCGCAGCTTGGAGCGACAGTGTTGGTTCCGTAGTAGACGCACATGCATCCGTTCCAAACGTATCCGGATTGACATGATGAGCTGCCACCGTTGTAGACGCAGTACTGCCCATTCCAGATATAACCAGACTGGCAGCTTGAAGCAGAAGCTCCTGCGAAGACGCACTGTTGACCATTCCAGATATATCCTCCAGGAGGACAGTTAACTTGAGGAGAATTAGAACCACATGTCTGTCCATTCCAATTGTAGCCGGGGATACAGTTGGAAGGAGCTTGAACTCCGTACAGGCAGGTCTGGCCGTTCCAGTAGAAACCAGAAGCACAAGTGGCGATCGAAGTTGGACCGTAGAAGATACAGGTTACTCCATTCCAGTAGTAGCCCTGTTGGCAGGAGCTTCCAGTTGAGATGACATTGTTCTGACCGCAACATGAAGCAGTAGCTGGATTCCAGTAGTATCCGCTGTTACAGCTTGGAGTGGGGTTCGAGTTGCTCACGATAATGCAAATCTGACCGTTCCAATAGTAACCGGACAGGCATGACTGGACAGTGGTCGAAGACCCATAGTAAGCACACTGTTGACCGTTCCAGAAGTAGCCCTGCTGGCAGCTTGTGATGCCTTGAGAAAGACAACCGTTAATGCGGTTGTCCCATACATATCCAGCGAGGCAGGTGGGAACGACAGAGTTCGAGTTGTCAATGGCAATACAATTAGCGCCATTCCAGAAGAGTCCTTGAGAACAGGTAACTGCACCGGTGCTTCCAAGTGCGCAGGTATTGAGAGTAGCATTCCAAGTGTATCCTTGAGGACAAGTAGGAGTAATACTGGCAACGACACAAGTCAGACCAATGAGAACGTAGCCAGCTGGGCAAGTGTTGCTTGTGCTTGGGGCTTGAACGCATCCACTGACGGCGACGTTCCAAGTATATCCGGAAGTACAGGTCTGAATAACTTGACCTCCAGAGCTCTGGCAGGAGTTACCGTTCCAGATGTAGCCCGTGCTGCATGATGTAATTGTAGAACACTGAAGAACACAGCAACCGCTGTACTGATTGTAAATATAGCCTGGAAGGCAGCTGAGAACAGCGTTGTTGTTATTGCTGGGGAAGTTGGGGATGCAGCTCTGACCATTCCAGAAGTAGCCTGACTGGCAAGTTGTCTGTGGGGTCTGGTAGATACAGCAGGAAAGGGGAGAATACCAATTGTAGCCGTTGGCGCAATTGGGGTTGCCTCCGCTTTGGGCAACGCAAGTTTGTCCGTTCCAGAACCATCCGTTCGAGCAGGTAGGGTAGGGAGTGTTGCCAAGTATCACACAAGTATAACCATTCCAGAAGTAGCCAGCACCGCAAACGTTGGGTCCGTTGTTTGAAACACATTGAGCTCCATTCCAATAGGTGTTTTGGGGGCAGTTTGAGCTAACGGCCTGGTAAACGCAGCAAAGAGTGAAAGAATTCCACTGGTAACCGCTTGAACAGGCTGGAGGGTTAGACATAAAGTTGCAGTTTTTACCGTCCCAGTAGAAGCCTGGAGGGCATTGTGAGGTGACTGCCTGGGTACAACATTGCCCGTTCCATGTGTAGCCTGGATAGCAGGTTACGGGATTTTCATAAGCAGTACAGTGAATACCATTCCAAAACAGACCGTTGGGGCAGTTGTTAACGTTCCAGTTCAGAATGCAAGAGCTGCCAGTCCAGATGTAACCATTTGGACATTGGCCGCTTGATCCTCCGCAGCTGTTGCATTGGACGCATACTCCGTTCTGGTTTGTGAAGCCGTAGTCGCAGACGCACAGTCCGTTTAACAGCACCATGTTGCTGGGGCATACGCAGCTCAAACCGTTCCATTGCGATCCACCTGGGCATTTGGGTACGCAGCTTCCACCCAGCCAGCAGTGGGAAGACTGGCATTGGCAGCTTGAACCACCCCATTGTGCGTACTGTGGGCAGTTGAAGCCCTGGTTCGCGGAGACAGCCGCGAGCAGAGCAATGACGAGAAGGAATCGGCCCTTCATGATCACCAAATTATTTGTATTATTCAGTTATGAAATAAATTCAGCGCTGTAAAAGCCTGTTTAAATACTGACTGCTATCGACTCACGATCGATGCTGTGTGAACTGAAGGAGTCATATCATCCTACCTGCCCGTTGATTTCAAAGAAGCAATGTTGGAGAGGCCCCATCGTCTTCGGAGTAGCTCGTTAATTTGCAATTCACTTAAGAATTGTAGTTGTTCGGTACCTTCGATTTAGAATCGGCGGGCATCCGTTCACACTTATAACCCGCTCTAATCTTTATAGTTTTGGATCGGATACTCTTTGACTTTGCAGGTATTCGTTCCCCACAAACAATTGCGATAAAATATCAATCGTTTGTTTCCTTGCCGCCCCGACTTTCTATTCAGTTTATATTTAAGTTTGTTCAAACGAACAAGGTCTTTATCAGTTCTGAGATCCTTCGTGATGCTCTCAACATCGTCGGACGAATGACCTTTTCTCATCGGGATACACACTGAATCTATTACAACATCATTCAAAATCAGTTGCCACCCCTGAAGCCACCGCGACCTCCTCTAAATCCTCCGCGATCTCCACCGCGATTTCCTCCACGGAAATTACCTCCCCGGTTACCACCTCGGAATCCTCTGCTACCTCCACGGCTACCACCTCTGAAATCTCCACCTCGGTTTCCGCGGAATCCTCCTTCACGATTTCCACCACGGAAATCTCCTCCTCTATTTCCTCCTCTGAATCCTCCTCGGTTTC
>ERZ724509.814-NODE-814-length-12550-cov-4.633774_pt1 | contig 12550 bp, 17 predicted proteins | sample MGYA00376042_ERZ724509 | MGnify/ENA primary metagenome ERZ724509 (study PRJEB28724, sample SAMN07190887) | wastewater metagenome | isolation source: effluent of sewage treatment plant in Hong Hong | place: USA: Christiansburg, Virginia | collected 2016-03-01 ...
GGCAGCAATGACCGATACGCTCAAAGGTCTAAGTGGAGATGCATTCGATAAAGCGTTTCTATCATCAATGATTAGCCACCATCAATCAGCTATCAATATGGCTGCAGTGGGTAAAACAAACGCTCAGCACCAAGAAGTAAAAGATTTGACGGTCGCTATTGTGAATGCCCAAACTAAAGAAATTGAGCAGATGCAACAATGGCAAAAAGACTGGGGATATGGTTCTAGCGAAAGCACCAATTCTGTGTCAGGTATGAACCACTAAAATGGAACACTCGCCCCACACACATCAGCATTCAAACCACCAAGACCACGACAAGCACGCAGGTCACTCGGTAGCTATGTTCAAAGATAAGTTCTGGCTATCACTATTACTGACACTACCTGTGCTCGTATATTCCGAGATGATACAACATTGGTTTAGCTTCACGCCACCTAGTTTTGTAGGTTCTGAATACGTACCGTTTGTATTTAGTACCATCATCTTTCTGTATGGTGGCTTGGTGTTCATAAAAAGTGCGTGGGGCGAACTAAAAGCTAAATTGCCAGGTATGATGACACTCATTAGCCTGGCAATTATCACGGCTTACGTCTACAGTGTTGCAACGCAATTCTTTATTCAAGGCGACGGTTTCTTCTGGGAGCTAGCGACACTTGTAACAATTATGTTGCTGGGTCATTGGCTAGAAATGGCATCAATAGCTAAAGCTGAAAACGCCCTCGACGCTATCTCCAAACTACTACCCGACAAAGCAGAAAAGCTAATCAACAATAAGCCAGTAAACATACTCGTAAGTGAATTACGGGTTGGCGATTTAGTTTTGATACGTCCCGGTTCAAGCATACCTGTTGACGGTATTATCGTAGACGGTACTTCGTCAGTCGATGAAGCTGCTATTACGGGTGAAAGTAAACCAGTGAGTAAGTCTGTTAACGACGAAGTTATCGCTGGAACGGGCAACCAAGACGGCTCGCTGACAGTCAAGGTAACGAAGCTTGGCGAAGACACGGCTCTAGCTGGAATTATGAGGCTTGTGTCTGAGGCACAAACTTCTAAATCAAACGTACAGATACTAGCAGATAAAGCAGCCTTTTACCTCACGTTTATTGCTATCGGAACCGCTTTAGTTACATTCATTTTCTGGTTCATAGCTAAAGATGCTGGTTTTGCACTCGAGCGTTCGGTTACAGTCCTGATTATTGCCTGTCCACACGCTCTAGGACTGGCTATTCCACTCGTTGTCTCAATCTCAACCGCTTTATCTGCTAAGAACGGCTTACTTGTCCGCAAACGCCTCGCCCTCGAAGCAGCACGAAAGCTGGACTGGGTATTATTTGATAAGACAGGTACTCTCACAAAAGGCGAACACGGCGTGACGGATATATGGGCGACGAAAGGTTTTACAGACAAAGATATTTTGCATCTCACAGCCAGTCTTGAACAAAATAGCGAGCATATTGTAGGTAGAGGCATCGTGCGAAAAGCCGAGGAACAGGGTGTTAAGTTAGATAAAGTTTCCGACTTTAAGGCACTGCCTGGCTTGGGAGTACAGGGAGCACTACACGGTAAGGAAGTATACATCGCAGCAAGTTATCGTTATGTTGAAGAGAATAAGCTAACTGTTCCAGCCGAAATAGCAAAGGCAGTTAAGCAAGCTGCTAAACAAGGTAAAACCGAAGTATATCTCATTACTAATAAAAAAGTAGTTGGTGCGTTAGGCTTAGCTGATGTAGTTCGGGAGCAGTCAAAGCAAGCTATCACTACACTTAAATCTATGGGCGTGAAGACCGCAATGATAACAGGTGACTCAGATGAAGTTGCAGCTTACGTATCAAAACAGCTCGGCTTAGACCAGTACTTTGCAGAAGTGAAGCCAGAAGACAAAGCAGCTAAAGTCAAAGAATTACAAAAGAACGGACAACAGGTCGCAATGGTTGGTGATGGCATTAACGATGCTCCTGCACTTACACAAGCGAATATAGGCATTGCGATTGGTGCTGGTACAGACGTAGCTATAAAATCGGCTGACATTATCTTAATTAAGAATAATCCTGAAGATGTCGTAAAAGTGATTAAGCTGTCAAAAGCAACGTACCGTAAAATGCAACAGAATCTGGTTTGGGCTACTGGATATAATGTATTTGCCATACCATTGGCGGCTGGTGTTCTGTACGGTGCTGGTATCGTACTTTCGCCAGCTCTTGGGGCTGTATTAATGTCCGTATCAACGGTAGTAGTCGCTTTGAATGCTCAGCTCTTACGTAGAATACGTCTTACACATTGACTGCTCTAATCAAAAAAGTATACCTACAGCTAGCGCTATTATTTCCGTTAGTTCAATCATACATCAACACCATTTCTTGATACCAGTAAACTGAAGCATCTCTCGAACGGCGATATCTGAGTGTATACGTCGCATTAACTCACAGCTATCGTTCTGTGAAAGTATATTGAGGCTACCTTCCCATACGATACCGTCATCAATAATAGCCAGTTTGCGGTGATGCCCGCCCGTCATCAAGACTTCAATACCTAAGTCTTGCATGACAGCAACTGCCTGTACTGCTTGGCTTTGATATGACTGTTCATGTTCTTCGAAAGGTTTTGTGTTAATAATGACACGAATACCTTTTATTCTTAATTTCGATAGGGTAGGTAGGAGCAATCTCATGCGTTTCTCGGTGATAAATGGGCTTTCGATGATAACACGTGATTGAGCGTGTCCGAGGTCACGCAAGAAGGCTTTATAGAATGAGGTCTGGTCATAGAGTCGGGAGGAGTTAAGACTAAACATCTGATTCCTCCTTAGAAAAACATACTATACCACAATAGGTTCGGTAATCATCCTTGAGCCCCTGCCAAGAAAATGAAGTCATCATCCGATGGCTTCTTTTTCTTGCCGGCCCGTGGCCTCGAACCACGATGAGCCAGCGAAGCTGGTGTGATCGTGAGTTCGCCTACTGTCAAACCCAGGTTTGAACAGTAGCTAGCGGATGATATAACAATAAGTTCACGATTGTTATATCATCCAAGCGTTGGACACGTGCCCCTGCCATTATTTTTACATCTCGGACGCGACGCAGATGTATGTCTCAAGACATAGTCCACGTGCCCCTGCCAACATAATCATTGACTTTACAATATAAATATGCTATTATTAATCTACTCAAACCGACAATCCGGTCGATTTGCTACCAAGAAGACTATTTTTATTAGGGAGTTCCATGGCAAAAATCATGTCTATCGATGCACTCATCGATAGCATTAAGCTCGCGTTTCCCGAAATGTTCGAGTACCACGAGTCTCGTCAACCGAGTGCCGCCTACCTCGAATCTAGCATTCGAAGAAACTGGGAGGAGGAGCGGTATCAAGATATATACCGAACATTAGACACGTGGCGTGTTCTGGACACCTGGCGTCACGTGACGGTTAAATCGATTACCGATGAAGTGCTCCGGCTTGTCGATGAATCCGAAGATACGCCGGCCGAAATACTCGAAAAACTGACGCCGGAATTCAGAAAGATTCAGATATGGTTCGAACTAGAACCAGTACGTCAACAGCTAGAAGATGACTTCAAGGAAACCTTTCCTGAAAAGTTTTTTTACTAGTCTTTAATAGCCCCGACGTTTCGTCCGCATCGAGCAATTGTGCTCTGCGTTGATGAAACGTGGGGCACTTTTGCTTTTTTTGACATCGTGAGCATATACACTATACTCGACTATATGAGTATGCAAACTGGTGAGCAAAGCGAGTACGGATCGAGATTACAGGATAGTGTTCTTCCAACTAGACAATTAAAAATAAAACGTGAAATGCTAGCGATAGCCATTTTAACCGGCACGCAAGATCAGCAGCAGCGACAATATCCAATGGAAGTAGACAATGCAGGAAATATATTCATGATCGTACCCAGTGGCCCGGAGCTTTCGCCTAACACGGACGAAACGAGCGCTGCTTAGTAAAACGAGGCAATCAAGGTGTCCCTCAACAAGTCGCATCCTAGCATCTGACACCTGCACCAGCCAAATGAAACTACCGACTAAGAAGCAAAATAAGAGCTATCATGATTGCAGCAACGACAACGGATGACGAGAGTGCAGTAACAAAAAACCTGCTTGGTTTCTTGAGAGACTTTAACTCCTTGCTCACTTCTGAAGCAAATGCACTAGACTGAACATTTTTAACTAAATTAGGCTCATCAGAGCCTCCTACTTGTGTTTCACTTTCTTTCGTAGGCTCCGGTAAAAGTAAACTTTTGGTGCGAATAAACACCCTCATGCTTACCCGTGAGGCGCGTGCAAGTAGTAGAACGACGTCATCTGACGACCCTCTGAAGTTCGCATAAATTCGCTGTTAGACAGATCATATGCTCCGCCACTAAGCCCATTAACCATATCCATTATGGTATACTAAAGTCATGAAACGGGTGGTCAAAAAAGACGGATTTACTATTGTTGAGCTCTTGATCGTGATTGTCGTCATCGGGATACTCGCGACCATCGTGATAGTTGCGTACACTGGCATACAAAACCGTGCAAAAACAGCATCGAGCCTCGCGACCGTCGACCAGATCAAACAAAAAACGGCCATATGGAATACGCTACAGTCAGCATACCCCGACCTCGCACAACTGCGCACAAACACACTGTCCCCACCAGATATCGATACGCCCGGAGGCGCTGCGGGCCCGGCCGAAGCCCGACTGTCTAGTCCGTCGACCGCAATAGGCGCGACAATTGATGCAGTACGTGCCAACAATGGCAATACAGTATATTACGCACCTTGCTGGGACGGATACAAACTCGGTGGAGGCACTATCACATACTGGGACTTTACGGCATCGTCTGCAGTAAATGTAGGCGTCGGCGTATGTCCTTAGCATATCCTTCTCATAATCCTGGTATGATAGTTTAATGATACTCCTAAGGACAATTACAGAAGAAGATTTCGGCAGGACAGTACACCCAGATCAGTGGCCAACGTATAGAGTGAGGCCGAGCGCACGTGCGGTTTTACTTGACGACACTTCACAAGTTGCTTTGATGCATGTGGTGGGCGACAACTACTATAAGCTACCAGGCGGTGGTATAGACGAAGGCGAAGACATCGATACTGGACTTAGGAGAGAACTTCTTGAGGAAGTTGGTGCAAGTTCTGTCGACATCATAGGCGAAGTTGGACAAATCGACATTTACGCCGAAGACCTTCAGATGAAAAGTGAACATACGTGTTTCATCGTTACATTAAAGAGCCCTACCATTGAGCCACAACGGACAGAAGGCGAAATTGCTGAAGGTTATGAAACAGTATGGGCGTCAGATATAGATGCTGCCCTTGCACTCGTTGAATCGGGGGACCCAAAAGAATACGGTCATGACTTCGAGAGACTGAGAGAGCTCACATTCCTCAAGGAAGCAAAGAAACATATCTAAAACGCCACCTATACGGTGGCGTTTTAAATTGGTCAGCATCCCTAGAGTTTGATAACCCAAATCAGGATTGCGGCTGCGATAGTGCTGAGGACAAAGAATAGTCCGAGCCCAACAGGTGAGCCCCAGCTAAACCAAGAACCCCAAGCGCGCCAGTGGCTCCAGTGAGCTTTTGACATCTCTTGCCACTGTTCGTATTCTTCCTTGGCCTTCTTTAGCTTTGCAGCTCGCTTATCTTCTTGATCAACCATGGTGATCTCCTTTGTTAATATCGACCAGCCCTATACCGATGGAAACCGCAAATCTGTTTTGTGTCGCAGGCTAGGCGACCAGACCGCATGGCGGATTTATTTCATAGCTATAATACCATATCGCCATTATGTGTCGATATGATCGTCGTTTTTGTATCTTGCCAATAGACATCAGAAAGGGTTCGAAGTTGGTAAGCGGCATATTCACCATCGGCCAATGTTACTACAAGGATGTCAGCGTCAAACCTATTGGTAACTACGCATTCTCAAAACTACTTATTATCCGGTTTTACAGCAAATTTGGTATTATAAGCTTATGGCTAAAATCACGAGGATTCCGAAGAACAAGAAATTAATACTTGGGGGATTTGGTTTGTTCGCTGTCTGGACGGCCGCCGTGATACTCCCCGAGACAACAATTCTACGGGCTAACTGGATATCGATTTTTGCGCCGCTGATAATCGCAATAGTTTTGGTAGGCATAGGACTGACAACAGACATATCAAAAACTAGAAGCAGGGTGGTATTTGTCACATTTTTCACTATTTTCCTCAGTCTTGTGACCTGCCTCCTGCTTTGGTGGTTGGCGATCGTACGATTCGGCTTTGGCTGGTGATCTGATACAATTACGTTATGACAACAGTGCTATTCGTCCTGGGTGGAAAGGTGGCGAATGAAAGGCCAGTCGCACACTTTTTGCTGCGACTTGACGCTGCAATTGATTACTACCAACAACATTGCAACGATGAGGACATCATTTTTGTCGTATCTGGTCGTTGGACATCAGTTACAGAATCATTCACGCTGACAGAAGCCGAAGTCGGCGAACAATACATACACGAAGCAATTCCATCTGCACATGTCATCAAAGAAGACATCAGCGTCGAGTTAATAGGTAACTATGCATTTTCAAAACCACTCATCGCCAGTCTTGACCCTGACAAGGTAATCATCTTCACCTCTGAACTGCTTTTCCCGCGCAATACAAAGATAGCGCAGCGGATCTTTGCGGATAGTTTTTTGTATGAACTTCCGATAATCACAAAAGACCTATCGGACAATACTGTACTTGTCGATAAAGAAGTACAGGCGACAAAACTGTTCGACAAGCTATTTGCTGACGTGGCCGATGGTGACGACGAAGCATTCCGCAGCACGCTACTGTACAAAACACCGTATTACTATAGGGGTATCGTCGAAGACAAGGCTTTTTTTGACGCATACTGGGACGGCGGATACGAGCACTTTATTCACGCACGTGACGTGCGCAAAAATACGTAGCGAGTTTGATATGATGAAAGTATGATTACATTTTCATCGCCGTTACGTAAAGCAGGTAAGTGGATAATTATCCAGCTGCCCGAAAAGGCGAGTCTTGCGCTACCTTCACGCGGTCAAGTGTCGGTCACTGGGACTATCAACGGTCGTGATTTCAAACAAGTGTTAGAACCAGACGGTCGATGGGGGCACTGGTTTAAAATTAGCAAACAATTACAAGATAGCCTGGGTATTACTGTCGGTGATACAGTCACATTCGACATAGAACCCAGCAAAATCTGGCCAGAACCTGTTGTACCGAAAGATTTTATGAAGGCACTTGACGATGCGCCGGTCAAAATCCAAGATTTGTGGAAACACATTACACCTATGGCCCGCTGGGAATGGATTCGATGGGTTAACGCGACCAGCGTCGACGAAACACGTGCCAGGCGTGTCGAAGTGTCGATATCAAAAATGCAATCGGGCAAACGACGACCATGCTGCTTTAACCTGGCAGCGTGTACCGACCCAGATCTATCAAAAAATGGTCGCTTGATCGAAACGACTAATTAGCAATACTGCAAGGATCAATACTTTTCCGTTGCAATATTCGGACAACCGATTCAGAAAAGCTTTGGGTATTTAATTCGCCGTCTTGTAGCGCTGCGGATGCGCGTGCAATGATTGATTGGAATAGCGTTGCAAGCGTAGTCGTATCTTGATGCTGTTGCACGATAAGCGCAATATCAACGTCAGCCTGCCACGCCTTTACCGCTGCGTCTTCGATTGATCCCGGAACTGCTTTGGCCGTCAGAGAATCGGTGTAAATTACCGAATTTTGATACCCGTATCCACGTAGAAGTGACGCCGCAGCGGCCGACCATACTGCCGGCTGTCCGTCAGTCAAACCCGGCACAATCGCGTTGCTGACCATTGCATCGGGCTTTAGGTCAGCAAGTTGTTGGTAGGGGATAAGATCGCGCGTCTGCAGGACAGCCAGCGGGTCGGTCGTGGCGCTGCCGTTATCTGTATTGCCTGACGCACTGCCAAGGCCCGGAAAGTGTTTAATAACTGGCGTTACACCGGCTTTCTGCGAGGCGTTTATCATTTGGGTTGCATATTGCACGACAACCGATGGTTCTGATGAATACATACGATCAGGCAGCGGGCTGGGTTGCCTGCCGATGACATCGATCACTGGTGCAAAATTGGTGGTTATCCCAATTGTTTTTAGATACTGCGCATCGGTAAGATACCGCTGGTACGCTTGTCCGGGGGTATAGTCAGCCGCCATTTCTGCCGCACCAGGCACACGTCCTTCACTGGTATACCGTTGCACAGTGCCACCTTCTTGATCAACAGCAACGGTGGGAGCGATCGTGAAACCTTGGATAAAATCGGCAATTGTCTCTGCTGGAGTTTCGTCCATAATGATGATGCCCCCGATACCATTTTCGGTAAAGGCTGGCTTTGACGATACTAATTGGTCGCTGTATCCAGCAGCCATTATTTTTTGTCCGATTAAAACGCTTGCAGGCAGTTTTTCTACGCAGCTAAGCGCGGTTTTGACAGGAACCACAGGGACAACATCAGAGGGTTTAGCGGCATGTTGCCGTTCAGTAATCAGTTTTGCCGCAAAACCACCACCAACCGCGGCCAACACTATCAAGATAATAGCGCCAATGACAATTAGGGCTCGTCGCTTGTGCATACAGCCAGTATATCAGCTTGTAAAAGCTATGCCTCGACTGCCTGATTGATCGCCTTGACGATCGCGGGGATATACGCACCCAACATTTCGTGTCCTGCTGGGATAAGTGACAACGTTGCTTTGTCGTTATCTTTTACCACCTGATCTAAGTTCTTTTTAATCACTACTGGGTCAAGAATGCCGTGAATAATATGAATGGGTTTACGAAGGCGTGAAACATCAGGAAGCGCGGTTTGGTGAATAATACTTGATTGGAGCGCTGCCAGGTAAATATCAACGTTCTTTGCCGTCACATCAAACGCATCGCCAACAATTTTTAATTTGACAGCCAACGGCGCCGCTTGAACGATCGATTGTGGGTTTTTCAGCACTAACTGATAAAACCGTCGTAGCATTGTGCCTTGGCTTGGCAGCAATTCGCGTTCTTCGGCGTTACTGTATAGCGGTGGACTACATAAAATGAGCGATTTAATGAACAACGGGTATCTTTTGGCAATTTCGATGGCGGTCAAACTGCCCATCGAGTGGCCAACGATGATCAACGGCGTTTTGATGTTCATGCGCAGAAGCGTACGCGCAACTGATTGCGCCTGAATACGAACATCATATTTCATCCAGCGCGGGCTTGGCGACCGACCAAACCCCAGCAAATCGATTGATATCACACGGATATCAAGGGGCAGTTTTTTAACAATGGCGTCCCATGACGCTCCCGAATTGCCCATGCCATGCAGTAATAAAACAGTCGCACGTGACGATACGCCCTTGCGGTCTGTGTGAACATGCAGCTGGTACGGCACGCGCAGGTATTTATGTAAAAATGTACCAAACATATATTTACAGTATATGCCATCATGCCCATGCTTGCCATTAAGCCAATATGCGACATAATTATGGTCAAGCGGCCATGGGTCGCTGGTTCTGTCAAGGGTACGCCCGGAGGGATCACTTTGAGAATAAGGAAGGATGTGACTGTCAATGAGTACGCTCACCAGTCAAATCTTTGACGACATCGTGCTGAAAGGCATGAAGCCGTCGGACGAACAACTGCACGAATCAGGAACCGACCTGAAGGTGTTGCAGCAGATATACGAACTGTACAAGCCGTCGATGGACCACTTCACTGGGTATGAGCACGTTACAGACCACCTGTGGCGAACATACCCCGAACTCGACAACAGTCCGTGGCGGCAATACCGCGAAGAGTTGCACAAGTCGCTGAGCAGGCAGTCTCGAACGCTCCAGTTGCTTTTCTTGGGCGTTCAAGCTGACTTGCCATACGACAAGCGTGGCGGTGGTATGAGGGTATTGCTGCTCATCAGTCGAAGCGGTGACTGGATCGTCTGGACGAGCACGCCCGAGTACCGGCACAAGGTATTCAAGGATTTCTTGCCGGCACTAAGTTTCATCGAGGCACTGCTGCCGTCCGATCGACCGTCGGGTGGATTCGTCCACCGTATCAGTCCGGAACATGCGTGGATCGAAGGCTACAACACCCGCAGTGCGGTGCCATCACTGGCCCTTGCAGCAGCGCGAAGCCTTCACGAAGCGTTTGTCCGCTCGAGCGACAGCAAGCAAGAGCGCCTTGATACCGAAAGGGTCAGGCAATCAAGTGGTGCTGAACTCCTGAGCGGTACCGAAGCACCAGACAAGGCGGCCATGCACTAGCCATCGCACATGATTGGGCTCCGGGATCATCCCGTAGAAGCCACGATCATTCGCGGTGGCCCTTTCATTTCATTTATAGGTACGTTATGACAACCAAGTATACGAAAAATAAACCCAGATACAGCGATTGAAGCCCTAGAAACTGGCGACGTAAGCTTTTGACGGTCGCAAGAAGCAGCAGTAGCAAACAGACGGCGATCAGCAACCCAAAGCTCAGTTGCCACGCCAAATCGCTCAGCGGCCAGAATAGTGACACAAAAATTGCGATAGGGATAAGATAGCAGACGCCCCAGGCGGCGATATCATGTACCTGCCCACGCCGTGTGCCTTTAATATACGGAACGACGGCCGCCACCAAAAAGCAGGCCATTACCAGCCCAAATATGCCGTATCCAATCTCACTAGAACGGTAGTGGGGGAGAATGTCAGCGAAAATGACACAGCTGGCCAATAGCGTCGCGAGTAACGCCACTGCGCCGAAGACAATTTGCGTCAGGCGTGATTTTGCCACGTGCTGGCTGATAGTCCGGTGCTTTTCTTTACCGACATATGACACAGTCCATGCACTAACACCGATAAACAACGCAATTGAGAGCAATAAGAAGTATTCCATATATAAGCATTATACCATCGCGTACGCCCATGTGGGCACGTCACAAAGGTATTTATGACATAGATATTTTTGTCAGTTTAGTACAACCCGCACGCTGTATTTGTCAAAAACATAAAAAGTGGTAAAATAAATCATCGCCAACCGGCGACAAAACCTTCGGGTAATCCCGAGTCCGCACATTCCCATCTGAAAGGTCACACCATGGACACGTCCACAAGCACCGATACTGTCACCTCCAGCGGGCTCGTCATCGACCCGCGAGAACTGGAGCGCCTGATCAGTCTGCTCATCACGCAAGCAATCATCGAGTTCCGTCGTGCCAATGTCAGCAACCTGGGACACTTTCTCGTTGATGTCAGCGGCTACGCCGACATCCCGGACGAGGTCACCAGCCGCTGTGGCATCAGCATGTTCGCGATCAACGTCGAGCCCTCGGGTGGCGACAGGAATCCGACGTACTGGTTCATGGCGACCGACCTGAAGTGGCTGGAGGTTGTGTTCGACGTCTATACCCACCGGTATGTGTCGCATCGCTTTGCCACCCTTCCCGAGTTCATCGTGATGTATACCGGTCAGTACCAGCTGCACCTGGGCGATCAGCGCGTCCTGCGACACATCGTGCTGCGGCTTCAGGCTGGTAGCAGGTGGATCGCAGAGTCCAATCCCGAGCGCAAGATTGGGCTGGATGCCCTGACTGCCGTCCTGAATAACCCGGTCGCGCGAATCGACGCGCTCGTCGCCGTATCGACCACGTAACAGCCCTGTTCCAAAACTGTTGAGCCCCGCTCCAGTAATGGAACGGGGCTCAACTTTTTTAAACCAATGATCAGTAGGTTGCTGACGTGGCAATTGCTTCTAGTGCCGCACGTGCTGTCGAATCTGAAAAGGCCGATTGGTCAGCGGGCTGTGCGAGTGTGAACGTATAGTGCTTCAGGCCAGAATATACTTTTAATTCGTGGCGAACCGTTGTTTCGGTACTGGTATTAAAGAAATACGCTGCATCACCAATGCCGCTAACGGTAGCGACTGACTTTGCCGTTTTGTCTTTATCAACGGATGCTTGATCTTTGTGCTCAAACACTTCAATACTGAACGCGTTGCCGATGTTAAAGCTGTCATTAATCGTACCGCCTGTCACGAAAGCAAATACGCAGACCTGCGATTGTTCACCACTTTTAGTCGAAATCAGGCCCATGTTGTCAGGACCTTGTAGTGACCCCGCAGTGGCACCAAGGGCTGATTGAACGTCTGCCTTGCTGACAGTCGTACAGGCTTTTAGATCACGCGACAGATCAGCCGCCAGTGGAACGACGGCAACCGGCGGACCGGTCGGGTCAAAGTTTGACGACTGCTTTGTGAAAAACAAGAAGGCGACAACGCCACCTGCGATCAAGATAACGGCGATAATGCTGATAATAATAACTTTTTTATTCATCGTATGCTCCTATAATGCCCTATACATGTTAAAGATAGTGTAGCCGTTTGGTCGAACATAAGCAATATAAGTTGTATCAACCCGGATATATATGATATAACAACGATACGTCAATGACCGTCATGGACCGAAGGGGACCATAATGAATACACCCGGCAGATCCGTCGACCAGATGGAGG
>ERZ724509.815-NODE-815-length-12536-cov-13.616938_pt1 | contig 12536 bp, 9 predicted proteins | sample MGYA00376042_ERZ724509 | MGnify/ENA primary metagenome ERZ724509 (study PRJEB28724, sample SAMN07190887) | wastewater metagenome | isolation source: effluent of sewage treatment plant in Hong Hong | place: USA: Christiansburg, Virginia | collected 2016-03-01 ...
TGTTTCTTTTCGAATATTTTCCTAAGATTTTCTTCTATTTTCTTCGGATCTGTTATGAGTTTCTTTGCTTTGTTATTATTTTTAGGTTGTTCAATCCCATTGCTCTCTTCTTGCTTTTCATTTTGATCGGTTACATGAGGGAATCATCATTTCTGATAATATTGAGAAAAATCTTTTGTTTTTTCCTGAACATCAGATCATACTTTTTGCCTCTTTTTTACTGACTGGTTCTGCCCCTTTCCATTCCCCCCTTTCTGTCAGGTATTTTCGCACTCTTCTTGAGTATTTATTCATTCTTGATCATCGTGATTCTTCTTCCGTGATCACTGTAGTGCACCTTCTCATGCTTCATTTTTCTGGTTCTTTGGCTCCTGATGATCACTTTCGAATCATTCTCAGCTGTTGGATTCCAATTTTTCAGTATCTTCGATATACCACCGAAGATACTGTGGCTCTATTTCTTTCCATATAGCTGGCAATCGATTTGCGAGTCATGATTCTGTCGTTCTGCGAAGCGCTCCAGAAAGACGAATACGCTGAAGAAATATACGTACCTCAGGATCAATAATACATAATTCATCAGGAACCATCAGTTCACGAATGCAGGCATACAAGAACTGTACGTGTTTTGGTAATGGGCCATTACCTTCTTTAAGTGTGTCTGATGGATATATAGGATGAACAAAGTTATGCTCTTGGAAGAGCTTATTTCTATATAGTGTCGTACGTCGTGATCGCAACACTGGTATGTTTCGATCGGAAATAACGTTGTTGTTTACATGGATATCTCGAAGTATATTTTCAAGTGCATGGAGTGCTTTTTCAGCTCATTTGATTTGCTGATCTTTCGGATTCAGCCGGCTCATTCGTATCTTGTAGAGTTGTTCACCCGCTCAGGTAGATCGAAGAACGATATTTTCGAACATATGTTCGAGCTCATGAAAAAGAGCAAACAATGTTTCTTCCTCAGTAAAACAAAGCTTCTCTTGTATATTATGAAGGTTTACAAAGAGTTCAGGGTTTTTAAAATCATCAGACATAGCCATAAGATAATTGCCGTCAGAATGAAATGTTATCTTGACTCCAATACCGCCAGAATAATGATCAATCCAATCTTTGTACTGCTCAAAATTACTTCTTCATAAAGAGTGGGGTAATGATGACATACTAAAAAACTTTAATTACAATTGGTCTTCCCATGAATTTTCATCATTTTTTCTGTTCGAGAGCGTCTTGCATAAGTGATATATAGATTGCTTCGTCTTTGTTTGTATTATCGCTGAGCCAAAATTCTGTGCATTTATTTGTTTCTTTAATTCCCGATGTATGCGGATTGTAGTAACCTTTTTGACTTATTAATTGTGATAGGAGCTGACAAATGATGGTTTGATCTCCAGCAAAAATATCTGTGAGTATTTTTATGTCTCACGAAGAAATGATGTCATCTGAAAAATTATCTCAGAATAATTGCTGCCATCCTTGATATGAGCCATAGCTTCCTCGATTGGTTGGCGAAATAATATAGGATTGTATCGTTTGTTTCGCTTTAGGTTCACCAATATCTGATATGACATGGGTTCCTAATAGCCACATATGTTCATCTCAGTTTGTTGTCCGAAATATGAGTACTTTTGCATCATGAATTTGCGAAAATAATTCTTTGAACCGAGAAATTTTTTGATTGGGAATGGATATATTTGGGAGTATGTCTCAAAGTCGACCTATGATACATCCGTCGAGCGATCTTATGATACTTGCTTTTTGGATGACACTTGGATCATCAATTCCTCTTTCTCTCATAAGCTGAAATAATTCTTCTTTATGATGAGTCCTTAAATCTACTAAAAACGGATGTTTTGTTTTAACAGGAGTATTTGTATGAACTCATGAGATCGGTTTCAGTTTTTTGGTTTTAGAGAATCCATAGAATTGATCACGTGCAGAAATATTATTATGTTCAAGATATTGATCGATGAGATTAATATCCTCCTGCGTGATGCTTTCTATTTTCTCAGGAGTGCTTACAAGCGAGAGAATAAGTTGTTTCGTAGTAGAATTATCATCTTCTAAAAAAACTCAGGAACATGCATCGAGGATATATTCAAGAAGCTTATCATCGTCATTGGTAACAATCTTTTTTTCGAATTCAAAAGTATTAAAGGGATCAAGGCTTGCAACGGAATAAGGATCGATAAAAAATATATCAACAGATCATGGTGATAAGAGGCTATTTTCTAGGAAACCATGGAATCACCACTTTTTTAGAACCTCATCTATAAGTTTATTATTTTTTTCGGAAAGTGAGTGATTCGATATACCCAGAAGTTTTGATCGAATATTCGCAAAGTCTTCAGCAAATAGAATACCGAATTGTGTCATAATTTTTGCGATATTTGCTTGATCGTGTGCGGGTGCATTGCAAAGAAATTCAATCATATGATTTTTCAAATACTCCGTCAAATTGAGCTCATGTTGTAACTTGAACCCACGGATCCAGCTTGCAATAATACCAGGATCTATAACGGCATTTTTAATTCTTTTTGATTTTTCTTCTAACCCATGAGCATAATCCCACATAGTATAATCTTCACGTATGAGCTCGACAGCACGTAAAAATGCACATACAATACCATTTTGATTAGACAATTCTTTTTCTGTTACACCCGTAATAGTCCCTGTTTTTGGATCAATGAGTTCAGCTAAAATCATATCGTACTGCTCCTGTATATCTGGATATGTTATGCGGATTTTTTTAGTAAAGAGACGTTCGATGGCTGGGTCCATCTCAATACGGTCATGTCTGGCAGATTTTCCATTGCGTGTCGCAATAATTTGCACTCATCGTATCTTATAAGTCTTTCAGAGTCATTCTTGCGGAGTATATGAATCATTTGGTCGCGCAGTCATAAGCGATTTGATTCGCATAATCGTATCAGTAGGAATCAGATCTATTTCATCAATTAATATTGGCCGTCCTTCTGCAGCTCATCTGAGGACTGGCCCAAGTACAGTAATCATCTCCATAGCACCTTGTTTTCCTGAGGGTCGAAGACTCGATTTAGCCGCAAGTTCCCCAACTGTCATGCCACTGTGCCCAGATACTTCATTGAGCGAGATGCTTATAGAATCAATAAAATCTTTGTAGGTACCTTCGGGGTGTTCGCGAAAGAATTCTGTCGCTTGATCGATAATACTATTCATTTTTTTATGAAGAGCATCGTTTCCTGCTACAATCTGATTAAAATCTGCTCATGATATTTGAAGTTCCATTCATTCGAATGATGTGAGAAATGACCTTTTCTGATTATCTAAGTCTCTCATAACACGTTTTGCCATAAAAGTTTTTCATGTGCCAGTTTCTCATGTTAAAAGAATCGAAGCACCATCAAGAAGTGCATCGGTTATGCTATCTTCATAATTTTCTCGTGAAGGCGTACAGATATACCCACTTTTTGTATATGCTTTAGCATAAGAGCATAATTTTCGAAGTCTATATTGGAGAGCTGGAAATTTTTCAGCAAGAATTCATCATTGAGATACACCTCTTCAAGATATATTTCAGAGTAGCGACAAACCATTCTCTATATAATCTTGATCTTCACGCATTTTAAGTTTTTCCCAATAAGGAATGCTTGTCTGATAAAAAAAAGCTTTTTCTGCACGCCTTTTTCTCATGTTTTGCTCTGCTTTGTTTACTCGATAATCTAGCAATAAGCTTGCATCTCGCTCTAGAATTTTCATAATATTTTCTACACGCAGCTGATATTGCTCTTTATATGCATCAGTCAAATCTTCGTTGGATAGAAGCTTTTTAAGCATTTGTGCACCAGGATAGCCATCTATATTTATTTGCTCTGGATATGCTAAGAGTGCAAATACTCTCTGCCGAAAATGATGAGGTAGCTCACCTCGATTCGGTCGTTCCATTTTGGACCATTCAGTTAGAAGTGAAGCAAGATCCGTAAGGCCAGTTGATATATTATTCATAGTAATTCTTATTTTGATATTGTTACTTAATTTAGATTAAAGTCAATATTTTTTATAGTAATGTATAAAATGATATATGAGAAGACGTCTTTCCATTGAATCTATTTTAGACTAGAATCATCTAGGGGATATTCGTTACTTCGCCGAGTCTGTATGAGTGCACCAAGAAGAGATGATTCGAAAGTACATAGATGAACAATGACAATAACTCTCTAGAAAGAAGAATAGTTTTTTTCAGTATACAGAACGGCCAAGCCCCATTCCCTTTAGGGTGGGGATGGCTTTACTTTGATATATGTGAGTCAAAAAAATCTTTATAGTATAAAATATTTGCCTCCAGAGAAAAAATAGGATAGCATATTCATCGTGAACTTATTTTCTTTTTTCCTATGTCTCATATAGAACTCTCTAAGCTCGATACACGAGCTCCTGATAACGTAAATCGTGAAGAAATTGAAGCAGAATTTGAACAAATCCGTGAGGAGATTGTCGAGCTTCAGCAAAAATTCTATGCCGATGGTCGACATTCGCTTCTCATTGTGCTCCAGGGTATGGATGCCTCTGGTAAGGATGGTACAGTACGCCATGTATTCTATGGTGTAAACCCTCTTGGTATTCGTGTCTATCCGTATGGCAAACCAACAGATGAAGAGGCAAAGCATGATTTCCTCTGGAGGCTTCATGTGAATACTCCCAAGAAGGGAATGATCTCAATATTCAACCGTTCTTATTATGAGGATATTCTTGTCCCAACAGTTGAAGGGTATATTGAGAAAGATCTTATTGAACGTCGTTATGATCACATCAACAATTTTGAAGAGATGCTTCGTGACAATGGTACGATTGTTTTGAAATTCTTTCTTCATATGTCCAAGGACATGCAACGCGAACGTCTCGATGAGCGTATGGAAGAGAGAAAGAAGAATTGGAAGCACCATGCTTCTGATGAGGTCGTCCGCAAGAAATGGGAAGACTATATGGAAGTCTACGAGGATGTCTTTAAGAAAACGAATACAAAACATGCTCCATGGCATATTATTCCAACAGATGACAAGTGGTACAAAGTTTATCTTGTTGCCAAAACTATTCGTGATACACTCAAAGATCTTGATCTCCAATGGCCAGAACTCAGTGATGCGGTATAAAACTCCCAAAGGGGAGTTTTATTTTTTGGAGATAGAATAAATTATAACTCTCACTACATTTAGGAAAAGGAGTAGATCCTCGACTTGTTTTAATTTATTCCCCCTCGTTGAGGGGGTTTGGGTGATTTGTGTATCGCTCTATGCTACTTTTAAGTCTTGTGTAACAACATCTTTTTTAAGCTTTGCAGAATAAATTGGGGTCAGTATATCCTTCGTGAGGTCTTTTGCTTGAGGGTCGATATTGGATGACTCATGATTCACTCTCTTTGCAATCTTTGGATGAAGCTCTATATATCAAGATTGAAGCGTACCAAAAAGAGAGGCAGTCATATTCTCTTCTTGAGATGCCATAGAACACCAATTTCCATTTTTTAATTTCCGAAATATCCAACCCTCGGTGATTCATGCATTTTTTTTGTAGACTCCCACATATTCTTGCTTGATGGTTATTCTCTTTATGCGATCTTCAGGTCTCTCATTTGCTATGATGATTTTTTCCTGTCGTCGATCGATAGTACTGGTATAAGCCCGGTCACTAATATAGTATGTGATGTCATCAATATTATACTTTTCCTTTGGCGTGAGCCAATCTTTTTGAAGCATGCTATTCGTTGTGGCAGATGATTCGTCTTGCACGAGTTCTCACTGGAGCATATATGTTTCCAGATCTGCAAGTGAAATTGCCTCATTTGTGTTCCTGATTTGGAGAAGTATTGATCATCAAGAGCTGGATATTACCTTTGCAAATCCTGTATAATTATTCATCTTTACGAATAGTTTTGTTCCAGATGGATAGTGTTTCTTTTTTATATTTTTTATTTCTCACAATGCTTTTTTATCACCAAGTGTGTCATCACGATAGGTAGGAGCAAAACATTGTTGATAGAATATTTTTAATTTTCTTAGAGCATCAATTTGTGGTTTATCAAGCATATTTTTCTGAAGGGCGGAACTCATATTCTGCATAAGTACTCCTAAAGCATGATACACTTCGCCCCAGCTTTCTTTGAGAATTCACTTATCGGAATATGTCTTGATAAGACTTGATCGTACAAGTTGATAATCTTGTTCAAAATCAGGTCATATATCTTTTATGATTTCATCAAATCTTGTGATAGCCTCTCGAAGTTTGAGGTATTCACGAGAATCTTCTGGTGTTTCGGCTTTTTTGGTAATGGGTACTACATTTTTTGGCTCATTTGTGCTCGGTTCATCTTGAGTTGTTCCATCTTTGTTTTCTCAATCTCTTGTTTCATTTCGCTCCTCCTGATTTGCGGTGACAGGAGGATTTACTCATTCCTGATCATCTGATTTTTTCAAGCGATCGAGAGCATTTCCTGCTGAATTCTCTTGAGGAGATGAATATCTTTTTCCTGATGAATATCTCGCTGTTTCACGTGCAACAATGATAGGTTCTGTATTTCTTTTTTCACGTGTTTCATGAATTTCTGCAATATTTTCTTTAAGTCGTTCTGTTGCATCTGACGCGGTTCATTGCGCTGTTCATCTCTTAGAGAGCAAACCTTTGATCCAGCTCGTAGCCTTTATAGCTCATTTTTTGAGAGATCCACCCAGCGATTTGATTTTCTTTCTCATTCAAAAAATACCAGCTCATACAATGAGTCCTATAGGAAGGATCGGTACTGATATTTCTCATTGCCATGTCTGTTGTATTTGTGTTGTCTTTTCAATACTTACCCCACGCTTCTTCGCGAAATTATCATTGAGAAATCTATCTATTTCTGGAGAAAAATGTGTTCATCTATTGTATTGGCGTATGAGATCATTGGTAGTTATGCTGAGACCTTTTGCGTAGCTCTCGAGCTGAAGAGTATCGTTGTTACTGAGGTTATATACTGATGGGTGTATCTCTCATGTATGTCCGGTCGCTGCAGCAACAATCTGACCGCGCTCCTTGCTTAATTCAATATTATCATTGGTTTGTCATTCTCATGAAGCACTTCCACGATAGGTATAGGATGTATTTTCTGATTTTTGTATCACTTTTGTACCGAGCATTTGCTCGAACCAAGATGTTTTATATGATCATGATTTTATAGCTTCATTGAGTTTTTGATCTGATTGGATCTCGAACTTTTGGATTTGAGGCATGATCTTCGACTGTATCTCTGTGGAATTTTTGTATGAGTAATTACGAGCATGAGGCATAGCAATAAAACCCTCTTCTACGGATTTGATACTATCCTCTACAACTTGTGTATGATAGTTGATTGTCGATGAGATGATTTCTCGAAGATTATCGATACTTCCCCCTTGTGCATCACTGAGACTCCATCATGATGGTGATTGTTTTTGAGGGCTTGCATGATCTTCTTGTTCGAGGGCATTTGCTCAGCCTGCCATCATTCCTATAGCCAAGAGGGCACGAGCATTCTTGAGAGTTGAACGTACAATGCTTTGCGTCTTTTGTTGTAACTTTCCAAAGAAAGACGAAACCACCGAATTTTCGACGTAGTCGCTCTTATTTTTTCTCAGTATCATAATATTTTTAGGACTCAAAATATAGTTGATAATGAGTTTTTGTCAATGTTCTCGACTATTTTCTAGACAAACAATATTATTGTTACTTGACTTGCTGTACCTTTTTTCTATGATATCGGTCCCTTCCATTGAGAATAAAAAAGGAGCTCAATATGAGCGTTGTATTTACAGTCGCAACAACCGGGATTTCCCAAGAGGACGCCGAGGAAGTTCTCAGGGAGTTCCACCAGACAATTAGTTCCTATGTTCAGTCTCTGGTTGTAGGCTCTACAGTTGTAATCAAGGGGCTTCGTTTTCAGCGTATAGGTGAACTGCAGCTGTCACCGATTCACTTGCTTCGGTCTTCTTCGTTTTTTTCACAAGATTCATCTTGTGAAAATCCTATCATGATGAATCTTGATTTGCAAATTATGGCTGAGACATTCCGGGAAATTCTTGTTTATCACCATGCACTCGGTGGTGGCTGGATCAAGATTGTAGCACAGCAACCATTTCAAAAAGATGGTGGTTGGCTTCTCTATGAATCATCACCATCCGCTTGAGTTTGAGTTATTCTCGCACACTAAAATCCCACCGCAATCGGTGGGATTTTTCTTGGTTTTCACTATAATGAATGCATAAACCTTACCTTCCTTCTCTATGGCAAAAACATTCCTCCCATACGCATATCTCCGTTGAGCATTCCTCCCATTCCAAGATGCAAATATTTCTATTGCTACCCATGCACTTCATTATGGTACTGCCGCATTTTGAGGAATACGCGTGACAGTTACTGATGAATGAAACGCACTCTTTTTCCGACTCGATGATCACGCAAAGCGACTCTCTCGCAGTGCACACTATCTTGGCTATGAGATTGCACCAGAATTTATACGATCTCGATTGATCGAATTTGTAGAGATGAACAAACCAACTACTTCTATCTATATTCGTCCTCTCGTCTATACGAGCGATCTCGATATTAGCCCACGACTTCATGAGATCGAGAAAGATTTTCTCATCTATGGTATCGAGCTTGGTGACTACCTTGCAGCTGATGGGGTGAGTGCAACGATCAGCTCGTGGGTACGACAAAGTGATGCATCATTTCCACTGCGTGCCAAGATCTCTGGTGGTTATATTACGAGCGCCCTTGCCAAGAGTGAAGCGGTCGAGCGATGATTCGATGAGGCACTCATGATGAACTCAGCTGGCAAACTCTCAGAATGAAGTGGTATGAATGTATTTCTGGTTCGTGATGGTACTATTATTACTCCTGGGGTTACTGAGGATATTCTTGAGGGTATCACTCGATCGAGTGTTATCAGTATTGCACGACATCTTGGGTATGAGGTGATCGAGCGAAGTGTGGACAAGAGTGAGCTCTTCATAGCAGATGAGGTATTTCTCACTGGCACAGCAGCACGCATCACACCTGTCAAGAAGATTGAACAATACATTCTTCCAGCTGATCGCCCGGTATTCTCAGTGCTCAAGTCTTATATGAATACTATTTTCAGTAGAGAGGCAACTCCATTCTCTCATTGGATTGAAGAAGTGAAACTCTAGAAATAATCCACTCTCTTGGTATTCCCAGGTAGATGGGTGACCGAAGGAAATGTAGCGAAGTACACCGTCGCACTGAGTCGCGAATCTTCTCGATAGGCGGATGGAGAGATCCCCGCCTCCGCGAGGATGACAGATATTAATAACTCCCCTTGCTCGTAAACTTGTTACCCCGATTCATCGCGTCTGTGTGATTCGCTGGACTGCTAAGCTGACCATCAACGAAATAGCTGATTCTTGGTGGAATGGTTTTTGCATTGTTTCCCCTCGTTGAAGGGAGGGAGATCAAGGAGAAGTTGTATCAATTCTCATCTTGAGGGGTGGCGCGTAGTGACGGGGTGGATTTGTATTGTTCCCCCTCGTTGAGGGTCAGGTTCACCAATCCAGGGAGCGACACAGTCGTCGCGAGTCGGAGGTTAGGGGGAGTTGCATAAGCCATGGTGGCTTATACTCTTGTATGAGATTCAGTGCATCCGTTGTACTTCACTGTATTGTTGATGAGATAATCATACAAGAAAAGTGGATCCTAAATCAAGTCCAGGATGAAAGTACTTCATGATCTTGAAAGAATGAAAAAGTCTATTGTGTTATTGCTATTCTACTTTGTCATTCCCGTGTAGACGGGAATCTACTTTTCTTGTATTCCCTGAAAGCGACTTTAGTTCCAAAAAAAGTTGTAGATTCCCGATCGGAGTCGGGGATGACAGAATCAATGCAAATCACCCTTGGTCCACGACTCAGCACTTCTATGTGCTTCGCTGTACTGGTAAACCTTGCCCATCAATGAGGAAAAAAATAAGTTTACGAGTAAGGGAGAGTTGTATTGATTCTGACCCCTATTAAAACACCCACTTTTGCTTCATATACAATCCTTGACATCTCCATACCTATTGACGCTTTCGATCTCATTATTACACTGATGAGTAATTCCAAAGTATATCCCCTCCACGAGAGGGGATATACACAATACTCTCAAAGAGTTTAAAACAAAAAAATGCCAAATATACGCAAGAAATTGAAAACATAAAAAAATAATTAAAAATTACCTTGACGACTGCATAATATTGTACTATACTTTGCGAGTTTAGTCACTTCTTTATCATGTCCGTATATGGCATCATGGAATCCCTTCAAGCGTGAAGCAGAAACTCTTAAATCTATTAGTCAGGAGATTCAAAGATCAGAGGCTCCAACGTGAGCTATTGGAAAGTTGAGTACTAAGGTTCGTAGCATGATTGATGCGGTTGCATCCCGTATTCGTAGTGTTGTTGGTGGATCGAGCGATGTAGCAAAAGCTGCTGTGCTTGCTGCTGCCGCTGGTGCCACCCAGATGCCTGCTCATGCTGGACAGGATTTTCAGCCAAATCAGAATATTGGTAATAATTTTACCACAACTCAATCGATTGAACGAGATAAGGGAAGTCCTCTTATAGTAACTGGTGGAATGGTACAAGATGGTGATCAACTCGGTGGAGCTTTTCAGCTTCGAACGGAAAATGCTGATAATTCAGCGGGTGTATCTTTCAGAGCAATCGAAGATCACGCTCAATTGAGTGTGGGCGCCGCACGAAATTTTGGACACAAAGAGTGAGGCGCTTATACGACGACAGCAGGCGCACAGATTTTGATAGATAGAAGGGATGCACAATCTGTCTTTGGTTCGAATGTAGATGGTTCACTTCAGGGTATACAGGCACGTGCACAATCCGGTACGACTTTTAACAATGGAAAAACAACACTTGATGTATGACTTTGATATAAAAAGACTCTCGATGTGAATCTCGGAAGTAGTGTAAGTACTACATCAACCCAATCGACATCCGACACAGGCGCAACTATTGATACGATTCAGACGGATACAATAACAACTACGCAGACTGTCTATAAATGAAAAGGTGTTTCTGATATATCTCTTGGAGGTACGCAGTATTTTGATAACAATCACCAAGCATTCTCACTCAGCACCAAGTATCGTCGTACGGATGGTGAACCATCTGAGCTCGGTAGTAATGTACGCTATCAGATTATTGGAAAGGGTTTTGGTGAGGAGGGGCGCAATCGATTCAGTGCACAACTCTCAGCAAGTGATCTTGGTATGAAAAATCCAACTTACGGCGTTAATCTTTCGCATGCCGTAGGTCCTCATGGATCCATTGGTATATGAGTAGATAAGGCTGAGGGAAGTGAGCCATCTGTTAGAGCGACCTATTCGTATTCGTTCGATGGAAATAGGGCAGGTAATTTTTCTCTCCCAATCAGCACACAACAAACACCAGGAAATATGGTTGCTGATATGAACAACGAAGGACAAAATCCAAATATTTTTCCATATCGACAGCTCGGCAATCTTCATAATACCACAACCGTCAACCAAGTGAGTAAGATGGTGAGCTCAATCACAAAAACTGTCATTACTTCAACTATTTCTTCGATCTCTCTCAAGGCAGGCGAGACAAAAGATATAGAGATATCTGTTCAAGGTGATGCTCAACCATTCGTCACGACCGATGGTGGTGTTATCGCTGAACTTATTCCTGTTGCAACAACTCAACCATCAGAAGTCGCTGTTGGTGTGATGACAGTTTCCACACAAGATGTTGGAGCAAAGAAATTTATTGTTCGTATTACTGCGCCGGTTGATGCATCTCGAACGAATGCAACCGTAACTGTGAGTGCTGGTAATACGAAGGTAGATATTCCAGCAAAGATCACAGGAATTATCAATCAAGCACCAGTAGCAAGCAGTGATACGGCAACAACCGATAGTAATAATTCTGTTGAGATTGCAGTACTCAAGAATGACAAGGATCCTGAAGGTCAACCTCTCTCGATTGTGAGCGCAACGGTTTCTCCTGATGAGGGTAGTGTTCTTGTTACCGCGAATAATACCATATCGTTCACACCGAAGCCTGGATTTGTCGGAACGGCAGTTATTTCTTATACGGCCAAAGATAGTCAGGGTGCGCTCTCAAATCCCACTTTTGTGAGTGTGAAAGTGAATGCAGTGATTGATCCAAATGCGTTTAGCGTAGCAGTATCTAAGCCAGAGGTTATTCTCGAACCAAATAGTGAGGCAAACATTGGTTTCATTACGAATGCTCGTATCCTGAGTGTGACTCCTTTCAAGCTCCCAAGTGGAATCATGGTAAGCTTTACCCCTGATACTTCATCAATAGCAACGTTTTCATTAATCGATGAAGCAGCAATTACTACCATGACTAAATCAGTCATTACTGAGACTCCAGATCAATCTATACAAGTAATGACGGGTGATGATGTTACTCCTGGTACTCATACGATTCGAATGACGGTCGTATCTGAGAATGGAGATTCAAAAATTGTAACAATGAATGTTGT
>ERZ724509.817-NODE-817-length-12517-cov-4.461724_pt1 | contig 12517 bp, 11 predicted proteins | sample MGYA00376042_ERZ724509 | MGnify/ENA primary metagenome ERZ724509 (study PRJEB28724, sample SAMN07190887) | wastewater metagenome | isolation source: effluent of sewage treatment plant in Hong Hong | place: USA: Christiansburg, Virginia | collected 2016-03-01 ...
TTATCGCTGGGCTTGACCAAGACAAGGCAAAACAGATTACCAAACTACTCCGAGACGAACTACCCAAGATCAAACCACAGATCCAAGGCGATGCTGTGCGCGTTGTAGGGAGTAGCAAAGACGACTTACAGGCTGCAATGCAATTGGTTCGTGCCGCAGATTTTGATTTTCCAGTCGCATTCAATAACTTTCGCTAGACACCTTGAAAGATAGCACTTTCTTTGCTATAATTGACCCCTGATAGCAGATACAAACTATAAGGAACGTTATGCCAAAGAAGAATTCAAAGCGTAAAGTAATTGGACTTGTCAGCGAAGTAAGCGGTCACCGCAGTTACTACACGACCAAAAACACGCAAAACACGACTGAAAAGATCTCACTAAAGAAGTACGATCCTGTTGCTCGCGTGCACGCCGTGTACACCGAAACAAAGAAAAGCCTTGGTCGTAACGAAATCAAACCTCGTAAGGGATAAAACCGATACTGCATATAACCCCGCATCTCGCGGGGTTATTTTTATTCGGTGACGATTGCGCTATCAAGCTGTGCGGCTAGCCATAGTGCATTTTTAAGCATTGTATCAAGTAAATGCGACGATACGACCTGATTATCAGCGTATACATACAAAGATCCCTCAAGAATTTCAAGCGACAGTGGCCAAAAGTGCACGGCCAACGTTTGCGCAAGATCGGGCGTAAAGTACCGCTCAACTTCGATAAACTGCGTAGGCGACGTATAAATGCTATAGCGTTTGGTAAATTCATCAGGATATTGACCAAATGTGCCAAGTGGCACTGCCTGAAGCGCAGGAAAGGCTGTGAAGAGCTTGCTGTACGCAGAATCAGTGTGAGAATGCGCTCCCATAAATACATGGGGTATATCGACTGCGTTATGCAGATCAACCTCAACGATTAACCAGGTGTGTGTTTGATGCACGCCTGAAGTGTTGTCGATCGTGTCCAGACGATCCACAATGCTGACATCATACCCATCGAATGACCCGACGCTATAATGACTGTCCTGGTGGGTCGACGACACAGTCAAACCACGGACAATGTGGTGATCATCATCATGCTGATCAACGCTGCCAAAATAGACAAACCCGACTTTGTTGGCAAACTTCATAATGGCGCGTCCACGTTTGTGATTGATGATGCTGTTACGGGCAATAACATGCCTTAGGCGATGTGTCAGTAAATGGAGTGTTGATTCAGCCATTACTTTGTCCCGGTTATCGTATCAAGCAATGTCGATACATATTCAGCGTGTGACCATGTCAGTGGAGCAGGGGCAATCATTTGATCAGTCAACGGATTGATTTGCTCGGCCATCATGCCGGTCGACATGCTATGTGCTTTAATCCAGTCCAGTATTTCAAATGCCTTTGCTTGGTCATTTTCTTCGATATAATACTGCGCCATCCACATTGATGTGATCAACCACCAGTTACCCGTTACCGAACTATCTTCACGTCGATAATCGTCGTTTTCATAGCGCGGTAATCCCAGCACGCCATTGTTCGCGCCAAATAGTTCCTTTACTGTGGCAATTGACGACGTAATTTCATGACTATCTGATGCGAATAGGCCAAACATGAAGGCGCCAAATACGCTTGACGTATCGACAGTTGCGTCTTTGATAATCTCGCCGTCTTTCACGTTCAGACCACGATATAGCACCTGACGTTCGCTGTTATATAAATGCTTATGAGCGGCCTGTTGAATGTCGCCAGCAGCTGCGCGCCACGTGACAGCCATGTCTGGGTCATCGGCCGTCTCGGCAAGTTCTGAAGCGGCGAGTAGCGCTGCATGCACGACAGACACTGTATACGTTGTCGTTTGAAAGATTTGTTCCCATAAATCATAGCTTGGTTTGGGCAAGCCTGTCGTTTCATCGATATATTCAATTAAGAAGTTCGCCATCGGCTTTACCATATCGGCATAAAAATCTTTAATCAGTTTGGCATCAGGGTGCATTTGGTAATACTGTACGAACACAAATAACACCAGTGCGGTTTCGTCTTCTTGAATCGGTGGGGCGATGACACCGTCATGCACATATGGGTGCCAACTGCTGCCCAGGGCGCCGTCAGCACGGTATTTATGCATTAAATACCCGCCAGGGTGCAAACCGCGCTTACAAAACTCGAAAAAGCGGTATGCTTCGTCGGTATATCCCATGCGGATCAATGGCCACAGTACAAATGCACCGTCACGTGGCCAGGCATATGCATATGCATCGCGCGAATAATTAAGCATTGTCGTATCGGTACTGGCAATCACCGCACCGCGCTTATCAATTTGTGATTTTATAATCATGACACTACGCAGAAAGTTTTCTTGGTGATCAGGCGAAAGCTTTGCCGACGCAAGACGCGCAGGCGCCAACCACTCATGCCACCAAGCGGCCGTAGCCTCCAGCCGGCGTCCGGCGCTGTCATCATTAATTTGCTTGTGGATGTACAGCGCTTCGCGAATTGATGTACCGGCAGCAATCCAATAATCCACACGCTCCGAACTGTGCGCACCGATCTGCAGCTTAAAGCGGATCGTCGAATCAACTCGGCCGTGTTCGACATTGCCGCCACTCAACTCGCCGTCATCGGCGTCACGATACGTGCTTTCATGACCTTCGATGCCAAACAATCCGATAGTATACTGATCAAACGTATTATCGTTATAGCGGCCACCAATAATAAACGCTCTGCGGCCACGATAATGCAAGATGGCATCACTATTGGGCAGATACTGCCCTGTATCGCTATTGCTACGTGAATCACCAATGACAAAGGCCTGATGCATGAACAGCCGTATATCACGTTCTTGGTCGCGCTCGTTGATAACGTGAACGGTACGCAGAAACGCACTTTGGCGTGCGTCAACGCAGTCATCAAATTCGATAATTATGCCCATGGCGGCATTTTTGGCGACGGTATGACCAATTAATGAATCGTGAGGATAACTAAATGTCAGCTCCCATGATCCATCGTCAAGCCAGCTGATGACTCCATCAGTCCAAATACCGACACGGTGCCTCAAATTTTTACCAGCAGAGTGGTTTTCCAGCCCGACATACGGAAAGTAAAAATCATGTACCAGGCCATATTTATTTAATCCAACGTGCAGTTCGCCGTTGCTCAGAACGATTGGCCTAGCCATTAAGGCCTCCTGCTTTGTGGTCGCTATGCAGTCGAAAGCGGATATCGCGCATGGCGTTCATAAAATACAAGAATGCGTCGTACGGTGATTCATATGGGCTGAAATAGGCGTGTACGTCACCATCGGTAAACCACTTGGTACACATGTAATACACGTGATCCGATGTTTGCAGCTTGCGCCAGTCAGATATCAAATCGAGGTCGCCGGTGCGCAGGATGTCGTTCTCCATCGAATACAGATGCCGTAGTGCTTCGCGCTGCATGTCATTACCCAACCATGCCGTAAGGTCACGTTCGGTGTCAGCCCAGGTCACAGTGTTTGGCATACTTAGTTCACCGACAGGCTCGAATGCTTCGATGGCCTCTGACGCGGTGTAAAAGGTGTTGTCTGGGTTTTCCAACCATTTGCCGACAAATGACGCAAAGAACTCAAAGATGCCCGTGTCTTCCCATTGGTGTTCGCCAAATGTTTCGTAATCCATAAATAAGTTTACGAGTGATTGACCCTCGATTGATGCGTTTGCCCAGTCACGGTACGTGTCGGCCGTCAGTGGCCACTCGGGCCAAGCCCGGTTGCCAAAACGAAACGCCAAGTCATCACTAAGGTGATAATTTTTGAGCAGTAATGCAATGTTTTTAGTACCAGTCGGGCGATAGACGTGATTTGGGCTACGCCATTCCAAAACAGGATCCCAACCTTCGGCCAATATTCCCTTAAACCCGTATTGATCAGCCCACTGCGCAAGTTCGTCGTTATAGGCAAGTTCGGTGTTGCGAAATACTTTTGTTTCGACACCAAACAGTTCGCGAATCTTTGCCTTGTGGGCTTCGACCTGTCGTTCAAACTCATCACGGCTATAAAAGAAGGCAAGTGAGTGATAGTACGTCTCGGCGATAATTTCTACCTGGCCCGTCGCGACCAATCGCTTAAAGCTGTCCAGTACATCTGGCGCCCACTTTTCGGCTTGTTCAATGAAGGTACCGGTAATACTAAGTGATACTTTAAAATCAGGGTACATCGCAAGCAGTCGTTCCAAAAGCGCGTTCATCGGGCGGTATGATTTGTCTGCGACTTTGCGCAGTACACGCTCGTTATTGCGATCAGTATCAAGTGACGGCTCGTCAAAATAATCATGGTTTACTGCTGTATCAAAAATACTGTACTGTCTGATACGCAGCGGCTGATGCACATGCAAATACAGCGTTATGCCGCGCTTGATCATACCAATACTCCCTGGGTCGTGTTGGCGTATATGCGCAAACAATCGTTTGCTACATCTGACCAGGAAATGCGGTCATACTCGTTCATCACATTTTTGCGAAGGGCATCTTTAAGGGAGCTTGACGTGGCAATACCCACCATTTGATCCGCCAGCACGTCAACGTCCCAAAAATCATATCGAAAGATGCTGTTCAGTACTTCACCAACTCCTGATTGGCGCGTAATGATCAGGGCGTTGTCATGATGCGCCGCTTCAAGCGCTGTCAGGCCGAATGGTTCGCTGACCGAACTCATCACAAAGATATCAGACACGCTGTAAGCATCGCGCCATTGTTTGCCGCGGACAAATCCGGTAAAAAATACCTTGTCGGCAATGCCCAGTTCGGCTGCAAGCGCAATCAATTCGTCACGCTGTTCGCCGTCACCAGCCATCAAAAAGGCAAATTTGTCATATTTTTGACTGGCACGTGCAGCAGCCCTAATAAAGTGCGTCAGTCCCTTTTGAATCGTAAAGCGCGTGACGGTGCTGACGATCGTATAGCCTTCTTGCTTTAAAGCCTCTAGATAGCGATACGTGCGAAAATCGTACAAATACCCATCGTCAAAGCTAGATGGATCAAGCGCGTTATGAACAACCTCAATCTTGTCTTCGGAAATGCCATATTTTTGCATGATGATGCTTTTCGTAATATTGCTGACGGCGATAATGCGATCGGCCATCATTAATCCTTGATATTCGATCTCGTGTACCAGCGGATTGCCGCCGTCGGTACCAGAACGATCAAATTCGGTGGCGTGAACGTGCACGATAAGTGGCGCATTGGTTAATTCTTTGGCGCGCATACCGGCTTCCATTGTTAACCAGTCGTGGGCGTGGATCGCATCGGGGACGGATGTCTCTACGAACTGTTCCACAAACTGGACGTACCGTTTTTGCACGCCGCGCATATCTTTCAGATTGTTCATATCGGCCTTTGTCAGATCACCAGTAATCACGGTTTTACTGTCATAGGCACCCAAACCATATCTTTCAAGTGGGGTAAGCGGTGAGGCGCTGTGAATCGTCATAAAATCAATGCCAGGGTGCGCGGCAGTATAGGGAACGACAAAGTCGATCTTGGCGCCGGCAAGCGCAAGAGCCTTTGACATGTGATAACATGCCACTCCAAGGCCACCGCTATTGTGAGGAGGAAGCTCCCACCCGAGCATTAATATGTTCATACCCTGTTAACGAAAAGCCATACGGCTAGCCGGCCACTCCTTTATTTTTACACGTGATGTATGGCTTTATTATAGGCCGACGCTTATGCTTTTACAACACTTCTAACAGGTGAAGTTGTGCACAGTTACAAGTCAATTTCGGGTTGATCATGGGCTCGCCACGCAGTCATCGCGCGCGCAAGCGGCAGGATACGAGTATATCCATATAATTCAATCAAACGACGCGCAATATATCCTGGCCCGCCAGCGACGTATACGCCGTACCATTCGACATAGCCCCAGCCATGACCGACAGGTAGCCCGCTTGGCGGTTGTTTGGGTCGAAACCCGCGTAAAGGCCTGCCTGAAGCAACCCGCGCCAGGTGCTTGGCAATAAATATGCCTTGATCAAACGCCGGCCATGCCAAGCCGCTATATTTTACTGTGTTGTTATCGCCAAGGACGTATATGTCACGATACGCTTCCAGATACTGATTGACATTAACGCGACCATTTGGCGCAAGTTGAAAGTAATGACTATTAGCAGCAAAGAATGGATTATTTGCGACACCAGACGTCCAGATAGCCGTCTTTGTGCTTACTTTTTTACCATCAATAGTCACCGTATCGTCATCAAGCGCTTGTACCTTATGATCCGTCAGAACGCGTATCCCCATTTTTTTCAGCCGGCGCATCACCAAACGCTCGGCGGTTTTCGATGAACGCGGGATAATGCGGGGAGCTGCTTCAACAAGAGTCACCCGCGGCGTCCCATGGAGTCCCGGGTTTAACAGCTTGACCTCGCTAAGATATTCGTACAGTGCACCAGCAAGTTCAACGCCAGTTGGGCCCGCGCCAATGATAAAATAATTTTTATCTAGGTGTTTATCAACCGCAATCTCATCCTTAATATGCTGGGTGAAGGTATCAATCTCGGATAGCGACTTAATGCCGTATGCGTGCTGAGCCATGCCGTTGATGTTAAAGAATGTGGTCACCGACCCCAGTGCCAGTACAAGCTGGTCATAGTGGTAGCTTTTGTTGGCGCCGATGATAAGATGCCGGTCAGGGTCAACCGCATTGACCGTATCGTTAACGACAGTAACATTAGTTCGACCTGCGAAAATCTCGTCTAAGGGTAAGATTGACTCGGCCTTACTTTTACCTGTTGCGGTTGCGTAAAGCGTCGCGTGGTGCAGAAAATATGTTTCATCCGATATCAGCGTTATGCTTCCGATTTGGCGTTTACTTAGTTCAAGTGCCGCCTTAACCCCAGCAAATCCACCCCCGACAACAACTGTATGCATGTATTCCCCTTATTCTTCGTAGTTATGCTTATGGTAGCAGATTATTATTCGGCTTGCCACTTCCAATTGCCAACCTCTGCCATATCGACACCATGCAAGTTAATGAACTCTGAATGTTCGACTAACTTTGTTTCCATGGCAACTTTTAACTGTCGCGCGGCATCACTTTCCAGCCCTGTACGTTCGATGACATCCATTACCAGGTGGAACCGGTCCATTTTATTACGCACCGTCATGTCAAATGCTGTTGTGATCGAGCCTTCTTCGATATACCCGCGGACATGAAGATTGTGATTTGCGCGACGATAGGTTAGTCGGTGGATCAGCCACGGGTAGCCGTGGAAAGCAAAGATGATCTCTTTGTCACGCGTGAATATCTCGTCGTAATCGGGGTCGCTCAGCCCATGGGGGTGTTCGGTATTTGGCTGCAAACGCATCAGGTCAACAATGTTCACGACGCGAATCTTTAGATCGGGCAGGTGAGTACGCAGAATTGACACGGCCGCCAGCGTCTCAAGTGTCGGTACGTCACCCGCACAGGCCATGACCACATCTGGCTCATCGCCGCTATCATTGCTTGCCCAGTCCCAAACACCCAGCCCATTCGTACAATGCTCGACGGCCTCTTCCATTGACAACCACTGGGGGCTATCGTGCTTACCGACAATCGTAAGGTTGATGTAATTGCGGCTTCTTAAGCAGTGATCCATAACCGACAGCAATGTGTTGGCATCGGGCGGCAGATATATGCGCGATACCGAAGCCTTTTTGTTAACCAAGTGGTCAATAAAGCCTGGATCTTGGTGCGTGAACCCGTTGTGGTCTTGGCGCCATACATGCGACGTTAACAAATAATTCAGCGACGATATCTCTTTGCGCCATGGCAACTCTGACGACATTTTAATCCATTTTGCGTGCTGGCTAACCATCGAATCGACAATACGAATGAATGCCTCATAACTGTTAAACAACCCATGTCGGCCCGTCAGCAGGTATCCTTCTAACCATCCCTGTGACTGATGCTCACTCAGCATCGAATCAAGGACCGCACCGTGTGTCGCCAGTGACTCGTCGCTATCAATAATTCGGCCATGCCATTGTCGATCGGTCACTTCAAACACATCTTCAAGCCGGTTCGATACTGTTTCGTCTGGGCCGAATAAACGGAAATTGTGCTGGTCTTCGTTTTTCGCAATAACATCGCGAATAAAGGGCCCTAACGCATGGACGTTACCGACATTGGCCACACTGCGATATGGCACATCGACAGCGTACTCACGAAAATCAGGAACACGCAGTTCACGCAGCAGGTTACCACCATTCGCATGAGGGTTTGACCCCATACGACGATCGCCGGTTGGCACAAACTCGGTGATCTCAGGAAGCACCGCGCCGTGTTCGTCAAACAATTCCTCGGGTTTATAGCTTTTTAGCCAGTCTTCAAGCACCTTGACATTCTGCGGGTGCGCCTCGTCAACGGCAAGCGGTACTTGGTGTGCACGAAAGTTTCCTTCAATCTTTTTGCCATCAATATAGGCAGGGCCTGTCCAGCCCTTTGGTGAACGAAGGATAATCATTGGCCATCGTGGGCGAATGGTATCATTGTTTTCACGCGCGTTGGTCTGGATTTCTTTAATGCGGGCTATCGCTTTATCCAATTGCTCGGCCATTGCCTGATGCATACGCTCGGGCTCGTCACCTTCGACGTAATACGGCATCCAGCCATACCCCCTAAACAGCTGATCAAGCTCCTCGGGCTCAATACGGGCGAGGACTGTCGGGTTACTGATTTTATACCCGTTTAGGTGAAGGATCGGCAGTACCGCGCCATCTGTTTTGGCATCGATGAATTTATTTGAATGCCATGCGGTTGCAAGCGGGCCAGTCTCGGCCTCGCCATCACCAACAACGCACGCGGTGATCAGCGTAGGGTTATCAAATACCGTTCCAAACGCATGGCTAAGCGAGTATCCCAGCTCGCCGCCTTCGTGAATTGACCCGGGTATCTGCGGAGACACGTGACTTGACAACCCGCCCGGGAACGATGACATCCTAAACAGCTTGCGCAGACCGTTTTCGTTGCGCGTCACGTCAGGATAATAATCACTAAACGTTCCTTCCAAATACACGTTGCTGACGACACCCGGGCCACCATGGCCTGGGCCAGACACATAGATCATGTCCAGCGAATTCTTTTTTATCACCCGGTTTAAGTGCGCATAAATAAAGTTTTGCCCCGGCGCTGTTCCCCAGTGACCAAGGAGCAGCTTTTTAACGTGATTCATTTGCAGCGGTTCTTTAAGCAGCGGATTATCACACAAATATATCTGCCCAACAGTCAAATAGTTAGCGGCGCGCCAATAGGCATTTATTGCGTACAGTTCACTTTCGCTCAGTGGGGGTTGTGTGTGTTCCATTACTGTCTGTCCTTTGTTTTCATTGATATTATGCTGCGCGCGATTGATAAGGATTCGTCGGTCGGTATCACGTGGACGCCAACCTGACTATTCGGAGCAGATATTAACCGATCATGTCGCTCGTTCGCGTCGTTATCAATGGTGATGCCCAAAAACGACAGTCCTTCGCTAATGCGGCGTCTGATTTCGGCAGATTGTTCGCCAATACCACCCGAGAAAACAAGCGAGTCGATGCCGTTAATCGTGCTGGCAAGCGCGCCGATTGCTTTACGCGCCTGATAACAAAACAATTCGACAGCAAGTGCCGCATCCGGGTTTGTCGCTTGGGCTTGGATCAGTTCGTACATGTCACTGGATAGTTCTGACACTGCCAGCAGGCCCGACTCGTGATTAATCATGTGCTGATATTGGTCAATCGACAGATTAGCTTGTGTTGCGAGCGACCAGGCAAGCCCTGGATCGATATCGCCAGTCCGCGATCCCATTACAAGTCCCGATACCGGCGTGACACCCATGGTCATGTCGACAGGGTGGCCATCAACGGTCGCGGCCATACTGGCACCACTGCCAAGATGCGCATAAATAACGCGTCCACGCCTGGCTGTTTCACCGGCGATTACGCCAAATGTGTCGGACAGATAATCATACGACAACCCGTGATACCCAAAACGCCTGATCCCAAGGTCGCGGTAGGCGCGGGGGATTGGAACAATCTGGGCGACGTCGGGAATATCGTGAAAATATGCGGTATCAAAACAGGCGATATGCTGACTGTCGGGCAACAGATGACGCAGCTGGTCAATGATGGCAAGTGTCACTGGTGCGTGTTCCGGATCAATGCCACTAAATGTTGCCAGATCTGCACGGACGACATCGGTAATGATTGTTGGCTGATAATATGCTTTGCCACCATACACCACCCGGTAGGCAATGGTGTCGATTGACCCAGTCGGTACAGACTTATTGATAGTATCCAATATGACCTGCAGCGCTTGCTGGTGGTCTGATAGCGGCAACGTAATGGTCGCCTTCTCCGTACCTTCGGCCCACGAATCAAGTGTTGATCGTTCCTGCCCGATGTTTGCGGCCCTATACTCTGCTAGCCGCGTAAGATCAGGCTGGGCGTCATCATATAGCACAGTTTTTAGACTGGATGATCCAGCATTTACGACCAGCATACTCATGTTTGTAAACCCACCACTGTTACGCGCTATCTCCTGTTATTGTCTCGTTACGCTTATGGTATCAATTATCTCTTCTTCGGTAAATAGGGGCACCTAAATTGACAATACTAGTGATCGGCGAGATAATGCTGTCATCGTCATTGTCGCTTTTCGACACGGAAGGAGGTGATAGTGATGAAATGGGTAGGGCTTGTCGCACTAGCAAGCGCCGCAACACTGATTGTGTTCTTGATGGCAATCGGGGCACAGTACCTAGTGACATACGGTGACAACACGCCTATGTACAGTGGCGCTGCCGTCATGGGCGCAGGTCTGATGCGCGCCTTCGGGATTGTCCTCTACATTCTTACAGGTGTTCTGGTGCTTGCGTCAATCTTTGGCTTGATGGATGCTGCAGCAGACATTGTGACCAAGGATGAAGACCCCAACAGCCGCAAGTCGTAAACTTGCAAACGCTCCGCCGTATAGCGGAACCGCCCCCGAAAGGGGGCTTAAGCATGCCGTCATACTTTCTATTTCAGCCTTATACCCAATCTGTTACAATATGAAGGCTTAGGGGCATAGTACAACGGTTAGTATATGGGTCTCCAAAACCTAGGATCGTGGTTCGATTCCACGTGCCCCTGCCAAACAGGACAACTGTGAAATAACAGATGTAAATCGGTTCGATTATTTTAATAAAGCGCAAGCTTTATTATTTTTTGTCAAATTCACCCCTGTTAGAAAAGTTCGATTCCTGGTGCCCCTTTACGGCTCTTGGTGCTATAATCCGTCTTCCGTTCGCAAGGGTAGTAAGAATAGTAATTAACCCGTCACCGACTTCCATCGCCTGCTCAAGGGTTATGGGTCTACCATGTTGTTTCTCAAGAATTTTTGCCAATTCTAAATAATCATCATCAGTTAAGTCTCGGAATTGCTTTGGCTCTGTCATGATTTCTATGTAGCTTTTCATTACAGTCTCCTATTGTTGTGATAATGCTACCGAAGTTGAGAGAATGCAAGCAAAAGCATGTTACATTTGTAGTAACAACTTGAAATAGTACCCCTAGGGGGTATATACTAAAGGTATGATAAGCGACATAAAGCAACGTGCATTACACCGAGCAAAGATACTTGAGGGTCAGATGCGTGGTATCCAAAAAATGATTGAAAATGAAGATTATTGTATGGATATTCTTACTCAAAGTCTAGCTATTCAAAAGTCGATTAGCTCTCTCAACAAACTAATCCTTGAAAATCACATACGTACTCACGTGAGAGATAGTTTCAACTCTGACAAAGATGACGAAGAGATTATCGCTGAGTTACTTAGCTTGTATGAGCTGAATGTAAAGGGGAAATAACGTGAAGTTTATAACTGTATTAAAACACTCAGTAGTTTTACTCGCAGTTATTCTTCTTAACTCCGTTAGTCACGCATCGGCAATGACTACTATGCCGTCCAACGAGATGGGTAGTATGAGCCACAGCTCAGGCGATACTGGTTCTTGTGCAACCTTGTGCCGCACGGCTGTCGTAAGTCAAGACACGAATAACGTCAATCGCCCCGACAATGAAGATGATGACGAGCCAATAGTAGCTTTCTACGCAATAAACCAAGCTGGACTAGTTAGCGAAAAAACAGAAAAACAGAGGCTCTATGCAGAAACTATCAAACCGCCACCAAAGATACCAGTATATATTTTATACGGCGTATTCCGAGTGTAGGAAGATTATTTACTTAACAAATCTAATATAACTTTGGAGAAATTATGAAAAAGAATAAATACGGCTTAATCGTTATCGCAACCGTCGCAGTTGTCGCTATTGCAGGTATATCAATCTACGCAATCAGCAAAAACAATAATAATATGATGATGAACTCACAGTCCTCAATACGTGCTGATACCAACTCTGCCGACTACCAGCAATATGCAGCACTCAAAGGTGAAGCCTACGACAAGATGTTCCTAAGTAATATGATAGCCCACCATCAGGGTGCAGTCGATATGGCGAAACTTGCCCTCACAAATGCCAAGCATCAAGAACTA
>ERZ724509.820-NODE-820-length-12494-cov-5.725460_pt1 | contig 12494 bp, 17 predicted proteins | sample MGYA00376042_ERZ724509 | MGnify/ENA primary metagenome ERZ724509 (study PRJEB28724, sample SAMN07190887) | wastewater metagenome | isolation source: effluent of sewage treatment plant in Hong Hong | place: USA: Christiansburg, Virginia | collected 2016-03-01 ...
CATGACCCCGCAACAATTCCGCGCAGCCCGCAACGCTCTTGGCCTATCACAACACGCAATGGCGCAAGCGATGTTCATGGGCGTCAATGGCTGGCAATCAATCCTGCGCTGGGAGAAAGGAACGTCAAAGGTTCCAGGCCCAGCCGAATACGCAATACGCCGGATGATGGATGATGCAGGGGTGGTGGTGTGAGATGCGCAAGGTGATTAACGCAATGATGGGGGTGGTGTGCAGTTCATGCCTACAGCACGCAATGCGCGCCTGGGACTGGTCGGTTGCATACAGCCAGCCCCAATTATTTTTCAGCCATGTGCTTTTTGTGATTGACGGCCAATGCCAATGGCAGTATCAGGGGTTCAACAGCAACGGGGCACTGCCCCACCAGATAGGGAAAAGAAAAATGCAGACCATCGAACAAATCGCCCGCAAAGTCCGCCGCATGGCTTCGCACCTGACTGTTGCAGAGCAAGACGCGATCATCGCTAATCGGGTCGCATCTTCAAATCGTGAAGCCGCCCGCGCCGCAGAGCCTGCACAGCCGATCATGCGCCGCCGTGTTACTGCAACCGGAATTGTGCTGGCATCATGACCCCCGAACAATTCAAAATCATCCGCCTTACCGCTGGCCTGTCAGTCCGGCAACTCGCAACAGTCCTCCGCATTCAAGACGCTGGCACAATCCGGCGATATGAAAACGGTTCGCGCGAAGTGTCAGGGCCTGTCAGCGCGCTTATGGACATGATCCACAATGGCGACTTGCCGGAGAGGTTTAACCCAGTCGCTCCCGGCTAGGTTAAAGGGGCCAGCTATCCCCCGCATGGCTGGCCCCACTTGCACAAACCAACGGGAAGGGGTAAAACAATCCCGTGGCAACCAACCTGACACCCAAGCAAGAGGCGTTTGTACAAGCGTACCTGACAACGGGTAACGCCTCGGAGGCTTATCGGCTTGCGTATGACGCCGAAGGCATGGCGTCGGCAAGTATCAATGTGCAGGCCAGTAAGATGCTGGCCACCCCTAAGATCGCCCTAAGGGTGCAAGAACTTCAAGCCATAGCCGTTGAACGTGCCCTTGTGACCGTCCAGAGCCTCACCGACGAGCTTGAAGAGGCAAGGGCACTCGCACTACAGGAAGGGCAACCTAGCGCCGCTGTGAGCGCCTCTATGGGCAAAGCTAAGTTGCATGGGTTGCTTGTCGATAAGGCGGCAATAACCGGCACCTTCACCGCGATAACCGAAGTCAAACTATCCGGCCCTGAATGACCAGCGTCACGGTTCGCCTCCCGCCTAAGCTAATCCCGGTATTCCTCGGGCCTGCCCGTTATCGTGGCGCATACGGTGGGCGGGGCAGCGCCAAGACACGCTCGTTTGCCAAGATGACGGCGGTCAATGCCATGCGGTGGGCGCAGGCTGGCAGGACGGGGATTATCCTTTGCGTTCGCGAGCATCTAAACAGCCTTGCCGATAGCTCGATGGCGGAAATCAAGGCTGCGATCCAAGACGAACCTTGGCTGGCGACATACTTCGACATTGGCGAAACGTACATTCGCACGATCTGCGGGCGCATCGAATATGCGTTCATCGGATTGCGGCACAATCTGAACAGCCTGAAGTCGAAAGCTAAAATCCTGTTGTGCTGGGCAGACGAAGCCGAGCCTATCAGTGATGCGGCTTGGGAAAAGCTAATCCCGACGGTTCGTGAGGAAAACTCCGAAATATGGGTAACGTGGAATCCTGAACTTGAAGGCAGCGCGACGGATAAGCGCTTCCGCAAAGACACGTCCGCCGATGTCAAAATCATTGAACTCAACTGGCGCGATAATCCGTGGTTCCCGTCCGTGCTGGAACGGGAGCGCCAGGACGATCTGGAAAAGCGCCCAGACAATTACGATCACGTTTGGGAAGGCGGGTACAAGACCCACTTTGAGGGCGCGTACTTCACCACGCACATTCGCAGGGCCGAGACTGAAGGTCGGTTGACCATTGTGCCAGAAGATCCACACCTAGTCATCCGCATGGTGTGCGACATCGGCGGGACTGGCGCAAAGGCGGATAACTTCGTGTTCTGGGCGGCGCAATTCGTTGGACTGACGATCCGTTGCGTCAATCACTACGAGGTTCAAGGCCAGCCCATCGCTGCGCATCTCGAATGGCTGCGACGGAACAACTACACACCGGATCGAACAATCATCGTGCTGCCCCATGATGGCGATACGAACGATCGAGTGTTCGACGTGTCTTACAGGTCGGCATTCCGTGATGCCGGCTATCAGGTCGATGTGATCCCGAACCAAGGTAAGGGCGCTGCGATGATGCGCGTTGAAAAGGTGCGAGAGCACTTCCCCCGCATTTGGTTTGACGCCAAAAAATGCGCAGGCGGCATCAAGGCTTTGCGCGCCTATCACGAAAAGCGCGGCGAAAAGCGCAACATCGGACTTGGGCCGAACCATGACGAGAACAGCCATTCTGCCGACGCATTCGGGCTGCTATGCCTGACCTACGTGGAGCCGCAAGCCTACAACGATGATGACGACTACCACGAAGATCAAGGCCGCAACGCCACAACGGGTTACTAGCTTGCCACTTCACAAAGCGCGTGTTAAAACGCGGCATCCATCGTCGCGAGACTGACGGCTAAGGGGTTCTTAAATGGAATTGAATATCCCACAAGACGCGGAAGACGCTATCCGCGCGGATATTCAAGCCAAGGCCGATATGCAATCGATCAGCTTGTTGATGCAATTCGCTGAAGCTGACGGCGATATATCCGAATACCTGACATCTGAGCAAATCGCGCAAGTCATCGATCAGGTTTGCGACACGTACGAATGCGACAAGGAAAGCCGGTCTGATTGGGCCGAGGTTGCTGAAGAAGCGTTGAAAGAGATCGGCGAAACAAAATCCAACGCCAAAGACTTCCCTTGGCCAGGGGCATCAAACGTCAAGTACCCGCTACTCGCAACGGCTGTCATGCAGTTCAACGCGCGTTCGTACCCTGCCATTGTCAAGGGTGACGAGGCGGTATCGTGCAAGGTGCTGGGCAATGATAACGGAATGCCGCGCCTTGACGATCAGGGCCAGCCGCTATTCCAGTTCCAAGGTTTACCCGTAGCGTTTTTACCCCAAGGCCCTGTCGTGATCACACCGCAAGGCCCATCCCCTCTACCGGAAGGAGGTGATCCAGAACCCGTGTGGGCGAGGGCACCGGGCGATAAAACCAAACGTGCAGCGCGTGTGCGTCAGTACATGAATTACATGTTGTTCTACCAGATGGACGGATGGGAAGCTGAAACCGATACACTGCTATTCCAGATGCCTGCGATTGGATGTGGCTTTCGTAAATCATGGTTTGACGGGCGCAAGCATCAAAGCAAGTTTGTGCCAGCGCTTAAACTGGTAGTGAACAACGCGGCAAAGTCATTGGATGACGCCCCGCAAATCACTGAAGAGATCGATGGCATTTACCCGCATCAAATCAAGCGGGACATTCGGACCGGCAAATACCGCGCCGATGTGACGTTCAATGATGACGAGAAAGACGCTCGGCTTCTGATCGAGGCGCAAGCGTACTTTGACCTTGATGACGACGGCATCGACGAACCTTACATTGTCACGATCGATCACAAGTCCAAACAGCTTTTGCGCATCGTGCCTGACTTCGGGCCGGATCAGGTGCAACTGGCGCAAACCGATGTGGCCTATATCGAGCGCCGCAAGTTCTACACGAAATACGGGTTTATGCCGAACCCTGAAGGCCAGTTCTACAACATCGGCCTTGCGCATTTGCTTCACCAATACGGCAACGTCATCAACACGCTGATCAATCAGATGATTGATGCAAACACGGCGGCTGTAGCTGGCGGTGGCTTTGTCGCGTCCGGTCTCAAGATACAAGGGCGCGGGCAATCGTCGTCGCTTAAATGGCGTCCAGGCGAATACAAAACAGTTCCTGTGGCTGGTGACGCGCTTCGCAGCGGCATTGTCGAGCGGACATTCCCGCAAGCCAGCCCTGTCATGTTCAACTTGCTTGACCTGATCCTTGGCGCGGCGCGGGACATTGCATCGATCAAGGATATTCTGACCGGCGAAGGGTCAAACAATGGGCAGGTTGGCACCACGCTTGCGCTGATCGAACAGGGATTGCAGGTCTTTACCGCGATCTACAAGCGGGTTTATCTTGGCCTTAAGGGCGAGTTTAAAATCCTGTTTGGCAACATCGGCAAGTATGCTGACGAGGCCGCACAAGCCGCGTATATGGAATTGCTGGATGATCCTGCGGCGGACATCATGCAGGACTTCAACGCGGCGGATATGGACATCTGCCCCGTATCTGATCCTAGCAGCGTCACGCGGATGCAGCGTATGACTAGGGCGCAATTCCTGCTTGGCACAATCGAAACGCTGCAAGCCGTTGGTGGTGATGCGCGCGAAGTGCTGCGCCGTGTTTATGAAGCCGCTGACGTTGACGACATCGACAAGATTTTGCCCGCTCCTCCACCGCCCGGACCTGAACAGGCAATGGCAATGGCGGACATGGAAGCGACGGTTCGCGGCAAGGTTGCAAAGGCGGTCAAGGATGAAACGGACGCACAAGCTAAGATGGCCTCGTTGGAACTGGACGCCAGCGCGCTGGAATTGGAGCAAGGCAAGGCCGAACTCGAAGCGCTGAAGGTTGGTATGGGGATGGCTGATGCAGCTTGACGCCAAAGACTTCGCGGAATGGTTCGACCTACCAATGACGCAATACGTCATGGCGGCGATGCAGGCCCTTGCAGAGCGTGAAATGCAGGCGTGGCAGGGACATGCATGGGAGGGCAACCTTGACCCTCTGGCGCTGCACACGGCCCGCGCACGGGTCGAGGTCAGCAACACCTTCACCGGCAACACTTTCGATGATTGGAAGGCTATCAATGATCCCGAAGCTTGAAGACTGCAAACCCGGACTGCGCCCGATGGGTTATAACGTGCTGGTCGCTGTTGATGTGGTCGAGGAAAAGACCGCAGGCGGCATTATCCTGCCCGGCAAACACACCGAACGCGAAAGCAGCGCATCGGAAAAGGGCCGCGTTGTCGCAGTGTCGCAGATGGCATTCACGGGCGGCGATTGGGTTGGCGTTAATGACTTGCCCAAGGCTGGCGATCTGGTGCGTTTCCAGCGCTACGCGGGCGGTGGTGAACCTGTCGAACTGGCTGACGGCAACAAATATCGCATCATCGCGGATGCAGACTTGAAGGGGGTTTACGATGAGCGGACGTGATATTTCAGCGGCGGATTATGCCGTCGCAGTGACGCCTAGCGATAGCACTGTGTTTCAGTACCCGCGCGCGATCTACGTTGGTGTGTCTGGCGATGTGGCTGTGGTCCTGCGAGGCAAGACCGGCGCAGTGACGTTTAAGGCTGTCCCCGCTGGCATCCTTCCCATTCGTCCGGTGCAGGTTCTCTCAACCGGCACAACCGCAACCGACATTCTAGCGCTTTACTAAGTTTTCCCCACAGTGGGGATCGGTGGCCCGCCTTATGGGCAAGAGTGAGTGTCTATGGACCTTGAACAGAATGCATCGTCGGGAGACGAAGCGATTGAAGCGGTAGAGGTTGAAGAAACCGAAGCCGTCGAAGTTGAACAGGCAGAACCAGTCACGATTGAAGGCCTTGCCGGTGAAATGGGCTGGCGACCGAAAGAGGACTGGAAGGGCGATCCCGACAAGTGGAAGCCTGCACATGAATATGTGCGCTCCACGGTCGATGTGAACCGCAAGGTGGTCAACCGCCTAAAGGGTGTCGAAGACCAGCTTGCCCGCGTGGCCCGAACATCGGTTTCCATTACAGAACGCGAAGTCGCCAAAGAGCGCGAACGGCTGATGCAGGAACGCGAGGAAGCCTTTGACGCTGGGGACCGCGATGCATTCCAAAAAGCGGAACGTGAACTTGCCAAGGTTGCAACTGTAGCGCCGCCAACGGTTCCAGACGAGACACACTCATTCATCGAACGCAACGCTAACTGGTTCCAAAAGGATCAAGAAGCGACGGCATGGGCGATCAATCGCACCAATGAACTTGCAGCAACCGGCCTCGGCCATGCGCGCCAGTTGGCTATCGTTGAACGCGAAGCAAAAACCATGTTTCCCGAGTTCTTCGAGGCTGAAAAACCAAAGCCAAAAGCGGCACCGCTGAACACTCCAGGTACTCGCGCGGCAGTATCTGCCAAGAAGGGTTTCGCGTCACTTCCTGCCGATGCGCAGAAGGCCGCACTCGATTTTGAGGCCAAGCGCGGAATTAATCGCGAGGAATACGCAAAAATCTATTACGAGGAGAATTAATGTGCTAGAAGGCACTTCAGAAACCCGCCGTCCGGGACGTCCAAAGCGTGACGAAACGACGAACACCGAGCGCCGCCGTAGATCGGGTGGCATTGCGTCAAAGCTAACCATCCCGCCTGAAGTCCTTAAAGCTTTCCCCGATATGGAGTTTCGGTGGGGCCGCGATGACGGGGACCGGATGCAGCGCCTGACGCAACATGACGATTGGGACAAAGTTCCCGGCGTCGAGCCTATTCATGGCGGTAAAGGTGTGGACGGTAAGGGGATGCAACAGCACCTCCTGATGAAACCGAAAGCGTTTATGGAAGCGGATCGGGCCGAAAAGTTGGCCGCTATCGATGACCGAACCAAAGCGCAATTTGCCAGACCTACCGCCGATCAAGGGACTGGTGCGGATGGCCTTTATTCCGTGCCGGGTAACAAACTCACGGAGGTCTAAATGCCTTTTGGTCTTACACCCGTCCGCTACAAAAGCGGCGCACCGTACAACGGAGCAGCTAACCTGTATTCCGTTGCAGCTGGCGAAACCAATAACATCTTTATTGGCGACCCAGTTCTTATCTCTGGCACTGGCGATGCTGCTGGTATTCCCGGCGTTGTCCGCGCGGCTGCTGGTGATCGCATGACCGGCGTTGTGGTTGGCTTCGGTCAATTCGACGGCGCTTCGGCAGGCTCAACCACGGCAATCAATCGCGGCTATCGCACGGCTTCGACGGCAGACTATCTGCTTGTTGCTGACGATCCAGCATTGCTGTTCGCGGTTGAAGAAGATGCCGTAGGCGGCGCTCTGGCAACCACCGATATTGGCAACAACGCCGATCTGGTGGCTGGCACGGGCAGCGTTTACACCAAGTGTTCGGGCTACATGCTCGATAGCTCCACCAAGGTGACCACGACTGCTCAAGTCCGCATCTGGGGTTTTGACCAGACCATCGGCAACACCATCGGTGGAACTGCCCCTGTTTGGCTCGTTTCGATTGTCGAAGCGACTGAAACACCATCTGCTGGCACCACCGGCGTCTAAGGAGGACGGAACATGACAATTACTCGTTCAAACCACCCGTCGAACCTTTGGCCCGGTATTAAGGCGCTCTTCGGCAACTCGTACAAAGCCTATGGCAAGCCCTTTGAAGACTATTTCCAGATGGAAATGTCGGACAAGGCCTACGAGGAATATATGGAAGCAACGGGCTTTGGCCTTGCTGCTCCCAAGCCTGAAGGTGCATCGATCGGTTACGACAACGATTCCGAAGGTTACAAGACGCGTCTTACCAACGTGACTTATGGCCTTGGCTACATTGTCACCCGCGAAGCACTGGACGACGGCCAATACAAGACCATCTCCGAGCGCCGCGCTCCTGAACTGGCGCGTTCGATGAACTCGACCAAGGCAATTGTTCACGCAAACGTGCTGAACCGTGGCTTTTCGGGTTCGTATCTCGGCGGCGATGGTGTGGCGCTGTTCTCGGCTTCGCACCCTACGCTTTCGGGCAATCAGTCGAACCTCTTGACCGCTGCCGATCTTTCGGAAGCTGGTCTTGAAGCTGCAACCACGGCTATCCAGACCATGAAGAACGCACGGGGCCACATCCTCGGCGCGCAGCCCATGACGCTGGTTATCCACCCATCTGAAATGTTCAATGCCTCGCGCATTCTGGACAGCGAACTTCAGGCGGGCGCTAAGACCGACACCACGAACACGAACAATGTGAACGTGCTGAAGGCCAAGGGGTTGATCGGCAAGGTTGTGATTGATCCTTACCTGACTGATGCGGATGCCTGGTTCCTGACCACGGACATTCCGTATGGTCTGGTAAGCCAGCAACGTCGTGCCTTGGAATTTACCAAGGATAACGACTTCGACACCGAGAACGCCAAAGCCAAGGCGACCGAGCGCTATGCCGCCGGTTGGATTGACTGGCGCGGGGTGTACGGCAGCGCAGGGGCATAAAAACCCAAGGAAGGCCCACCGCCTTATAAAGGGTGGGCACTCTTTCCACGGGGGCCGCAATGACAGGTAATTCCTACATCGCTGGCGGGGCATATGGCTGCTGTGACCGGTGTGGCTTTCAGAAGCGCCTGAAGTCACTGCGTAAGGAGTGGACCGGCTTGATGGTTTGCAGCCCTTGCTACGATCCCCGCCCTGATGAAATGACACCGCCGCGCGTCAAGGCTGAAGGCGTTCCATTGCCGAATGCCCGCCCTGACAACCAAAACGCGGCCTATGTCGAGATAACGGCGGATGATTTATGACCACCAGCGGCACCACGGCATTTAGCACAACGGCGCGCGACTTCGTAAAGAACGCATTGCTTGAAAACGGCATCATTGCTTTTGGGGATGATCCGGAAGCCGAAGAAATGACCGCTTGCCTGTTCCGCTTGAACGCCATGCTGAAAACATGGGGTGCGCGCGGGCTTGGCTGGAAGCAGGAAGTTTACACAGCATCGGGTACGGCTGACACAGCTTCGATCACGTTGCCGGTCTACGTGCGTGAAGTGAACGGCGCGCGATATGTTGAAAGCGCCACGAATGAGCGCGCCATGAGCCGCTTTGAACGCGACGATTACACTGTGCTGCCGAACAAGGCGGCATCGGGAACGCCAACGATTTTCAACGTCGAACAGAACGCGGGCGCGTTGGTGTTGAATGTCTGGCCTGTGCCTACGGCTGACTTCACGCTTAGCCTCGATATTGACCGCGCGCTTGATACTGTGACGGACGCAAGCGAAACCATCGACATCCCAGAGGAATGGACCGAATGCGTGATGTCCAATCTTGCGCTGCGATGCTGCAATATCTTTGGTGTTTCGCCAACGGCGGAGTTGAAGGAAGTAGCGCAACTTAGTGAGCGTGAAATGTTCGACGCATACCGGCCTGCATCCTACTTCATGGGCGCGATGTAATGCCCAATATTGAGTTTGCCACATCGTCATATGAACGCGGGCGCGGTGATCTGCCACCGCTTTCTGTAACGAATATGGTGCTGGAGCAAGCGCCAACGGAAAAGACCGGCAAGGCACTGCAAAGCCGTATGGCTGTCATCGACCGTGGCGAGAATATGGGGTCGGGGCCGGTCGCTGCGATATTCCGTAAAGATGGGGTACAGTCGGGCGATCTGTTCGGCGTCTCCAATGGCAACCTGTACCGCGTCACAGCCTCGCTAGGCGCTGTCCCCGGCTTTGGGCCTGTATCCATCGCGGGTAATGAAGGTGGCGTTATGGTGGCCGCTGGTGACGCTCTGCGGTATTATAACGGCACCACGCTTGAAGATGTGGCATTCCCTGACAGCGCGCCGGTTACAAAGGTTCTTGCAGGCGCTGGGCGTTTCATCGCGCTTCGGGCTGACACGGGCAAATTCTACTGGACGCCAGTTCTTGCCAGCACGGTTGATCCACTCGACTTTGCAACGGCTGAAAACCAGCCTGACAACCTCAAGGATGCGTTGTTTATTGATGACGTGCTTTGGCTGTTTGGCACCGAAACGGTTGAGCCTTGGCCGAATACGAGCGATGCTGATTTACCATTTCAGCCGCTTGAAGGGCGCGTTATCGAAAAGGGCATTCGTGCCACGGGTTGCGCGGCGGCTATCGGTTCGACGTTCGCATGGGTCACAAACGAAAATCAGGTGTGTCTAAGCGACGAAAACAACATCATATCGAACAACGGCTTGCAAGAGCGGATTGAAGCCAGCGCTTCGGTTAGCTTGTTTGCGTTTGTGATGGGTGGGAATGAGTTTCTCTGCCTTCAGCTCGACACTGAAACGCAAGTCTACCAACCGCGCACCGGACAATGGTCGGAATGGAAAACCTATGGCCAAGAACGTTGGGCGGTAGGGTGCTTTTCGGGCGGCGTGATGGGGTCAAATATCGATGGCCGCACACTGACATTCGGCGCGGGGCATGTTGATCTAGGCAGGCAGATGGAGCGGTTGTGGTCTGCCGGCATGCCGATGGATGGCGGGGCGGCGCGTATCAGCAATGTGGTCGCTCGCGTGAACATCGGGCAAACTCCATTCCTTACCGGCGATTATGTCGATCCGGTTATTGAAATGCGGACTTCACGCGATGGCGGCAAGACTTGGGGGGAATGGCGGCGCAAGTCGCTAGGGCGTCAAGGGGATTGGCGGCAAGAGGTGCGCTGGCGTGGTATTGGATTGGCGGGCCGTCCGTCGTTCCTTGCGCAATTCCGCGTTACCGATCCAGTCGATATACGCGTTTCTGGTGTATTAATTAATGAGCTAGGCGGTGGGCGGCAATGATAACCCCCACCATCGTCAACCTTGCACGGCTGCAACGTCAAAAGGCGTATTTTGACCGTGAAGGCTATCCGACGGCGCAAATGCAAATCCATTGGCAGAAGACAATGGAAGCGATTGAAGCTGCTTTTGCCAGCATAAACGAGACGATAACCGAGATTACAGATACACAGGACGCACAGGCGCTAACGCAAGCTGAATTGGCCGCAACTCAGGCTGATTTAACCGCTACGCAAGCGACTTTGACAACGGCTGTTGATGACATTGCAGCGGCGCAAGCGGCTATCGTGACCGTTCAGGACGATGTGACAGGCTTGCAAACGTCGATCCTTGATGCAGTGCTAAAAGACCAGACAACGGCATGGGCAACGCCATCGGGCACGTTCACGCGCACGACATTCGCGGCATATGCAGGCCAGACGGTTGACGCGGCATACACCCAAGCCGAAGTGCAGACGATTGACGACACGGTAAAGGGTTTGTCCGAACGGTTGGCGGCATTGATTAGCGATCTGCGCGGGAACGGGGTTCTTACATGATCCGTGCCATGACCTTGGATGACTTGCCTGAAGTCGCACGATTGGGGGCAGTATTCCACGCTCGCGCCGGTTGGGATGAAATTGAATATAACGAAGCGGACTGCATCGCATCCTTGACCAAGTTCATGGAAACGGGTAGTTTCATCGGACTAGTAGCCGATGACGGCCATATAGTTGGAATGGTGGGCGGCATAATCAGCCCGGTCTATTTCAACTACTCCCATATCTCCGGTGAGGAACTGTTCTGGTACGTGGCCGATCGCGCGCCACAAATGACCGGGATTAAGTTGCTCAAAGCGATGGAAAGCGAAGCCCGCACACATGGTTGCCGGTCTTGGCAAATGAAGTCGCTAGACCGGTTAGGCGGGGAACGCATGGTGCGGTTGTATGATCGAATGGGCTATCGGCGTTCCGAAAGCTTGTTCATCAAGGAGCTTTAGAAATGGCCATCGGCACAATTGCTGCGATCTTGGGAGGCTCTGCACTGCTTGCGGGCGGGTCTGCCCTGTCAGCGTCCAGTGCGAACAAGAACGCAAAAGCCGCCTCTGCTGATGCCACCGCTACGGCGCGCGAGAACAACGCGCTAACCCGTGAGATTTACAGCAAGAACGAAGCCACGCTGTCGCCATTTGTGCAGACTGGCACGGCGGCGGGCGCGCTGCTTAACGACTTCTACGGCATCCAACCACAAGCGGCGTCCACGGGCGCATTGGCTAGTTTCGCCCCATCCGGCATGTCTGGCCCGAATTATGCGGGATACGTCAATTCCAATCCTGATTTGATGGCGGAATTTTCGCGGGTTAGCGATCAATTCGGCGGTGATCCGGCTGCATTCGGTGAATTTCATTACAACACATACGGGCAAGGCGAGGGGCGCACGGTTCCGGTTTATGGTGCTGCCACAGCAAGCCCTGCAACTGGAGCGCCTGTTTCCGCGCCGTCGTCAAAGTCTGCTTTCGCCAATTACATCGCAAACTCGGATTATGCTTTCCAGCAAGGCGAAGGCAATAATGCAGTTAATTCGGGTTATGCTGGCAAGGGTACGGTGCAATCAGGCGCGGCAATGAAGTCGCTAGAGAACTACCGGCAGAACCTGCAATCGGGCTATCGTCAACAATGGGCAGGCGGTGTGGCTAATCAGCAAGGTGTGGGCCTGCAAGCTGGTGGCGCTTTGGCGGGCGTGGCGACGAACTACGGCAACACCATCGCGGCAAGCAACACGGCGGCAAGCGATGCGCGGGCCAATGCGGCGCTGTCGCAACAGAACGTGTTCGGCAATGCGCTTGGCACGGCGGGCGGTGCGCTGCTGAAAGGGTTTGGCTAATGGCTATCCAGTGGGGCAATAATTCGGCGCTGGCAGGCTTTCAGAACGCCTTGGC
>ERZ724509.823-NODE-823-length-12477-cov-8.872565_pt1 | contig 12477 bp, 7 predicted proteins | sample MGYA00376042_ERZ724509 | MGnify/ENA primary metagenome ERZ724509 (study PRJEB28724, sample SAMN07190887) | wastewater metagenome | isolation source: effluent of sewage treatment plant in Hong Hong | place: USA: Christiansburg, Virginia | collected 2016-03-01 ...
AGGCGAATTTGGGTTCGGCGGCTGCTTCGGTGGAATGGAATAAATCCGAGCGTTCCATGTTCCTGCCGTGGGGCAAAGCGGGTAATTTGACCGTCACCCACCAAGGTAGCGGCAAACCGTGGCTGACATTGCAATCCTTAGCCGCTGTTCCGGTGACTGCGCCGTTCAATGCGGGTTATCAAATCAAGAAAACCATTACGCCCATCGAACAAGCCAACAAAGGTTTGCCCGCCGGTAGCTATAGCCGTGGCGATATGCTGCGTATCACAATGGAAGTCAACGCCAGCACCGATATGACGTGGGTGGTAATTAACGACCCCATTCCTACCGGAGCCACCATCTTGGGTAGCGGTTTAGGGCGTGATAGCGAAATCGCCACCCAAGGCGAGAAGCGTGATGGCAATAATTGGCCGGCGTTTGAGGAGCGCAGTTTTGAAGCCTTCCGCAGCTATTACGAATACCTGCCCAAGGGCGTTATCAAGATGGAATACACCATTCGCTTGAATAATGCAGGGGAGTTCTCGTTGCCCCCATCACGGGTTGAAGCGATGTATGCCCCTGAGATATTCGGCGAAGTTCCCAACCCCCGCATGAAAGTAGAGGCAGGGAAGTAGAAGATAGAGAAGATAAAGAAGATGGAAAGATCGTTGCTTTCTTCTTAAGAAAGCATTAATCTAGGTGCTTTAGCCTAAGCCTTTCGCGTTGGTGCGTGAAAGGCTTTTTTTAATGGTGTCCCCAATGGTTTCGATTCGTCTGATTGTTATCGCTTGCATGGCAATACTGCCGGTAGCGCCCGTAGTCCACGCAGAAAATGCGATCAAAAAAGATGCGCCTCCCCTCATTGCATGGTCGGCTTCGCAAATTCAACTGGCGGGTGTGCAAACCCACATCGTGGGGGCGGGATCGAATGGCGCGGCGCGGGATGCCGTCACTTTTCAAGGCACGGTGATTTTGCCGCCGCAAGCAACGATGGTCGTGAGTGCGCCCTTGGCAGGCGTGGTGCAGGATATTGGCGTGGGGGTCGGGCAAAGCGTGCGGGCGGGGCAAACGGTGGCGCGGTTGATGAGTTCGCAGTTGCTGGAATGGCAGCGCGATACGCGGCAAGCCCAGTCCAACGCCAAGCTCGCCCAAGCCAAATTGCAGCGTGATGAACAGCTTGCCGCCGAAGGCCTAATCGCCCAAGTGCGCTTGCAAGAAACCCGTAATCAATATGAAATTGCCCAATCCATCGCAGCGGAACGTCGGCAGGCGATGCAGTTGGCGGGCGGTGTTGCCGAATCAAACCAGCCCCTGCTGGCGTTGAATGCAGCGGTGGCGGGTACGGTGATGGAGGTATTGGCTACTCCCGGGCAGCGTGTCGAAATGGGAATGCCCGTGTTACGCATCGCGCGTGCGGGGCTGCTGGCGGTGGAGTTGCAAGCCACCCTCGCCCAAGCGCGGACGCTGCGGGTGGGTGACAGCATCACGCTGGAAGGTTGCCGTACCCCTGCGCGATTGGCGGCGATTGCGCCATCGGTGAACGCCAATAACCAATCGGTTGTGCTGCGTGCCGATTTTCAGTCTACCGAGCCTTGTTTGCGGATCAACCAATTCGTGCAGGCCTCGGTGAAAAGTTCGGGGAATACGGCAAATACCGTGAATACTGTTAATACAGTGCATGTGCCCGCTTCGGCGACCGTGCAGCGCGATGGAAAAGCGTATGCTTTTGTCCGCAAGCCGCAGGGCTTTGCTCCCGTTGCGGTGGAGGACGTGCGGTCGGGTGATGCCATCGCCGTGCAAGGAATCGCCGCCCTCAAAGGCGCGTGGATGGGCTTAGGGGCGGCTGAGGCAAGTGGTGTGGCGGGTGGTCAATAATGCTCTCACGTCTCATAGCTTTTTCTTTGTCCCAGCGCTTGTTGATGCTGGTTTTGTCGCTGGTTTTGCTGGTGGCGGGTGCGTTGGCGTTTCGGGATTTGTCGATTGATGCCTTCCCCGATGTGTCCACCACGCAGGTCAAAATCATTTTGAAGGCGGCGGGTATGACTCCGGCAGAAGTCGAATCCCGCATTGTTGCGCCGATTGAACAAGAACTCCTCGGCATTCCGGGGCAGGTCATGCTGCGTTCGCAAAGCAAATACGCCATTGCCGACATTACGCTGGATTTTGCCGATGGAACCGATATTTATTGGGCGCGTCAGCAGGTCAGCGAACGGCTCTCGGGCGTGATGGGCGAGTTGCCGCAAGGCTTAACCGGAGGACTCGCGCCCATCACCACGCCCTTGGGCGAGATGTTTATGTTCACGCTGGAAGGCGATGCAACGCTCGCGGAAAAACGTAAATTGCTCGATTTCGTGATTCGCCCTCGTTTGCGCGGCATTGCGGGCGTGGCGGATGTGAACGTGTTGGGCGGTAGCGTGGAAACCTTTGAGGTCGTGCCCGATGTGGCGGCGTTGGCGGCGCGAAAAGTGTCGTTATCGCAGTTGCAAGAAGCCTTGGGCGCGAACAACCGCAACGATGGCGCGGGTCGTTTATCGGGCGGGGAAGAATCGCTCTTGGTGCGCAGTGAAGGCAGCGTCAAAACGCTGGATGATGTGCGGATGATTGCTATCAATACGGGAGCTACCAATGCAGCTACGGTGCGCGTTGGCGATGTATCGACTGTGCAACTCGGTAGCTTGACCCGCTACGGTTCGGTGACCAAAGATGGCAAAGGTGAGGCGGTTGAAGGGCTTGTTTTGGGTCTGCGTGGCGCGAATGCCCAAAAGCTGGTGCATGACGTGAAAGAAAAATTGAACGAGCTGCAATCATCCTTACCCAAAGGCATCACCATTGTGCCGTTTTACGATAGGGGCGATTTGGTCAGCCGCGCTGTGAACACGGTCACCAAAGCGTTGGCGGAAGCGATTGTGCTGGTGCTGGTGTTGCTGCTGCTGTTTTTGGGCAACCTGCGGGCGGCCTTGGTAGTGGCGTTGATTTTGCCCTTGTCGGCGTTAGCCACCTTTGTGCTGATGCAGCGTTGGGGGCTATCGGCTAACCTGATGTCCTTGGGTGGGCTGGCGATTGCGATTGGTATGCTGGTCGATGCCGCCGTGGTGGTGGTGGAAAACATCGAAGCCCATCCGCCCAATCAATTGCCACGCCTGCATAACCTCTACCGCGCGACGCAGGAAGTGGCAACGCCCGTGGCGGCGGGTGTGTTCATCATCATGATTGTGTTCTTGCCGCTGCTGACCTTGCAGGGCTTGGAAGGTAAATTGTTCAGCCCCGTGGCGCTGACGATTGTGTTTGCGCTGGGGGCATCGCTTTTACTATCGTTTACGGTGATTCCGGTATTGGCTTCGGTGGCATTGAAGGCGGAACATCACGGTACGCCGTGGCTGGTGCGCAAACTGGAAGCGGCTTATACCCCCTTGCTGGACTGGGCGTTGAACCATGCCCGCGCGGTGGTCGTGGCCTCGGTGGTGGCACTGGCGGGGGCGGTTGCGCTGTTTCCGTTTATCGGCAAATCGTTTATGCCGTCGCTGGACGAGGGCGACATCATCATGCAGGTGGAAAAATTGCCGTCCATCCACTTGGCGCAATCCGCCGCCACCGATTTGGCCTTGCAGCAGCGTATCTTGAAAGAAGTGCCGGAAGTGCAAAATATCATCGCCCGCGTGGGTTCGGACGAGCTGGGGCTTGACCCGATGGGCTTGAATGAAACCGATACCTTCTTGGTGCTGAAGCCGCACAGCGAATGGCGTTTTCAAACCAAAGAAGAATTGGTCGATGCCCTGCGCAAAGTGGCGGAAGGCATTCCGGGGATCAATGTGAGTTTTACGCAGCCGATTGAAATGCGCACCTCGGAAATGCTTTCTGGCGTGCGGGGCGATCTGGCGGTGAAAGTGTTTGGCGCAAATGCCGATGAATTGGCGCAAATTGCCGAAAAAATCGTGCAAACCCTGCAAAAAATCCAAGGCAGTGAAGACGTAATTACCGCGCAAAATGCGGGCGTTCAATACCTGAAAGTGGAAATCAACCGCATTGCCGCCGGACGTTTAGGGCTGACCGCTGAACAAATTCAAAATGATTTGCGCACGCTGGTGGAAGGCAATCGGGTCGGCGTGGTGATGCAAGACGCGCGGCGCGTGCCGCTGGTGGTGCGGGGCGGGGAGGAATTGCGCCTCTCGCCGGAACTGTTCATGCAGTTGCGTTTGCCGCTGGCGGATGGTCGCACGGTGGCGTTGAGCGATGTGGCGACATTGGTGGTGACCGATGGCCCCGTCAAAATCGAGCGGGAACAATCGTCCCGCATGTCGGTGGTGCGTGCCAATGTGCGTGGGCGCGATTTGGTCGGGTTTGTGGAAGAAGCCAAAGCCACCGTCGCGCGGGATGTGCCGTTACCTGCGGGCTATAGCCTGACGTGGGGCGGGCAGTTTGAAAACCAGCAACGGGCGGCGGCGCGGTTGGCGTTGGTAGTTCCGCTGGCGTTGGCATTGATTGTGGGTGTGCTGTTTGCCACGCTCGGCTCGTTGCGGCAGGCGTTTTTGGTGTTTGCCAATATCCCGCTGGCTTTGATCGGTGGCGTGGTGGCATTGGCGGTGACGGGCGAATACCTTTCCGTTCCGGCTTCGGTTGGCTTTATCGCGCTGATGGGGATTGCGGTGTTGAACGGGCTGGTGTTGATAACCTGTTTTAATCAATTGGCAGCACGCGGCATGGCGATTGGCGAGGTGGTGCGGCAAGGTGCGTTACGCCGATTACGCCCCGTTTTGATGACCGCCAGCATCACCGCGCTGGGCTTGATTCCGCTGCTGCTGGCCACGGGGCCGGGGTCGGAAATTCAGCGCCCCTTGGCGATTGTGGTGATAGGCGGCTTGGTCAGCTCCACCTTATTAACCTTGGTGCTACTGCCGATTTTGTACCGCCATTTTTTCCCAAACCGTCAATGAATTACAACATCCATTCCAACGGGAACGCTCCCGATTGCCTTTTAACCCTCACGCTACCCAGTTCGCTGGAAGAGGAAGTGCTGGATACCCTGATGACCGATCCCGATTTGGCACGCGGTTTTACCGTGCTGAAGGCGCAGGGCATGGGGCTGCATGTGGAATTGGCATCGGCGATGGAGCGGGTGCAAGGCCGCGCCCAGCGTGTGGTGGTGCAGGTAGCGATGGAGCAATCGAAAGTCGATTCCCTCATCGCCGTGCTACAAGCCGATTTTGATTCACCGCAAATCACCTACTGGGTCGTGCCTTTGCTGGCCTTTGGAAAATTGGGGAAAAGCCACCATGCAGCATAAGTTAAAAAAATTCAATAACTTCAAAAAACATAGCATTTTTTACGCGATGGGTGCGGTGTTTGGCTTGCTTCCATCTTTTTCTGCGGCAGAAAATATCGACACGGTATTAACCCAACTGCCCATTATTCGCGCGGCGGATGCGGCCATTACCGCCGCCCAATCGAATGCCGAGCGGCTGCGTGCCGGTGCGTATGAATGGAACGTGAAAGCGTCCGCCCAGCAGCGGCGTGAAACGGCAACGGGCATTCAGTATTCTGAATACGAGTTGGGCTTGGAAACCACCGCGCGTTGGCCGAATAAGGTCGATACCGATGCGCAGTTGGCGGAATGGGTGGTACAAATCGCCCATCTATCGCGCAGCAAAGCGTTGTATGAAGCGCGGCGCACCTTGCTCACCGACTGGATGGAAGTGCAGCGCGAAGACCGCATCGCCCAAATTCTGACCGAGCAAGCCCAGCTTGCTGCCCAGCAGCTTGAAACCGTAGAAAAGCGCGTGAAAGCCGGAGAGGTTGCGCCGATGGAGGCCATCGCCGCCCAAGCCGACCACGCCCGCACCCAAGCCACCGCCGTGCAAGCCCGTGCGCGTGCCGATGCGCTGGTGCGTGCGCTGCATCGACGCTATCCGGCGTTGGCGGGTATGCCGTTGCCCGTTCCTGAACCCGCTAAAGAATCGCCCTCACCACCCCATGCGGAAACGATTGCCGCGCGGGTCGACAAACATCCCGCGCTCGCACTGGCACGCGCCCAAGCCCAACACGCCCAACTGCGTGCCACGCGCGTGGGGCAAGACCGCGTGACCGACCCTACCTTCGGGGTACGTGCTACCAGCGAGCGGGATGGGCAAGAAAAAGTAGTCGGGGTATACGTGTCGATTCCTCTGGGCGGAGCAGGCCGCAGAGCCGATGCCACATCCGCCCAAGCCGAATCCGATGCCGCCCAGCACCAGCTAGAACAAACGCGCAAAGAGGTGGAAGCGCAACTCTGGCAAGCCACCGAATCCGCCGTACAAAGCCACGCGGCATGGCAACGGCTGGAAGCGGTTCATACCCTCGCCCAACGCAGTGCCACGCTGCAAACCCGCGCGTACAGTTTGGGCGAATCCACCCTCAACGACACCCTACAAGCCCGCCGCCTCGCCCTCGAATCCCGCCTTGCTGCGGAAACGGCGCGGCTGGAGGCGGTGTTGGCGGGGTGGGTGGTTCGGGGGGAGTGAGCGATTAGCGTTTATGGAATCGGTGGATGAAATTCACGCCGCAACCGAAGAACTCTCCCGAATAATCTTCTTCAATTCCGGCACACAAGAACCGCAGTTTGTGCCGCATTTCAGTTCGGTTTGCAGTTTGCTTAACAGCCAATCGCCGCTACCAACATCACCTGCTGCATCGGCATGGCGGCTTAGGCAGGATTGAATCGAATCCACATTCACGCTAAAGCACGAACACACTTGCGGGCTGGGCGCTTGTACGGCTACGGGCGGCGTGGCGCTGGGCAAGAGCAGGAGGTTGCCGTAGGGCGTGGCGGAGCTTTCGGATTGCAGCAGGGCTTTAATCCATGCCTCGGAGCGCGTATCGCCGCTGAGTAGCAAGCCGTCAATCTGGCGGTCGCCATTCACTTCGACGATGCGGATGGCGCGGTGCTGGTGCTTTTTGCGGTCGTGGTAGCGCAGCACGTTCACCCCCGAAAGGCCGAGTGTTTTTTCAAACCACGCCAGCAATTCATCGCTGGGCGGTGCGTTGCCAGCGGCGCGGAATAGCACGCCCACCCGCTCATCGTGCGCTTTTTCTAACGGCAACTGGTTGGAAAACGGCACGCAGGTGGCAAATTCAAATTGCGGCATCTGCGTTTTCAGTGCTTCACGCACCCGCCACGCATCGTCACGTTTCAGCCACGCCAGTGCGAGTAGCGACCACGGCAAATCCATCTTGGTGATTCGGACGGCGGTGTGCTTGAGTTCGGGTTGCTTGGAACTGGGGCAGAAAGTCGGTGTCGTCAGGGCGTTGATGCCGAGCAAAGGCGAGCCTTCGCTATCCCGACCGCCCAAAAATTCATCGCCCCAGTGCATGGGAATAAACGCTTGCGATAAACCCATTTCCACGCTGGCTTGTACCGGAAGCACCACCGCACCCCGTCGGCTGGCGACTTGCACCCAATCGCCTTCTTTCAGTTGGCGGCGTGCCATATCCTGCGGGTTCAGTTGAATGACGGGTTCCGGCACATGGGCGAATAAGCGTCCTAAATTACCGGTTCGGCTCATGCCATGCCATTGGTCGCGCAGCCGTCCGGTGATGAGCGAGAACGGGAAACGCGCTTCACGCGGTTCAGCAACGGGTTGGTACGGCGCATTCACAAAGCGTGCTTTGCCATCGGCAGTCGGGAAGATGCCATCGGCGTACAAACGGGCTTTACCCACGCTCGCACCGTCTGGGAAAGGCCATTGTTGGGGGCCTTTTTCTTCCAGCAAGGCGTAGGATAGTCCGGTGATGTCGAGGTCACGCCCGCGTGTGCTGTCGCGGTGTTCATTCCAAATCGCTTCGGCACTGGCTTCGTCGGTGGTCTGTAGGTAATCGTCAAACAGGCCTTGGGGGGATTGCGGTAATAATTTTTCCAGTTGCTGGGCAAAGCGAATCGCAATCTCCCAATCATGCCGCGCTTGCCCCATCGGGGGGATGGCAGCACGCACGCGGCTGATGCGGCGTTCGCTGTTCGTTACCGTTCCGACCCGCTCGCCCCAAGTGGTTGCGGGTAGCAGCACATGGGCGTATTGGCAGGTCGCGGTGGTGGAAAAAGCTTCTTGCACCACGACCAATTCGGCACGTTCTAACGCTTTGCGCACCGTGACCTGATCGGGCATGGACTGCGCGGGGTTGGTACACACAATCCACAGTGCTTTGATCTCACCGCGTGCGGCGGCTTGAAACATTTCGATTGCGGTTTTACCCGCTTTTTCCGGCACGGTGGGAATGCCCCATAGTGCGGCAACTTCAGCGCGGTGGTCGGGGTTGGCAAGGTCGCGGTGGGCGGATAGCAGATTCGCCATGCCTCCCACCTCGCGCCCGCCCATCGCATTCGGTTGTCCGGTAAGCGAAAAAGGCCCTGCGCCCGCACGACCGATTTGCCCCGTCGCCAAATGCAGGTTGATGAGGGACGCATTTTTCGCCGTTCCGCTGCGGAATTGGTTCAACCCTTGGCAATACAAGCTCAAGGTGTTGGGGCTGGTGGCAAAAAGGCGGGTGGCTTCGTGCAAGTCGGCCTTGCTGATGCCGCAAATCTGCGCCACATGGTCGGGCGTGTAGTCGTGAACCGTGGCCTTGAGCGCATCAAACCCCACGGTATGATTACCGATGTAGGCGGGGTTGATCCACCCTTCCCACAGCATGATGTGCAACATCCCGTGAAAGAGTGCAATATCGGTTCCGGGTTGAATCGGTAGGAATAGATCGGCAATTTCAGCGGTTTGGGTTTTGCGCGGATCGACCACGATGATTTTCATCGCGGGGTTGTTTTTCTTCGCGTCTTCGATCCGGCGGAACAAAATCGGGTGCGACCATGCGGCGTTGCTACCGACCATGAACAAGCAATCGGCATGGTTCACGTCATCATAGCAAGCGGGGGGGGCATCGGCTCCCAGTGTTTGTTTGTAGCCAGCTACGGCACTGCTCATGCACAGGCGGGAATTGGTGTCGATATTATTCGTTCCCATCAAGCCTTTGACCAGCTTGTTGAAAACGTAATAGTCTTCGGTCAGCAGTTGCCCCGAAACGTACACCCCCACGGCATCCGCCCCGTGTTCTTGAATAATGCGGGCAAAGGTATCGGCACAATGGTTCAGCGCGGAATCCCAATGCACATCCGAGAAAGCCTCTTGCCGATTGAACCGCATCTGCGGCTTCAGCAAGCGCGTTTGCACTTGAATGGGCTGGGCTGCCGAGAGATGCAGGGTTGAACCCTTGGTACACAGGCGACCAAAATTCGCCGGATGATTCGGGTCACCCTGCACATTGACGATGGTATCGCCGCGTGATTCGATAATCACACCGCATCCCACGCCGCAGTAAGGGCAGGTCGATGCGGTGAACTGGCTTTCAGAAAGCGGTGTCATGGATGGACACACGCACTACGGCGCGCAGGGCCTGCGATAGGGCGGGTGATGTCTGTTGCCAAGGTTACCAACTCATCCGCATCCAAATACACCTTGCCATCTTGGACTTGAACCGCGAAAGAGGGTGTACAACCTTCATCGGGTTCTTTGGCTTTGCCCGTATCCAAGCCAATCGTCCAATTGTGCAGCGGGCAGGCCACCGCATTACCGAACAAAATGCCTTGCGAGAGCGGGCCACCTTTATGGGGGCAACTGTCTAACAGGGCAAAAATCTCATCGGTGCTGGTGCGGAAAATGGCAACATCCAAGCCTTTTTCCCGTGCCACACGGCGTGCGCCCAGCAGGGGAATATCGGTTACGGCGCAAATTTCTTTCCAGTTTTTCATTGAATTTTCCAAATATCCAAGTTATGCAGTTCTATTCCCTCTCCCCGTGGGAGAGGGTTAGGGTGAGGGTGATTACAGAGCCGCTACGCTTCCTACGCTTTCCACTGGCGTGAATTGGCGTACATCTACTTCGGCTTTGGTCAATTCAAACCAAGGATCGGGTTCACCATCGAGTGCAAATTGCAGTTGTTCCCACAACGCTTTACGGCCTGCGTTATCTTCCAGAATCTTCTTCTTCACATAATCCAGCCCCACGCGGTTGACGTAGTGGCAGGTGCGCTCCAAATACCATCCTTCTTGGCGGTAGAGTTCAATGAACGCGCCGGAATACTCCAACACCTCCTCCGGTGTTTTAACCTTGCAGAAGAAATGCGCGACTTCGGTTTTGATGCCGCCATTGCCCGCGACATACAGCTCCCAACCCGAATCGACACCAATCACACCCACATCTTTAATGCCTGCTTCGGCGCAATTACGGGGACAACCGGATACGGCGAGTTTCACTTTGTGGGGAGCGTACATGCGCCACAGTGCCACTTCCAAATCCTTGCCCATTTGGGTACTGTCTTGCGTACCCATGCGACACCATTCGTTCCCCACGCAGGTTTTCACGGTACGCAAGCCTTTGGCGTAGGCGTGACCGCAGGGCATTCCGATGTCTTTCCAGACGTTGATGAGGTCTTCTTTCTTCACACCCAACAAGTCGATACGCTGACCGCCCGTGACCTTCACGGTAGGAATTTTGTATTTATCGACCGCGTTGGCAATCCGGCGCAATTCGTCCGCAGAGGTTTCACCGCCCCACATACGTGGCACGACCGAGTAGGTTCCATCTTTTTGGATATTGGCGTGGCTGCGTTCGTTGATGAGACGGCTTTGTGGATCGTCTTTGGCTATTTTCGGCCATGTCGAAATCAGGTAGTAATTGATGGCGGGGCGGCAGGTGGCGCAGCCATTGGGGGTTTTCCATTCCATGAACTGGAAGACATCGGCAATGGTGGTGAGTTTGCTGCTGCGAATGGCATCGCGCACCGCTTGGTGGCTATGGTCGGTACAACCGCACATGGCTTTCATTTTGGGCGTGGCGGAATAATCGCCGCCCGCTGTGAACATCAAAAGCTGTTCGACCAATCCGGTACACGAGCCGCACGACGCGCTGGCCTTGGTGTGCTTACGCACTTCATCCAGCGTGAACAACCCTTTTTCTTTAATCGCCTTGCAGATGGTTCCCTTGGTTACGCCGTTGCAGCCACAGACTTCGGCCTCATCGGGCATGGAGGCAGCTTGGTTGTGGCCTTCGTGTCCGACATCGCCGATATTGGATTCGCCAAAAATCAATTTGTCGCGGATATCGTTCACGCTGCGGCCATCGCGCAACAATTTGAAATACCAGCTTCCATCCACCGTGTGACCGTAGAGGCAGGCTCCGACGAGCTTATCGTCCTTGATAACGAGTTTTTTGTAGACACCGCCGAATGGGTCGCTCATCACGATTTCTTCGTGGTCGGCTCCGCCCATGAAGTCACCCGCGCTGAACAAATCAATACCCGTTACTTTGAGTTTGGTGGAAGTCAAACTCCCCGTATAGCGTGCAATGCCCAACTGCGCGAGATGGTTGGCGGCTACTTTGGCCTGTTCAAACAACGGCGCGACCAAACCGTAAGCGATACCGCGATGCGCCGCGCATTCACCCACCGAGTAGATGCGGGCATCGGTCACGGTTTGCATGGTGTCGTTGACCACGATGCCGCGATTAACGTGCAGCTTCATGCTTTCTGCCAATTCGGTATTGGGGCGAATACCCACCGCCATCACCACCAAATCCGCTGCGACTTCGCTGCCGTCTTTGAATTGGACGGCTTTCACACGCCCATTGTCACCCGCTACCAGCGCTTGGGTTTGCGCACCCATGCAGAATTTCAAACCCCTGTCTTCCAGCGATTTTTGCAGCATCTTGCCTGCGACTTCATCCAACTGGCGCTCCATCAACCAAGGCGAAATATGGACAACATGGACATTCATACCGCGCAGCATTAAACCATTCGCCGCTTCCAAGCCCAGCAAACCACCGCCAATCACGACGGCGTTTTTATACTTTTCGCTGGCTTCAATCATGGCATTGGTATCGGCAATATCGCGGTAGGCGATAACACCTTCCAAATTTTTACCCGGAATCGGCAAGATGAAGGGGTTGGAACCTGTGCAGATCAGCAAGCGGTCGTATTCGGCTTCGGTTCCATCATCGGCACGCACAATACGGCGCACGCGATCCACTTCCACCACTTTTTTACCTGCATGCAGGGTGATGTGGTTGTCGGTGTACCACTCCCACGGATTGAGAACGATCTCATCCAAGGTTTGTTCGCCCGCTAGCACGGGTGACAGCAGGATACGGTTGTAATTCGGGTGCGGTTCGGCACCGAATACCGTGATGTCGTACAGGTCGGGGGTGAGCTTGCGCAATTCTTCAATGGTGCGCACGCCTGCCATGCCGTTGCCTACCATCACCAGTTTCATTTTTTTCATAAGTATCCAATTTCCTCAAAAAAGCCATTGCACCCCTTCAAGCAAATACAGTGCCACGGCTATTTCGCCGGATTTCGTCAGAAAATGGATCAATAGCTGTATTTTTATGGCATTTTTGATGCTTTCCGTAACTGCTTGCGTGCTTATGGTGCATGAATGCACCACCAATCCAAAATCAGGCAAAATCAATCGATCCCTTACCCAAG
>ERZ724509.824-NODE-824-length-12453-cov-3.705920_pt1 | contig 12453 bp, 18 predicted proteins | sample MGYA00376042_ERZ724509 | MGnify/ENA primary metagenome ERZ724509 (study PRJEB28724, sample SAMN07190887) | wastewater metagenome | isolation source: effluent of sewage treatment plant in Hong Hong | place: USA: Christiansburg, Virginia | collected 2016-03-01 ...
ACCATGCACGGACTTAAAACTATTCATCAATTAAATGAATTGGCAGCGCACAACGCACCAGGCGCAGCCGAAGCTGCCCTAGCCGAAGCGGAAGCATCACGAGAAGGGAAACCGTCGAACCTGGCGATTGCCCAGGCGCACTTCCAGGCTGAACGCAAAGCGAAACGCGAAGCGGTAATCGCTGACCTCACAGCAAAAGGCGCTGAAGAACTTATCAGTTTGTCTCGTGGTTGTGGTGTGGAGTGCACACCTCTCGAGGCAGCGCTGGCGAATAAACTGGAAGAATGGGTGTCGTTCAACGACGCACACCCGGCACTTCACGCACCGACATAACACCTTGCACGACTGAGACCCGAAGCACTCTTAACCGGGTGCTTCTTTAACGGAATTTTATCAACCAAGAAGGAGTAACACATGTTAGAAAAGCTATTAGAAACACTTGTACGAATCGCGGTAGCGCTGGAAACAATCGCGAACAAAGAACCGGCTACCACGATCACCGAGAAACACGAACACAACGAAGATGGTACAGCGAAGAAGGCTACGGTTCCGAAAACTGAAACAAAGAAAGCAGAACTGAAACCTGAAGAAAGAGCGACGGAGACGAAGAAGGCGGAAACCAAACCTGAAACCAAGGCGAAAGCAAAGCCAGAACCAGAAGGCGAAGAGATTACCTTCGACCAATGCAAAGCATCCTTCCTGACGCTGGCCAAGGGGTTACGCGACGTGCACGGTGTCGAGAAAATGAAGAAGGTAACCCTCGGCATACTGAACGACTTCACTGGCGGACAGCCCCTCTCTACCACCTCGTTACTTGAAGACAAGTATCTGGATTTCTACAAAGCGGTAGAAGATAGCTTGTCTAACCTGAACGCAGCGAACACGGAAGAGTAATCATGGCCAAGCACGCGATACTTTCAGCATCAGGGGCAGAGAAGTGGAGCAATTGCGCTGCGGCTCCCCGCATGGAAATGCTCGCACCGAAAGAAGATAACTCCTTCTACTCGGCACAAGGCACGGCAGCGCACTTCCTGGCTTCCGAAACGTTGAACGAAGGACATTTCAGAGTAGCGGAAGCAGATATTGGTTCAGTGATCCATGTATTCGAGGATGGAGACTGTACCAAGTGCAGTGGTTCCGGTAAGTGGGATTCTGAGTTCCAATTTACCATCGACGACGAAATGGTAGAGCACGTTAACACGTACCTCGCTGCGATCAAAGACTTCAAGGGAGACGACGGCACGTTGTTCGTTGAACAGAAGGCGAGTATCGAAGTTATCACCAGGGAAGAAGGCGCAGAGGGTACAGCCGACGCGGTAATCCTTCGGGGTAAGGAACTTCAGATACACGACTTAAAATACGGGATGACGTTTGTTGACGCGTTCAACAATAGGCAGCTTATCATGTACGCGAAGGCGGTGTACGAAGAATATTCTCTGCTCTTCGATATCGACAAGATTCTGCTTGTAATACACCAGCCACGTCTTGGTAGTATGCCGACGTTCTCGATGTCAGTTGCTGATCTTACCTTCGAGAGCATGGAATTGGAGGCGAATGCTGTACTTGCTACTCAGTTACTTGAAGCCGAAAGCGTAACCGATGTCGAGCCGTACCTTGTGGTTGGTGAACATTGCCGTAAGAACTATTGCAAGGCACGGACTTTCTGTCCAGCGTACCGGGCTGAAATGAACAAGGTTCGACTCGTTGATTTGACGAGTATCGAGTCCTTGGTCGAGGCAGCGCAACACTTGGAAGCAGCGGAGGATTGCTGTAAGCAGATTCGTGCTCGTATCATCACGGAAGTACTTGCCGGTACCGAAGTGCCAGGGTATAAAGCCGTGATGGGTAAGGAAGGCAACCGTAAGTGGGAAGACGAGAAAGCAGCGGAAGAAATGCTCGCGTCGTCGATGAAACTGAAGCACGAAATTATCTACGACAAGTCGCTAAAGTCTCCGACTGCTATTGAAAAAGCTGCGAAGAAAGGTGACGTAGGACCGAAGCAGTGGAAGCGTATCCAAGAAATCATCGTTCGGGACGAGGCGAAGGTAACCGTAGTACCCGAATCGGACAAACGGCCAGCGGTTAAGATCGAAGGCAATGATCCACTTGACGACTTCGATCTGGTTGAATAATTAATTTTAAAACGTAAGGAGTAATAACCATGAGTCAAAGAGTAGTATTAAAAAATGTTAGACTGTCATTTCCGAAACTGTTTGAAGCAACGCAGTTCCAACAAGGGCAGGGTAAAGCGCGGTACGATGCGTCTTTCCTGGTAGTGCCTGGATCGGACAACGACAAAGCGATCCTGGCAGCGATCAGAGAAGAGTGCAAGACCGCCTTTGGTGCCAAAGCCGATGCGAAATTGAAAGCACTGCAAAACGATTCCGGTAAGTTCTGCTACCAGGACGGCAACACGAAGGAGTACGAAGGGTACGAGGATCACTTCTTTCTGTCGTCACACCGTAACGAAGAACAGGGACCGCCAAAGGTTGTGGACAAGGATAAGACACCACTCACACCGGCTGATGGAAAACCGTATGCTGGTTGCTACGTCAACGCCTCTGTCGATATTTGGGCGCAATCGGGACAATACCCAGGCATTCGTTGTACTCTTATCGCGGTACAATTCTGCGCCGATGGTGACGCATTCGCAGGCGCACCGGCCACAGACGAAGACTTCGAGGACTTGTCAGATCCTGACGAAGATGGTGACGACGACATGGGCGATCTGGTAGGCTAAAAGAATTCAGCAAGCGGCATCCTACGTACCACTATATCTAAGCGCCGCTTGTGGGATCGTGAGCATGTAACACGTAAAAACATGCAAACTTTAATTAACATTTAACTCTTTAAGGAATCAACATGCGAAACTTATTTACGCAGATCAAACAAAGTATTACGTTCTTCTTGCTGATGGTACTAATTACCTTTACCGTTGGGGCAAAGGCGGAACTCCACGGCCTATCAGGGGTCATCGTGACCAAGACACAAGGCGCGGGGTTGACTTCTCTGGTGGTGAATTCTTCACCAATATCCGCTCCCGCTTTCGGCAGCCTAGACGCTTGCACAAGCCATGTTACTGCATTGAAAGGGGCGGCTCCACAGGTAGACACCGGTGGGGATGCGACGACGTTTACTAGTGTACGATTTTACATCTTAGCGAAATGCAGTCCGTTGGCACGTAACCAGTAACCAGTAACACGTAATACGTGGTCGATCTGAACGCAGCACGCAGATTGACCAGGTATTATGTGAAGGGAGGGGCGCTCCAAGGTACTAAAATTCTGACCGTGTGATAACACAGTGTACCTAGATTGACTGCTATGCGCTAACCAAATGTTTACCCTTAGTTACTTGAATGAAAACATCTGGTATGCTTAAAATCCTGCTCCTTTAAAAATAGACTGGATCAATAGCGGTAAACAGATTGAACGGGGAAGGCGCTCAGTAATGGGTGCCTTCTTTTAACGAGACAATAGGAGATTGGAAAATGCTAGAATTAAGAGAAGAGGAAGGAAGTCTCGATATAAGAGTTTCGCGCGGCACAGGTCAACTGCTTGGGCACCTAAGGCAAGTAAAAGTAGGGGAAGAAGTCAGGTTGTTAGGCTTCAAACCAGAGATAGACATCCAACGCATTACTCCCCGTGAGAAGGAACAGATAAGCGCCGAAATGGCCCGAAGAGGGATCTTTGTACCTAACAAACAGGAGATTGGAAAATGTTGACATGGGACAGCAGTACGGATAGTCGTTTCATTTCTGGAAATGAAGAGGGGGTAGGCGAAATGGTTTTGATAGCTGTAGGGTCTAAGAAGATCGTACACCTATCGAGAGATTGCTCTCCGGCTCAGTTCAGACAAGTAGCGGATAAGCTGGAAGAGTTACAAGGAACGAAGAAAGAAGAACACCCCGGTGGAGTTTCTGAAGACAGTTACAGGATAAAGAAATCAAGAAGTGCAGGTAACTATGGGGCGTTGTACAACGGCGATAAACAGTTAGGTTACTTCTGCGTGAACCTAGAAGAAGACTCTCATCAATTCCATATAACAAACAGTGAAGGACTTACTCCTAGCGAGGGAGCAAAGGTCGAAGAGTTGCTAAAGCATTACAATTTTAAATTATGATTAAAAAACTCTGGCTTGACACTGAAACCTACTGCGAAAAACCCATCAAGTGGGGGACGTACCAGTACGCCGAAGCGTGCGAGGTGATGATCGTAACGTATGCTTTCGACGACGGTCCTGTGCACGTGTGGGACGTAACAAGTGGCGAGCCAATGCCTGACGATCTTCTTTACGCGATAGAGAACGCACTAGAGATATGGGCGCACAATACCCCGTTCGACCGCAATGTGTTGCGCTTCATCAACTTCCCTGAGTTCGATTGGACACGCGAGCGGTGGCGTGACACGATGGTACAGGCATACGAGCACTCATTACCCGGCGCTTTAGGCAAGCTGGCCGAAGCGTTAAAATTTCCAACGGATCAACTGAAAGACAAACGTGGCAAGACGCACATTCATCTGTTCTGCAAACCACGACCAAAGACTTCTAAACTCCGCAGGGCAACACGGGAGACACACCCGGTAGAGTGGGCAGAATTCCTGGAGTACGCGAAGCAGGATATCGTCACGATGCGTGCCGCCCACCACAAAATGCCAAAGTGGAATTACCCAAACAATCTGAACGAACTGGCGTACTGGCATCTTGACCAGAAGATAAACGACAGAGGCTTCAAGGTTGACATGGAACTGGTCGAAGCGGCCATCGAGACCGTGCGAATTGAGAAACTTGACCTGAAGAAGCAGACGGTAGAAGCGACAGACGGCGCGCTGTCGAGTACAACGAAGAACGTAAAACTCCTGGAACATATCCTTGAGTACCACGGAGTAAGCCTACCCGATTTACAGAAGGCCACGATACAGAGAAGGCTCGACGATCCCGACCTACCCGACGGTGTGAGAGAACTGCTCGCTATCCGGTTACAGGACGCGTCCGCGAGTACAAGCAAGTATGTTGCCTTGCAACGTGCTACGAGTTCCGATGGACGATGCAAGGGTACGATCCAGTTCTGTGGAGCCAAGCGTACAGGGCGTGGGGCAGGCCGCACATTCCAACCGCAAAACTTACCAAGTCGTGGAATACTTGAAGGCGACGAACTGGATATTGGTATCGAGTTTATCAAACTGTTATGTGCGGGTAAGGTCTTCCCACAGGTGACGAAACTACTATCGTCAGCCGTAAGGGGTTGCCTTATCTCGGAAGAAGGTAACAAGCTGGTCGTAGCGGATTTGTCCAATATTGAAGGACGACTCGCGGCCTGGTTTGCTGGTGAAGAATGGAAGCTTGTAGCGTTTCGCGAGTTCGATGCGGGGGAAGGTCATGACCTGTACAACCTTGCGTACTCCAAGGCGTTCCGTATTGACGTGGATGACGTTACTAAACCACAACGCGCAATTGGCAAGGTCATGGAACTATTCCTTGGTTACGCGGGAGGTGTCGGGGCTTTCGTAACAGGAGCCGCTGGTTACGGGTTTGACATCGAAGAACTGGCTGAAGACAACTACGACACACTACCAGAAGAACAACGGCGGCAAGCGGAAGATTTCTACGACTGGATGATCAAGAAGAACGCTTCGACGTTCGGATTGTCGCGTCAGGGGTTCGTGACGTGCGACGTGTTCAAACGGCTATGGCGCGAATCGAATAGTGCGATTGTTGCGTACTGGAAGATACTCGAAACCTGCGCGAAGAAGGCTATCAAAAAACGTGGCCAATGGTTTGACGCAGGCCCACACATTAAAATGCGCTGTGATGGTGGTTGGCTGCGTGTGCGCCTACCTTCTGGTAGGTTCCTGTGCTACCCATCACCAAGACTTGAAGGGTCAGACGAATCGATTACTTACATGGGCGACAATCCTTATACTCGGCAATGGACAAGACTCAAGACTTACGGCGGTAAGTTGTTGGAAAATATCTGTCAGGCAACGGGCAGAGAGATACTGTACGCAGGTATGTTAGAAGCCGAAGCGCAGGAATACGAAACCCTTATCAGTGTTCACGATGAACTCGTTACAGAAACATTAGATAAAAAAGAGTTGACAGTCGATAAACTATCCGCGATAATGAGCCGTGATTTGAGTTGGACTAAAGGGTTGCCGCTCGCTGCGGCAGGGTTTGAAAGTTATCGATATCGGAAATAAGGAGAAACAATCATGAGAGACTACCATCAACACGACTACAACAAGGGGTACAAATCAGCGCCCGAGATCGTACTGCTCGCTGTGGTAGTCGGCTATCTGGTGGCTGAGTTATCTTGGGAACATGTTTTCAACTACTTTGGATTTTAGTTTTGAAAGAGAAAGCGGTTGAGTCTTACTTCAGGAAACAAGTGATAGCCCACGGCGGGGAAGTCCGTAAGGTTCAATGGGTCAACCACCGTGGTGCCGCCGACAGGGCAGTGTTCCTGAACGGTGTGTACTTCGTAGAACTAAAACGACCTGGCGAGAAGTTAGACCCGCACCAGGAACGTGAAGCAAATAGATTGAGAAAGCACGGCGCGAATGTACGAATGATTGATACCCTCGAAGGGGTAGATACTTTTATAAAGGAGATTACAGAAAATGATAGTTTTATTACACGGTAGGGAATTGAAAGTTGGCGATACGTTGGATTCCACAAACCGGCCGCGCGTCAAGGTAACTGTGATCGAGTTGGCAGAAAGGCACCTACGGCTTGACGTGGTTAACCTCTCATTTAGGTTGTCCGTGCCTTGGGACAAGGTAAAAGATAATTTCTCCTGGCCAGAAAGAGAACCTGAAAATGTTACTCCTTCTTCGCACCAGTTCAAAACTAGAGAAGACTTGGTACGACATTACAACGAGGTAATTGCCCCGATGTGTGAGGGAACAACGGTTAAACCTTGGAAATGTGTCCGACTTGATGGTGCCGTCTTTGCTATTGGACATCCAAGTTTTAATGCACTTCAACCTGGTCGTTACGGGTTCGCCCTCGCGGTACATCTTAACCGTCCTGTGTGGGTGGGTTCTGTGTTGTATGGGAAGGACGCAGGACGGGTACATCAAGTAACCCGGCTCACGCAACATGGCAGAGAGGACATGTTACACACCTCGGTAGCTGGTGGTGTAGAAGGTGATCGTGATTGGCGCGACTGGGCTGTGTGGGATAAACCTGTAGAACATAAAAAGCCACATCGCGTTAGCCTCCGCAAGGAGGGGTACCGTGGGCAGGTAACTGTTCCTGAATGGTGTGCCGTAGCAGGTCGTTCCGTAAAACTAGAATTCGCAACACATAAAGACGCGGACGAGTTCTACGAGCGATTCAACGCACTGGCCAGTGACAAGAAAGATTGACCTGTGTTAACGACTGACCAGATAACGAGGCTGCTTGGCTGTAACCGTTGTACAGTACCCTTCATCGCCGCCCGTGAAGGGTGGCGGTTGGAGGAGCACAAACCGGGTGTTAAGAAACGGAATGTATACCACGTGACCGCCGAGCAGTTGAAGCACGTCAGGACAGGCAAGGGCAAGTTGTTTATCAAACCGCAGGCGGATACTTCGGTTTTGGATAAAATTTCTCAGGGGAAATGGCGATGAGTGATTGTTTTGACCACGAGAGTGGAGCTTGGGACCAACACATCTCTATGTCATTTGAAGGCGCGGGTGACGAGTATCCAGGCCGTGGGTTCCTGTGTAACCCGTTCCATTCATGGGTGGAAGTCGACGAGATAGAGGCGCACCCCACACGAAATGGTTTTAACGTGATGTATGGAGGAGTTGAGTATTTCGTGCCACGTAAAATACTGAAGAGGGTAGAAGGGCACAGTATGTTAGTACACCGAAGTACTTGGTCCGCCATACGTCGAGATCCGTTGGACGATTTTTATGTAGTAGAGGGATAATGGCACGCATTGAGTTCAAACAGAAGGAATACCAAGGGCTGATTATCGACTATATCGAGAACACCGACAGGGGCGCGATATGGGCGGGGATGGGCATGGGCAAAGGGTTGGCAGTAGAAGAACCCGTACTCACCCCCACCGGATGGAAGCCGATAGGAACCTTAGTCATTGGTGATAAAGTCATCGGCAAAGACGGCAGACCGACAAACGTAATCGGTGTTTTCCCGCAAGGAATAAAGGAACGTTACCGGATTACGTTCAACGATGGGTCGAGCGTTGTTACGGATGAGTCGCACCTGTGGGCGGTATCCACACCGAAGAAACGAGATAGGTACACCGTCAAGTCTGTTAGGCAATTGCTCGCGGAAGGATTGAGTCTCGTCAACGGTAACCGTAAATTCTCTATACCTTTAGTCGAGCCTGTTATTTTCCGCAAGAAAAAACTACCAATCGAACCATACCTCTTGGGTGTGCTATTGGGTGATGGTTGCTTCTCCGAGAATTCTCCTCTGACGGTTACGACGGATGAGTCTTTAATACAAGGACACGATGTACGAGTAACGGACATCGGTTCGGGTTGCGTAAAGACCATAGCCTTCCGAGGGGGTGTTCTAAAGAACAAGTTGAAGGAACTGGGCTTGTGGGGCAAGCGTTCGTGGGAGAAGAGCGTTCCCGTAGTGTACATGTTTGGTGGTATCCAACAACGGTTGGCCATCTTACAAGGGCTGCTGGACACTGACGGTTACGCCATGGAAACCGGGGGTGTTGAATTTTCCAGCACATCGGAAGGCATGATCGATAACGTCGTAGAACTGGCGCAGTCCCTTGGGGGCGTAGCGCGTAAGAGCGCGGGGCGTTTTACCAAACACCAAGGAGGAACAGGACGGGAATCATGGCGTGTGAATGTCAAGCTGCCCACTAGGTTCGATCCATTCCGGTTAAAGAGAAAGTTAGATAATTGGATACGGCCTACTAAGTACCATCCGCTCAGGGTTATGTCGGCTATTGAGAAGATTAACGACGGGGAAACCGTGTGTATCGCGGTAGACGCGGAGGATCAATTGTATGTCACGAGAGATTACATCGTCACACACAATACGAGTTCAACCCTCACAGCCCTTGACCGTCGCTTTCTGCAAGGCTACGACCGCCCTGTTTTGGTACTCGCCCCGAAGATGGTGGCAGAGACAACCTGGCCGGAAGAGGCCAGAAAGTGGAAGCACTTACGGCACACGAGAGTCGTTCCAGTTGTCGGGGACGAGGCGGCACGTCGTAGAGCACTGAGCGTTGACGCATCGATCTACACCACGAACTACGAACAGATCCCGTGGTTAGTCGACCACTTCGGAGAACGTTGGCCGTTTCAGCATATCATCGCGGATGAAAGTACTAGGCTCAAGAACTTCAGGCTTAGACAAGGGGGAGTACGTGCGAAGGCGTTGGGCGCGATTGCTCACACGAAAGTAGAACAGTTCCACGAGTTAACCGGTACGCCTGCACCAAACGGACTGCTTGACCTTTGGGGGCAGATATGGATGCTCGACGCAGGAAGGCGCTTGGGTAGATCGTACACCGCCTTCCGTGATCGTTGGTTCGGTTCTGGTTACGATGGTTCGTGGAAACCGTTTGAACACAGCGAAAAGCAGATACACGAGGCCATCAAGGACTTGTGCCTGACGATCAACCCGGCTGACTATTTCGATCTCGAAGAACCGATAGTGGTGAACAAATACATCGACCTGCCACCGAGAGCGAGAGCGTTGTACGACGAAATGGAAAAGACGTTTTTCATCGAGATTGAGGGACATGAAGTTGAGGCATTTCACTCAGCGGCACGCAGTCAGAAATTGCTACAACTTGCTAATGGTGCGATCTACGTAGACCCTTTGGTAGAGACGGATGAAGATCCCCGCAGTCTTGAATTCAAGGGCGTGCATGACGTGAAGATAGAAGCACTGGAAAGCATCGTGAACGAAGCGAACGGTATGCCTGTGTTGGTGGCGTTCAACTTCAGATCGGATTTGACCAGGCTGAAGAAAGCGTTCCCCAAAGGCGTACACCTGAAGAGTAAGGGAAACACCGCTGTTCAACGGGATTGGAACGAAGGCAAGATCCCGGTTATGTTCGCCCATCCACAAAGCGCCGGGCATGGCTTGAACTTACAAGACGGAGGGAATATACTTGTTTTCTTCGGACACAATTGGAACCTGGAACACCGCTTACAGATACTCGAACGGATAGGACCAATGAGGCAGCTACAGGCGGGTAACAACCGACCTGTTTTTATTTACAATATCATCGCGAGAGATACTATCGACGAGCTAGTAATGGCTCGTGTAGAGACCAAGAAATCGGTACAGGATATCTTGCTCGAAGCGATGAGTTCACGGAAAAGGAAATGACCATGCAGCTATTCATACGCGTTAGTACGAGTACCACGAAGGATGTCGAAATAATAGAGAAAGGTGTAACAGTGTTCAGAGGTAATGTAACAGATAACAGTACGGAACAAGCTTGGCACGATTTTGTCAAGGGAGTGTACCAAGCCGGGGTCAATGTGGGCGTGTCAGTGTCGGCACAACAGGTTAAAGAATCCCTAGACCGTGGATACCCTGATGACTGACCAAGCCAAAGAATTCGGTGAGTGCGAAGTCGCTACCTCGGACGAAGTACCGTGGCGGTACTACGCTCCACCGAACAAGGAAGCGAAGAGCCTGTTACTCACTACGGGCAGGGTGGCGATTGTTGGTCGATGGGGTAACGGGCAGGGCGTGATAGCCTGGTGCCCGTTACCGAAACGTAACAAGGAACTGGAAGAGGGGTTGGGGTTATGAACATCTGCGAAGAAATAATCCGTGAGATATACCGGCTAGTACGGGAAGAAGGCTATCACCCGAACCTGAGCGGCATAGACAGGATACAGTTCTCGCCCGCAGGATACGACGAGTTGAGTGCGCAGCCTGACGTACTTCGCGACTTAGAGATAGCGAAGGACGGGGATAAACTTTACGGGATACCTGTTAAAATTAATCGTAGACAAGAAGCAAAATTCAGAGTAATATGTAAACCCCCTGACGATTAGTCAGTACCAACAAGACAAGGGTCTATTGCTATTAAGAATAGGTTATGGGAATCTCCGAGGTTTGGTGGTTTTAGATTCTTGTCTTGTTGGTGGGCGCAGAGTAAGACGGCTAATGCAGAACATTATGCAGTGTGATTGACTTCACGAGTACTTTGATTAACTAACGGATTCATAGCTTAATACCTATTTATCAGAAATAGAGATCAAGAGTATAGCATACGATACCAACACCCGATAACCTGTGCGTAGGCTAGTCAGGTCTAAGTCACCTGGTTTGGAACCAGGATATCGTAAGTTCGAATCTTACCGCACAGACCAACGAATTAACAGGAAACACGATGGACGAAGCAGATATGGTCGTAGCGAATTCGCTGAAAGAAGACGAATACCGTAAGAAGGAATTCGCGTTACGTGTTGCGCGAATGGAACAAGGCGAACCGGGTGAGTGTGCTGAGTGTGGTAAAACCTTCAACCGATTGGTTAAAGGTTACTGCGGAGCGTGCCGGGATTGGTTAACTAAAATGAAGGTGCCGTTCTAGTCAAACCACAACGGAAGTAAAGCGCCGATACCCAGTGCCACGATAATCGCAGCAAGGAGAATAGCAGAAGTGTACTTGCTCGCTACTGCTTTCGTGGCCAGTTTATCTGCTATCGATTCAGCCTCTGCGTTAAGCGCCTTCAAACGTGCTTTCAATTCTGCTTTTTGTTCTGCGGTAAGTTCTTTCATGTTTTCTCCTAGTCAATGATTTCAACGTATTCGGACAACTTAGCCCGACATTCTTTCAATTGTATCACGCCTTGAGTCTGCGCGTCTTCTACTAAGGAGATAAGATCCTCTTCAACCTGGCGGGGAAGTCTTTCTCTATCGGTTCGGCCAGCAATGACCGTGATACCTTCTCCTTCGGTGGACACTTTTCCACTATCGTCTCGGGGGCAGTTCTTAGGGAGGTACAGGCCAGTGTTACGCACATCACGGACAGAAGCGTCACGCCGTTCAATATCTTTCTGTTTATCATCTTCGATCCTCGCTAAGGTTATTTCGTGTTGCGCTTTACGCAATTCGTTTTCGTTGCGTAGCTTGTCTAATTCTTTCTGCATCGCAACGGCTTTGGCATCCGTTTCAGCGATGCACGCAGCACGTGCCTCGTCTCTACCGGTGTGTTTCACTTTCAAGTACAACCCACCGGCTAAACCGGCAACAAGCAACCCTGGCAGGACGTACTTAATGAGAATTTCAATTATCGCGTTCAATTGCTTTGCTCCTTTCTTCCGAATACAGTTTGAACGAGTATAAGAATATCGCGGTTATCGGTGCCTGCAACACGGTTGTCACCCCGGCTATTTCTGCCCCTGCAACGTTCAACGTTGTGGCGTGCATGATGTAACTGTAAGACAAATGTGTTACCCACAAACCGGCGAAAAATTCAAGCGCCAGCATGCCCCGACGAAAGAG